>OIWO01002607.1_pt1 | contig 11332 bp, 9 predicted proteins | sample 1587641 | NCBI WGS metagenome assembly OIWO01 (sample SAMEA3888924, study PRJEB22519) | human gut metagenome | biome: human gut; feature: human-associated habitat; material: faeces | place: Denmark | collected 2010
AGTGCGCATCCTCGCGGAGCGTTTTTTGTTTCATAGGACGTAATTTCCTATGAAACAAAAAAGCGGATGACGTGTCTCCACATCATCCGCAAAACGTTCTTTTTCTGCTTCGCTCTATTTTTACAAATCTGCCGTATATCTGCGAAATCTTCCCTTGTCCCTATTTACCGCATATACTGCACATTGCTTCAAACCTTTTTATCCACAGAAATCTCACATTCAGAGTCTATATAGCAAATATCTACTTTTACCACTCTTATTGACCGTTTTACAAGTTGATGTGCATGAGCACTGGTTGTAAAGTAACCAACTTATAAAATTGAGCTTTTAACTCAATCAATAGGGCAGTTTGCACTGCCAATCGGCATTTGACCCGGCTGTCCGTATGGCCATTCCCTGTTTCACAGGTGGTCAGATATATTTGCATGGATGACTCTTAAAATGTTAAGATTTTCCATATCAGAGGTATCATACAGCAATTTTGGTAAAATGTCAAGAATGATTTTTATTTGGGTTGACATTTGAAAATTTTCACTTTTCTAACGGTACTTCCGTCCTCTTCCCGCAGAACGCAAACATCGCCACGCCCGCCGCAAAGATAAACAACGAGATAAACTGTGAAGTCGAGAGGGATCCGACTGCTCCCCGGTTCAAATCACCGCGGAAAAATTCCAGCACGAAGCGTCCCAGACTGTAGCAGATCAGATACAGTGATACCACCTGCCCCTGTTTTTTGCACTTTTTCGCCGCATAGAGAAGCAGCAGGCAGTGCAGAAAATCCAGACCGCTTGAGATGAGCTGGGTCGGAACCAGGGGAATGTTGTTCGGGGCAAAGTCCGAATCGTGGAACACGATCGCAAAATGGCTGTGGGTCGGCATACCGTAGCAGCAGCCAGCCAGGAAACAGCCGATCCGTCCAAAGCCCTGCGCGAGCGCAACCGACGGCATGACCAGATCCGCATACTGGAAAAAAGAAATATGCTTGATCCGGCTCAGCACATAGCCGCCCAGCACGCCGCCGATGATGCCGCCGTACACGACAAATCCGTCGCTGATATCTAGCAATTTCTTCGGGTTTGCCAGAATCTCGTCAAAGATTGTGACATAGTACAGAAGTTTTGCACCTAAAATTCCACATACAACACCGCAGATCGCGATCGAGAGGATCATATCGACATCCATCCCCCGCTTGTTTGCCCGGTACTCTGCCAGGTAATACGCAGCGATAATGCCGATGCCGATCATCAGACCGTAGCCGTGGATCGTGATGCTGCCGATTGTGAATAAGTCATTTTTCATGAAAGGTTTATCCTCCTATTTAGTTTACGTTCCCTGATGCTTTTCGATTATAGCATTATTTATATAAAAAAACAAATGTTAATAGATAGCAGAAAAACAGATGTAAAACAGGCTTTTTTCTTCCCATTCTACATCTATTTCACTGTACTTATTTTATAATTGAGGATACAATCAAGCTAATCAAGCCCGTATCCAGACTCCTTACGCCTCTTCCCGCTCTTCCTCCGGCAGCAGGTTCGTCATGCTCTTTAAGCTGATCGCCAGTGTCGAGCTGTTGTGCAGCAGCGCCGACATCGACGGTGTGATGATACCAGCCACACCTAAGAGAATCAGACCTAGGTTGAAGCTGATAACGAAACGGTAGTTTCCATGGACACGTTTCATCAGATCCATGCTCAGATGACGCAGAAGCACGACTTCATCCAGGGAATCTTTCTTGATCGTGATATCCGCGATCTCTCTGGCAATCTCTGCGCCCTCGCTGACTGCGATGCCCGCGTCTGCCGCTGACAGGGCCGGTGAATCGTTGATGCCGTCACCGATCATGATAACTTTGTGGCCTTTCGCCTTCTCCTCCTCAACAAAGCGCGCCTTATCCTCCGGAAGTACCTCGGAGAAATAATCATCCACGCCGACCCTCTTCGCGATCGCCGCTGCGGTCCGCTCGCTGTCGCCGGTCATCATGACAATGCGCTTAAATCCAGCCTCTTTTAACTGGCGGATGACAGACGCTGCTTCCTCACGCAGCGGATCCTCGATGCAGATAACGGCTGCAAGCTGTCCGCCGATTGCCATGTAAAGATGGGAACAATTTTCCGGAAGGTTCTCAAACTTCTCTTTTCCATCCTCCGGCAGTGTGCACTTCTCATCCTCAAATACGAAATGGTGGCTTCCAATCACGACGCGTTCTTCGCCCACATAGGTAGCGATACCGTGCGCTACGATGTAATCTACTCTCGAGTGCATCTCATCATGTACCAGATGACGTTTTTTCGCTTCCTGTACGACCGCATTTGCCATCGAGTGCGGAAAATGCTCTTCCAGGCAGGCTGCGATACGAAGCAGTTCTTCCTTCTCCATACCGTTGAAAGATACTACATCGGATACAACCGGTTTTGCCTTGGTCAGTGTTCCGGTCTTGTCAAATACGATCGTCTCTGCCTCGGCAACTGCCTCCAGGAACTTGCCGCCCTTGACCGTAATGTGATGCTGGCTTGCCTCACGCATCGCAGACAGGACTGCAAGCGGCATTGCCAGTTTCAGTGCGCAGGAGAAATCAACCATCAGGATCGACAGTGCTTTCGTCGCATTGCGGGTCAACAGATAGGTAAGCGCGGTACCGCCCAGACTCCACGGAACGAGTGCATCTGCCAGGTTTGATGCCTTGCCTTCAACGGATGATTTGAGCTTCTCCGAATCCTCGATCATCTGTACGATACGCTCATAACGGGTGGAACCGGCGGATTTTTCTACCTTGAAGGTAATCTCTCCCTCTTCCAGCGCGGTTCCTGCGTAAACATAGCTGCCCGGCTCTTTTCTGACCGGCTGGGATTCGCCGGTCATCGAAGCCTGGTTTACCATCGCCTCGCCGCTTACTACGACACCATCCAGCGGAATCACTGTACCCATATGGACGGTCAGCTCGTCGCCCGCGATAACATCCGAAAGCGGTACAAGAACTTCGGTCCCGTCCACTTTCTTCCAGACCTTTTCCACGTTCAAGGACATGCTCCGCGCCAGATCACCAACGGATTTCTTATGTGTCCACTCCTCCAGAAGCTCACCGACGCCGAGCAGGAACATAACGGAGCCAGCCGTATTGAAATCGCGGCGCAGAAGGGAAACACTGATCGCCGTCGCATCCAGCACCTCCACATGCAGCTTGCGCTTAAATACGAGGCAGTGGATACCTTTCACGATATAACGGATCGCCTGCACGGACGTGTATACCGCACGAACCGGCGCCGGGAGAAATGTCTTCGTCGCAAAACGGGTCAATACCTTCTGAATCAGCTTTTCTTTGTACTCCTGATTCAGGGCGCGTCCGCTGCTTTTAACTGCCATCTCCTGTTTTTCGGTAATCTGACCATCAAACGCCGCTACCTGTACGAGTACCGCCTCCCGATCCTCCTTATAATAGATAACCGCATCTGCTGTCCGCTCATACACCTTAGCCGCCGTCACGCCGTCCAGACCAAGCAGATACTGTTCCAAAACGTCCGCTTCGCGCACGGTATGGAATTTCCGGGCAAGGCTGATACGGATTCTTCCTTTGATTTCATGCTTTATAATGAATTTCATGATTCATCTTCCTCCGGTTATAGAAGAGCTGCCGCGAGACAGCATCCCATGCTATCTTGCGGCAGCCCCCCTGTTATTTAGATTCATGTATTCTTGGAGTTGCTATTACTGCTCTGCCTTCTCAGCCTCCGGTGCAGCCTCGGTTGCCTCAGCAGTCTCGTTGAAATCCTCATCCTCACCAAAGCTCTCATAGCCGCGAGCCTCGTTGATCTGCTTTGCCTCAGCCAGGATGTCCTCAGCGTTCTCCTGAATATTGGTAGCGGTGGTCATCACACAATCACGTGCACGAAGTCCGGCTGCTACGCAGTTTACGTAAAATTTCTTTGCATCCTCGCTGCCAAGAATCTTAACACCTGCTGTTCCGAACAAAACGCCGCCTGCAAATAAACCTAATTTTTTTAATTTGAAAATGTCCATCATGATTACTCCTCCTCTGATATTATCTAATTATATTCACATATGATTTTTGAAAACTATTTATTCCATTTCAAATGCGAATATTGCTGCATTTAATGACTCATTTCTGAGGTACAAGTAGATGGTAACAGCTTACCCCCATGGTAGTCAAACCTAACTTTGCTTATTGAGATTTTTTATCAGCTAGCATCCGAAGTTATACTTGACAGCTCATCCTCATTCCGCAGAGAATACTGGCGGCAACGGTTTAAAACGCCGATTTCTTCCAGCACTGCAATCATCCGGTACACCGTTGCCTTGCCGATCCCCGGGTCGCGCTTGGATGCCTCGTAGTAGATCTCCTTACAACTGCTCCATCTTCCCTCCAGGATCACATCCAACATGATCTTTCTTTGATCGGTCATCCGTTTCCCCCGTCTCTTCAGTTCGCTGATAATCTGCTCTCTCTGCTGCATCGTATCATCTCTCTTTCCATATCTTCTAAATTATTTTGCCGCACATCTGCCGTTTCCGTCCACAACCCGGCTTTTTATTAGTGCAGACTAACTGTTCGTTTAAAATATATAGCATACTCTGCTTGCCACTCTTTTTGCAAGTACTAAATTCCGCTTTTGCCTCTGGCTCAGCCTCATTAAGTCCTTAGATACGACTCGCACTAAGTGCTCATATTATATCGTGTTTCATCAAAAACAAAACATAATTAGCATGAACAAACTCAGGTTAGAATGCCGCAACTCAAGTTAGATGTCTCTAACCTTAATTTAAAGACTACCTCTTTTTTTCTCATCTGTCAATGAATTTTCGAAAATATATTTGATTTTCTTCTCTGATAATGGTAAGGTACTCACAGAATGATCAATTCAGACAGGAAAGGAAGGATTTTTCGATGAGCTTCAAAGAAATAAAGCCAGAAGAATTAAATTTTAACCCGTTTACCCGCATCGGTTCCGACTGGATGCTTTTAACCGCCGGCACCGAGGATAAATTCAACACCATGACTGCCAGCTGGGGCGGCGCAGGCGTATTCTGGGGCAAACCGGCTGTTACCTGCTATATCCGTCCCCAGCGCTACACCAAAGAATTTATAGACAAAGAAGAACTCTTCTCCGTCAGCTTTTTAAAAGACGGACACCGCGATGCCCTCAAACTCTGCGGCTCCGTATCTGGCCGTGACCACGACAAAATCAAGGAAGCCGGCCTGACCCCGGTCTTCATCGACGGCGTACCGGCATTTGAAGAAGCTGACACCATCCTCATCTGCCGCAAAATGTACCGCACATCCATGAATCCGGCAGATTTTATCGATAAGGACGCTGACAGCAAGTTCTATCCGGAGAAGGACTATCATGATATGTATATTGCGGAGATTGTGAAAGCGGTTGTGGCTGAATAAGCAGAGCCGCTCCATTTAAAATTTAAATCCCACAGGAAACGCTGATTTGCAGCATTTTCTGTGGGAATCCTTTGAATGATCCTTTTGGGTCTATTTGTTTATATTGTATCTTTATTTATTCCTTTATTTTGCCAATTCCAGCATCCGCGCCAGCGGACCAACCGCCCTCTGCCGCATCGTCTCATCCATCTCCACTTCCTCCTCCGGATTTCCCAGCGCCCGCAGTACGCTGTCCAGATGAATCTTCTTCATATTCGGGCAAAACTGACGGTGACCTACGGAGAAAAACTTCTTCTCCGGGTTCTTCTGCAGCAGTTCATAGAACACGCCCATCTCGGTGCAGATCAGGAAGACTTTCTCATCCGAATTCGTCGCATAATCAATAATCTGGGAGGTACTTCCGACAAAATCTGCCAGCTCCAGCACATCGCCGGTACACTCCGGATGCGCCAGCACAACTGCCTCCGGATGCAGCTCTTTTGCTTTCTTTACATCTTCCGCATGAATACTCTTATGTACATGGCAGAAACCGTCATTGAAAATAAAATGTTTCTCCGGCACTTTTTTTGCGATAAAACGTCCCAGATTCTCATCCGGAATAAAGAAAATATCCTTGTTCGGCAGTTTTTTCACGATTTTGAGTGCATTCGATGAGGTAACACAGACATCCGATTCTGCCTTGATCTCCGCCATCGAGTTCACATAACAGACAACGGCTACATCCGGATACTCTTTGCGTACTTCGCGGATCTTCTCCACCTCAACCATGTGAGCCATCGGACAGTCCGCGCTCCGGTCTGCCATGATAACCGTCTTCTCCGGGCTTAAAATCTTCGCACTCTCGCCCATAAATGACACGCCACAGAAAATGATCGTCTTCTGCGGCACCGTCGTCGCCAGCTCCGCCAGATAATACGAATCGCCCACATAATCGGCAATCTCCTGCACTTCTCCATCTACGTAATAATGTGCCAGAATCACGGCATCCTTCTCTTTTTTTAATGTCTCGATCCGCTGCTTTATCTCCTGATCCATCTCTTTTCCCTCTCCTTTTTTCACCGCTCTGTTCACGCTTCTGAATCCCCATCGATTGACAGAAACCATACCATTTTTCCGACAGCTGCGGTTCATTTTCTTCTTTACAATGTATCCGACATCTTTGCCACGCCATATTTCTCTGTCCATATAGCTTCCACACGGTAAACTTCTGTGATTATACCTCTAAGAGAAAAGCTGTGTCAATGAAATTTTGACACTTTTTATTACATCTGTCTTGTCACATAGCAATTCATCTACATACAGACTGAACGTCTGCTTTTCCGGCGCTTCAACCAGAGCAGCCAATATGCATTTATGCAATTTTTTTGTTTCACAAATGTATTTTACTGTGCAACAAAAAGTCAAACCAAAAATCGGACTGTTTTTCGCTGTATTTTTCGCTGTTCAAACCGTCCGATCTACATGACATATTTATAATTTTATCGCTTTATGCACATCCGCCCTTATTGCTGAAACAGCACCAGTCTCGATACCTTTCCTTCCGCGTCCGCCCAGATCGCACATTTCTTTCCCGCTTCCAGATCGTCTGCGGTCACGATGTTCCGGGTTAAATACGGCAGAATACGTGTCTCAGCGCTGACCGTATAGGTCACGCCATCCTTTGCTTTCACACAGACGGTATCATCATTCTCGGCACTCTTTTTCACCGACTCGATCTCCGTGTAAACCGGCACGGCGCTCACATCGGTTACATGGACGAAGAAGAGCTGTCCGTTTGTGATTGGCGGCTCGCTCATCGTCATCGCATCCCCGATGTAGGCATATACAACTGTTCCCGTCTCCGCCTCGGTCATATCGACCGGATTGCCTGTCTCTGCATCAAAAATCGGCGTTTCCGGTGAAAATGTGATCACCATCTCGCCGGCACTGCTGATTCCCGACTGATTGTCGATCGTGACGGAATCGCTGGTAACCTCCGAAACTGGACCATAAACACAAATAGTTTCCGCTGCAGTGGCCTCCCCAGCTGCCTCCGTATCTTCGACAACCGGCTTTGTCTCCTCATCGCCCGCTTTTGCACTGGAAGCGCACCCAAGCGCACCTACCGACAGTGCTGCACAAATTCCTGCAATATATAACGAATTTTTTTTCATAATTTGAATCTCCTTCCGCTGTTCTTATGCCTGCTCCCTGTCTGCTCTCAGGGACTTCTCTGAAATTTTTCAAAACTTCCCAGGCACTTTTTAGTTTCTAAAACCAGTGAAATATTTTTCTTTATACTCTGTATTCAGCTCTTCTATCTGGTTTTCTCTGTTCTAACAGTCTACCCTATTTCATTCAAAAGTAAAAGTGCTTTTTTCTTACGGATTTCTGATATTTTATTACTGTTCACGCATACGTGCCCAGTAACGGAATTTGCCGTGGCTTCGCATTTAAATACGGCAAATTCCTGCTGCCACCACGTTTTCTTACGGCACTTTCGGTTCCAAAAGTGCCTACCCGTAAACAGTAACGATATTTTCCTTTGCCGGTCAGGACGTCCATACAAAGCTTCAGCAACTGTGCTGCCATGTAACATTTCACTTCACTTCCTCTTCTATCAGCTCCACACGGCAGATCTGTGGAAAATTTACCGCGATCTCCCCGCCTATATTTTCAAGTCCAGGCTGATTTCCACTCTTTATTTCCGCCAACCACAAAACCTGCCGGTAATAGTCGATTTTTTTCAATCGTCCTGCTGCCGTCCGGTAAGCGCCGCCATCCTTGTGCACGTCCGGTTGGAACCAGGTCACAGAAAGCCGAACCGTCTCACCACGCATCAGCTGCTCCTCCGCTTCCACAAGCGTCTGATTGATCATCTCACGCACGCTGTCATCCAGATCGATCTCCCGCTCGGTCAGACGCGCTTCCTCCTCTACCGCCTCCTCATAGCCATTCAGTGCTGCAAACGAGGCAAACTGCGCCGCCCGGTCCTCCACCGGCATCCGTGCATGGCGCAAGGGAAATGGGTAAGAATGACCGAGGATATCGCCGTAGCGGCGCTGGGCGTCACTTTCCTGCCCTTTTGAGGTTTGGCTTCGTCCACCTTTTAAGTTTTCAAATTTATTCACTCTATATGGATCTCCCATTTTTCCTTTTCCACCGCAATTTCTTTTTTGTCAAATATCACCCAATGGTTCTTTTCTCAGGCATACAGCTCAGCAGGCGCAGCTTCCATCTACGCCTGATGTCCCCCGATCTGCCCGTTGCGCTCCTTGGCGGTCGCGCCTTCCTCAAAGTTCATCCCGCGCAGCACCGCGTTTTTTCCGTATTTTTTCTTGATCGTCAGAAGCGCTTCCTGCATCCGGCGCTCCCGCTCACGTTTTTTCTGTTCTTCCTTCTCTTTTGCTTCCTTTTTTGCGTAATCGGTAAACAAATCAAGCTGTTCAAATGTTTCCTTCTGTTCACGCTCTTTCGCCATTTTCTCATTTACCACATGACATGCCGAGAGCGACATCCGGCGGATGAGAAGCGCCGGGTTGACAATCTTATCATACAGAGCCGCCATCGCCTCCAGAAGCTCGCTCGAGGACGAAGTCGCACGCGGCAGATTCCACGTTCCATGTGCATGCTTCGGCACACGCCGCCCGTAGCGATCGGTTGTCACCGGTCCCTTGTATACTTTCCGTATCTCCGGGCGGGTCAGGTTTTCGATGTCATATCCGACCGTTAGAACGAGCTGATCGGTCACCAGCCGTTTTTCCACCAGCTCCAGCGAGATCCCGTCAATCATCTCCTGTACCACGATCCGCGCCTTATCCGCCGTGTACGGACAGGGAAGCACCTGCCCGCAGCCCAGGCTGCTGCTCTGCGGCTTGTATGCCCGTATCTGTGCGATCGTGCACGGCTCGTAGCCCCACGCATGGTCAATCAGAAGCTCAGCATTGACGCCGAACATCTGGTGCAGCAGTTCCTCACTGTAAAACTCGCCCGGTTTTCCCAGTGAACAACGCGCAATATCGCCCATCGTCCGAAGTCCCGCCTGCCAGAGTTTCTTCTGGTATCCTGGTCCAACCCGCCAGAAATCGGTCAGCGGCTCATGCGTCCACAAAAGTTCCCGATAGCTTTGCTCATCCAGCTCGGCAATCCGCACGCCGTCCTTGTTCGCTTCCACGTGCTTCGCCACAATATCCATCGCCACCTTGCACAGATACAGATTCGTCCCGATCCCCGCCGTCGCCGTGATGCCCGTTTCCTCTAACACCGTGCGGATGATGCGCTTTGCCAGCTCGCGCGGCGAAACCTTGTAAATTCCCAGATATTCCGTAACATCCATGAATACCTCGTCGATCGAATACACATGGATGTCCTCCGGCGCCACATACCGGAGATAAATCTGGTAGATCTGCGTGCTCCATTTCATATAGTGCGCCATTCTCGGCGGCGCAACCAGATAGCTGACCGCCAGCGACGGATCCGCCTTTAATTCATCATTTCTCCACGATTTATCCCGGAACTGGCGTCCCGGCGCCCGTCTGCGGCGTTCCTCATTGACTTCCCTAATCCGCTGAATCACCTCAAATAACCTGGGACGCCCCGGCACACCATAGGATTTCAGCGGCGGCGATACCGCCAGACAGATCGTTTTCTCCGTCCGCGATGGATTCGCCACGACCAGATTCGTCGTCAACGGATCCAGACCTCGCTCGATGCACTCGACCGATGCGTAGAACGATTTTAAATCAATGGCAATGTACGCGCGCCTGGAAACTGTTTTCTGCATGGCAGGATCCTACCTTCTCTATGAATGTGAATTAAAATTTGAGCACCACTGGTAAAAAATCATCTCACAAAATCAAGCACAGAAAGATTCCGAGCGTACACATGAAAATCCAGTTAAAAACTCACTAAGTGCTTCTATTATAGCATAACCATCAGCTTCACGAAATACTCAAATCCAAACATGTGTTTTACTGTAACCAAAAACCTCCAGTCCATTCGAATGAGAATCACATTTCTCATCCAAACAAACTGGAGGTTTTCTATCTCACCAGGTTTACCTCTTGGATTTATTTACCATTTATTTCTGGCATTATAACTGCGGACCAGCCTTTACCAGAGCCTTGCCAGCTTCGTTTCCTTCGTATTTAGCGAAGTTCTTGATGAAACGGCTTGCCAGATCTTTTGCTTTCTCTTCCCACTCAGCCTCGTTTGCATAGGTATCGCGGGTATCCAGGATAGCCGGATCTACGCCCGGAAGCTCGGTCGGTACTTCGAAGTTGAAGTACGGGATCTTCTTGGTCGGAGCCTTCTGGATGTCACCATTTAAGATAGCGTCGATGATACCACGGGTATCTTTGATGGAGATACGTTTGCCGGTTCCGTTCCAGCCTGTATTTACGAGGTAAGCTTTTGCTCCGCTCTTCTCCATTCTCTTAACCAGCTCTTCTGCGTATTTGGTCGGATGCAGCTCCAGGAAAGCCTGTCCGAAGCAAGCGGAGAAGGTCGGGGTCGGCTCGGTAATGCCGCGCTCGGTACCAGCCAGTTTTGCTGTAAATCCGGATAAGAAGTAGTACTGTGTCTGCTCCGGTGTCAGGATGGATACCGGCGGAAGTACTCCGAATGCGTCTGCAGACAGGAAGATAACGTTCTTAGCTGCCGGTGCAGAGGATACCGGACGTACAATATTCTGAATATGATCGATCGGGTAGGATACACGGGTGTTCTCGGTTACGCTCTTATCAGCGAAATCGATCTTTCCTTCTTTATCCAGAGTAACGTTCTCAAGCAGAGCGTTTCTCTTGATTGCATTGTAGATATCTGGCTCAGAATCCTTATCCAGGTTGATAACCTTAGCGTAGCATCCGCCTTCAAAGTTGAATACGCCATTGTCATCCCAGCCGTGCTCATCATCACCGATCAGCAGACGCTTAGGATCTGTAG
>OIWO01002609.1_pt1 | contig 11327 bp, 10 predicted proteins | sample 1587641 | NCBI WGS metagenome assembly OIWO01 (sample SAMEA3888924, study PRJEB22519) | human gut metagenome | biome: human gut; feature: human-associated habitat; material: faeces | place: Denmark | collected 2010
GTTCCCGAGCAGGGAGCATGTAAGCTGACCCTGAACGTGAAGGAGGGCATCATCCAGGAGGCACTGGTGGAGACCATCGGATGTTCCGGTATGACCCATTCCGCAGCTATGGCGGCAGAGATCCTTCCGGGCCGGACCCTGCTGGAGGCGTTAAACACAGACCTTGTGTGCGATGCCATCAACACAGCCATGAGAGAACTGTTTCTTCAGATCGTTTACGGAAGGACCCAGAGTGCATTTTCTGAGGACGGTCTTCCCATCGGAGCTGGTCTGGAGGACCTTGGAAAGGGTCTCCGTTCCCAGATCGGTACCATGTACGGAACCTTAAAGAAAGGTCCCCGTTATCTGGAGATGGCAGAAGGCTATGTGACTGGGATCGCTCTCGACGCAGAGGACCAGATCATCGGCTACCAGTTCGTAAACCTTGGAAAGATGACCGATTTCATTAAGAAAGGCGACGATCCCACAACTGCTTATGAGAAGGCAAAGGGCCAGTACGGCCGTGTGGCAGACGCAGTGAAGATCATCGACCCGAGAATGGAGTAAGGAGGAGTTAATACATCATGGCATTATTTGAATCATATGAGAGAAGAATCGACAAGATCAATTCTGTTTTAAACAGCTATGGCATCGCTTCCATCGAAGAGGCTGAAAAGATCACAAAGGACGCCGGCTTAAATGTCTACGACCAGGTAAAGAAGATCCAGCCCATCTGCTTTGAGAATGCCTGCTGGGCATATACAGTGGGTGCAGCCATTGCTATTAAAAAAGGCTGCCGTAAGGCCGCTGATGCTGCCGCAGCCATCGGAGAGGGCCTCCAGGCCTTCTGTATCCCCGGCTCTGTTGCCGATCAGAGAAAGGTTGGCCTTGGCCACGGAAACCTTGGCAAGATGCTCTTAGAGGAAGAGACAGACTGCTTCTGCTTCTTAGCCGGCCACGAATCCTTTGCAGCCGCTGAGGGCGCCATCGGTATCGCAGAGAAGGCCAATAAGGTCCGCAAGAAACCCCTGCGCGTGATCTTAAACGGTCTCGGAAAAGACGCAGCCCAGATCATTTCCCGCATCAACGGCTTTACATATGTGGAGACAAAGATGAACTACTACACCGGAGAAGTGGAGGAGGTATTCAGAAAATGCTATTCCTCTGATCCGGAAAGCCCCCGCGCAAAGGTAAACTGCTACGGCGCCAATGACGTGACCGAGGGCGTTGCCATCATGTGGAAAGAGGGCGTTGACGTTTCCATCACCGGAAACTCCACCAACCCTACCCGTTTCCAGCATCCGGTGGCAGGCACCTATAAGAAGGAGTGCGTGGAGAAAGGAAAGAAATACTTCTCCGTAGCCTCCGGCGGCGGCACAGGCCGTACCCTCCATCCCGACAATATGGCGGCTGGTCCGGCTTCCTACGGAATGACCGATACCATGGGCCGTATGCACTCTGACGCCCAGTTCGCAGGTTCCTCCTCCGTTCCGGCACACGTAGAGATGATGGGTCTCATCGGCGCAGGAAATAACCCCATGGTGGGCATGACTGTGGCTGTGGCCGTTTCCATCCAGCAGGCGGCTGAAGAGGGAAGATTCTAGGAAAGAGCCCAAAGGTGGAATGTCAAAGTTTAGTGGAGGAGAGAAATCTCCTCTACTTTTTGACTTTATGAGCAAAACAATAAAACCCCCCATTATGTGCAACATCATAAACTTGAGAGAATCTGCTTTGTGATAGGCAGGTTCTTTTATTTACGATAAAATTTAGACAGGGGTGTATATGAGGGGGACTGGCGTGAATAGAATATAAATAAGAGATGCTTTCCTGGGATTTTTGGAGTGAAACATCTCTTATTTTGTTATCCCGTATATCACAGTTTGCTCCATGGTTCTGTGAGAGTAGAAGTCTTTCCATGCGAGTTAACATCGGGATAGGCGTTTGAGAAGGAGGTTAGTGTTTTCATGAGAGTAAGTCTGGGTATGTATCGAATTCCAATGACGAATCGAACCACATTTTCCTGCGATGGAAAGCTACAATTATTATTTGATGAATACAATACATATAGTTTAAGCAATGACAGGATTAGAATTAATCTGGCTGTTAGGTGCTGGAAGACTACGTATATTAATAGAAATAGAAAAATGTGATTTCTTATGGCAGAATACAAGAAAAATGAGAAAGAGCAGAGTTAGAGTGTTTATGATACTGTTAGATATATTAAAGGGATATGTAATCGAAGAAATAAGTTCTATGAGGGACAGAAGGAAATAAAAAAAGTTTGGAGGCAGAACTGAAGATTTAATATTTGCAAATTATAACAATACATCTGTTATATTTAATGTGAAGATATTAATGAGATGCAACGAATATTAACATCTTGCAACGAATATATTCTTGCTAAATATGTTATGGAAATGGTATACTTGGCATACATAAATGAAAAAGGATGATGATATATGAAAGTGAGCGAAAAATTATTGAATATAAGGAAAGAAAAAGCACTTTCACAAAGTGAAGTAGCGGAAAAGCTGGGAATTAGTAGACAGACATTGTCGAAATGGGAAAATGGTAAAAGCTGTCCAGATGCTATGTTTGTAAAGAAAATATGTGAGTTATATCATTTATCTATAGATGATTTATTGGAAAATCAGCCGTATGAAAATTCAGATAAAAATTCCTACGAGATAATTGGTAAGTCAAAAAATAAAAAGCCGAATCGTGCGAAAATAATATTATTTCTTATATTAGCTGATGTTTTGGTATGTTTCTTATTAGTATGTAAAAGTAGGCATATGCTTTTTTGGGTATTAAATTTTAATTATATTCTATTGATAGTTTGTGTATTAGTTTGGATACTATACTTCATTAGAGATAAAATGGATTGGCATAAAAAAAAATAAAGTAATAAGAAGGAAGGAGAGATATTTTGAAAAAAAGAAGAACTTTGTCGGTTGTATTATCTATTATCTTTACATTTTGTTTTTCGTTTTCGGTTTTAGCTGCATCGAATGTTCCTACAACAATGGGTGGGAAAACAGTAGTATTTAATCTAAATAATCAATCAGAGCAAATCTATACTTATTATGATACCGAAGGAAATAAAATCACCATGGGAATCAAACCAGATGATAATTCAACCAGATCATCGGAACCCTGGTCAGAAGGGACATGGGATATTTATCTATATGGCCCTTTAAGTGCTTTTTATAAAATAGATATTAGTGCTTCTGGTAAGATTACAAATGCATATGATGAAAACTACACTGCTATCGGTCTTTCGGTGAAAAGTGATACCTTAAAGTTTACATCATCTTAGGCAACATATAAGTTGACCTATACCGTCCCAGATCCATTGCCAGAGTTATTAGGAGCATCAAGATCTTTGATTGCAAAGATAAGTGGAGAAAATCTAGTTGTAACAAATACCATTTACTAAATTGAATATGCCAATCCATTCATTGAAAGTGTGTCAGGCATCATGCATGGCACACTTTTAGTATTCTATCTTATTATTTTTGGTACAAATAGGTAAGTAGATTACATCGAGAGTGTGGCTCACAATGTGTGCCTTTAGGATAATACGGATAAAGCTATATATTTTATGCTAAAGGGGAAATATCGAGAGGGGAAAAGGATGACTAAAAAGGCAAGAGGGTGTTGATGCAGCAGACATAGGAGGCAGGAATGTCCCTAAAGGAACTGGAGGTAGCCTCTGGAGCTGATGAAAAGCTCATGGCCGTGATTATATTTTTAAGGCTGGAGATACAGTGGACGAAAATGTCGTCGTCACCATGGAGTTGGGATGTGATTTTCGGGAATTTTAACGAATTTTAAGAAAATCTGAAATGTACTTTCTTTTTTAAGAAAGGTATGCTACAATAACCCATGACAAAAGCACCTGCACACCTGGCAGGTTCAATAGGATAGAGGCGCGGGCTTCAAGAGTAACGGAAGACAAGGCTGGACCGCCGTTTTCCGCCAAAGGGGAGACCGCCGAAGGAGTTTTGCCCGGTCCGGGGCAGGGTTCCTGGTACGACGCAGAAGATGCGGCGTACTGTCACGATACGTGGAGCGCTATCTTGTGTTGCTGGTTCCAGCCTGTATGGCTTTTTATCTGCATGATCTACACCACAAACGCGTTTTCCGTAAGGGACTGCCGTTTGTGGTGTTTTTGATTTTCAAGAGAGGAAGTATGAGAAATGCAGAGTACGAAAACGAAAAGCCTGGCTGTACTGGCCCTGGCGTCCATGTTCCTCATGGCCTTTGCCATGACGGCCCTTGGGGCAGAGGGGGAGACCGCAGAGTACGTCCCCGCCCTGTTTTCCACCTTCTGGGCGCTGGTGCCGCCGGTGGTAGCCATCGGACTGGCGCTGATCACAAAGGAGGTTTACAGCTCCCTGTTTATCGGGATCGCCGTAGGGGGGATCCTGTATTCCGGCGGGAGCTTTGAGCGGACCGTGGTCCATATTTTCCAGGACGGCATCATCGGAGTCCTGACCGATGAAAGCAACGTGGGGATCCTGGTATTCTTAGTGATCCTGGGAGCCATGGTCAGTCTTATGAACAAGGCCGGCGGCTCCGCTGCCTTTGGCCGGTTTGCGGCAAAGGGCATCAAGACCCGGGTGGGGGCCCAGCTGGCCACCATCCTTCTGGGGGTTACGATCTTCATCGACGACTATTTCAACTGCCTGACTGTGGGAAGCGTCATGCGGCCGGTGACGGATAAGTTCAAGGTTTCCCGGGCAAAGCTGGCGTATCTCATCGACGCCACGGCAGCTCCCGTATGCATCATTGCCCCCATTTCATCCTGGGCGGCGGCTGTGACGGGATTCGTGGAGGGAGAGGATGGCTTCTCCATCTTTATCCAGGCCATCCCCTATAACTTCTATGCTCTTTTAACCATTGTGATGATGGTGGGAATGGTGCTCATGAAGGTGGAGTTCGGGCCCATGTTAAAGCATGAAAGGAACGCGGTCAAGGGGGATCTCTTTACCACAGAGGGACGGCCTTATGCGGATGAATCCGATCCGTCAGTGATCTCCAGGGGAACGGTCATGGATCTCCTGATTCCGATTATTTCTTTAATTATCTGCTGTGTGATCGGTATGCTGTATACAGGCGGATTTTTCTCCGGCGTGGATTTTGTGACCGCCTTTTCGGAGAGCAACGCATCCCTGGGACTGACCCTTGGAAGCTTCTTCGGCCTTCTGATCACTCTGGTCCTGTACCAGGTGCGCCGTGTCCTGGATTTCCACGACTGCATGGCCTGTATCCCCGAGGGCTTTAAGGCCATGGTACCGGCCATTCTGATCCTGACCTTTGCCTGGACCTTAAAGGCCATGACAGACAGCCTGGGTGCGGACGTATATGTGGCAGATCTGGTGTATAACCATGCCAGAGGCCTGCTGAATTTCCTCCCGGCCATTATTTTCCTGGTGGGCTGCCTGCTGGCCTTTGCCACAGGCACCTCCTGGGGGACCTTCGGTATCCTGATCCCCATTGTGGTGGGCGTGTTCCAGAATACCAATCCGGAGCTGATGATCATCTCCATTTCTGCCTGCATGGCGGGAGCTGTCTGCGGAGACCACTGCTCGCCCATTTCCGACACCACCATCATGGCTTCTGCGGGAGCCCAGTGTGAGCATGTGAACCATGTGATGACCCAGCTTCCCTATGCGGTGACCTGTGCCGCCGTATCCTTTGTGACGTACATTGTGGCAGGATTTGTAAAGACTGCCTGGATCGCCCTTCCTGTGGGCATCGTCCTGATGCTGGGAGCCATGCTTGTCTTAAAAATGATGGGCGATACGGTGGAGGAAGAATAGTAAAAAACGTGAAAAAGCCCGGCGGTGAGCAGATTCCAGTGCTCTCCGGCCGGGTCTTTTCTGTTATGGCGGAAGACTAGGCCTCCTCCAGGCCCTCAAACTGCATTTCATAATATCTGGCATACAGACCGTTCTTTTCCAGGAGCTCTTTGTGGCTTCCACGCTCAACGATGCCCTGGCCGTCGATGACGATGATCTCGTCGGCATTCCGGATGGTGGAGAGACGGTGGGCGATGGTGATGGTGGTGCGGTTTCTGGAGAGCTCCTCCAGGCTTTTCTGGATGTGGCGTTCACTTTCATTGTCCAGGGCGCTGGTGGCCTCATCCAGGATCAGGATAGGCGGATTTTTAAGGAATACCCGGGCAATGGAGATCCGCTGCTTCTGGCCGCCGGAAAGCCTTGCGCCCCGCTCGCCCACAAAGGTGTCGTAGCCGTCGGGAAGCTCCATGATGAAATCGTGGATGCTGGCCTTTTTGGCGGCGGCAATGATCTCCTCGTCAGTGGCTCCTGGTTTTCCGTAGGCGATGTTTTCACGGATGGTGCCGCCGAATAAGTATACCTCCTGCTGGACCAGGCCGATGGAGCTTCTGAGGCTCTTTAAGGTGGTTTTCCGGATATCCTGGCCGTCAATGGAGATCCTTCCGTGGGTCACATCGTAGAACCGGGGAAGGAGGGAGCAGATGGTGGTCTTTCCGCCGCCGGAGGGGCCCACCAGGGCGATGGATCTGCCGGCAGGGATGGAAAAGGAAACATGGCTTAAAACAGGCTCGCTGCTGTTATAGCAGAAGCTTACGTCCTCATAGGAAATATGGCCCTGTACATTTGTAAGGGGCTTCGCGTCCGGCGCATCCTCGATCTCCGGTTCTGTTTCCATGACTGCCAGGAAGCGCTTGAAGCCGGTAAGGCCCTTCTGGAGCATTTCCGTAAACTCCACCAGGATCTGGATGGGGCTGATGAAAATTCCGATGTAGAGGGCGTACATGGCCAGGTCTGCTGGCTCCATCTCCCCGATGGAGATAAGGTATCCTCCGGCCACCAGGACGGTCAGATACATCATGCCCTGGAAAAACAGGGTGCCTGCGTGGAATTTTCCCATGGCCCGGTAGTTATTGTCCCGGGAGCGGACGAAATTCTCGTTGCTCCTTCCGAATTTTTTCCGTTCGATCTCTTCATTGGCAAAGGACTGGACCACACGGATCCCGGACAGGGTATCCTGGAGACTGGCGTTGATGTCGCCGATCTTTCTCCGGTTGTCCATGAAGGTCTCATGCATCCGGACGTTCTGGCGGCAGCAGAAAAGCACCATAAGAAGGACCACCACGGCCAGCAGGAGAGCCAGCTTCCCGTTGATCAGGAATAAGAATACAAAGGAGCCGGCGATCTTAATGGAGGAGATAAACACGTTTTCCGGCCCATGGTGGGCGAATTCGGAGATCTCAAACAGGTCGGAGACCAGCTTGCTCATCATCTGTCCGGTGTTGTTTTTATCATAGTAGGAAAAGGAGAGTTTTTCATAATGATCGAACAGATCCCGGCGCATATCCCGCTCGATCCAGGTCCCCATGAGATGGCCCTGGTAGGTCACATAGTATTTGCAGAGGGTCTGGATCACATAAAGGACCAGAAGGCCTGCAAAGAGGAGGGGGAGGGAGCGCAGGATGGCTTCCTGGCCCCGGGTGAACCAGTCGCTGGCCGCTCTTCTTAAGATCTGGGGAAAGGCCAGGTCCACGGCGCTGATGATGGTGGCGCAGAAAAGGTCCAGGAAAAAGAATTTTTTGTAGGGCTTATAATAGGCTGCAAATTTTTTTAGTACGTCCATGATTCCTCCTGTGCATATAAAGTCGTTGCTTTAATCATAGCATGGGAGTTTCTGGAAGTAAAGGGCAGGTTCCTGCGTAAATTCTGCCGCATTTTCTTCATAAATTGTTAATAGAAATCCAGGGAAGCAGGTGCTATAATCTATATATATGGAAAGCTGTAAATTTTTGTACGTTTATAAAGAAAGGTGACGAGATCATGAATATGAAAACCATCCTGGCAGCAGCTCTGACCGCAGTTTTTTTTGTGCAGCCCTGTATGACAGCCATGGCGTCGGTCAGCGCGCCGGAATCTGATCAGAACCAGATCGGCCCGGGCTTTGAAGCACCGGCGGAGGAAAATGCGGAAAGTGCGGAAAGTGCGTTTACCCCCTGGACGAAGGTGGACGGCGTTTATGTGGACGATACGGGAAAGGCCATCGACGGCGCAGTCCTCCGGGGCGTCAGCGTGTCCAAGTGGCAGGGAGACGTGGACTGGGGGAAGGCAGCGGCTGACGATATTTCCTTTGCCCTGGTGCGGATGGCGTCCATCGGCTACGAGGGAGAATATACCATGGACGAATATTTTGACCAGAACATGCGGGAGGCCAGCGCCAACGGCGTCCATGTGACGCCCTATGTCTATCTCCAGACAAGGACTGTGGAGGAGGCAGAGGCAGCGGCCCGGTATGCGGTGGATGTGGCGAAGAATTATAACGTTTCCTATCCCCTGGCAGTGGATATCGAGTCCCAGTATATCCTGGATCTCTCCACCCAGGAGCTGACGGATATCGCCAACGCCTTCTGCCGTGTGGTGGCGGAGGCAGGATACACGCCCATTGTATACAGCGACTACCATAAGTTTACGACAGAAATGGATACGAACCAGATCCCCTATGATATCTGGCTGGCCAGATACGGCGGCGACCACAATTATCCCAACCGGACCATGTGGCAGGCCACTGATAAGGGCGTGATCGACGGGATCAATGGAAACGTGTGCCTGGAATTTGCCTTTAAGGATTACGCTCCAGCCCTGGAGGCAGGGGACGCCACGCCCGGCCAGTGGAAGGAAGAAAACGGCGTTTGGTATTTTGAAAACAACGGAGGCCGCTATACCGGCTGGATCCGCCCCGACGGAAACTGGTATTATATGGATCCGGCAGCCGGGGGAGCCATGGTCTCCAATACCTCCATGGTCATTGATGGAGTGACGTACTCCTTTAATGGAAGCGGCGTCATGCAGTAGACCATAAGGAACACGCTGCGCAGGTCTCTTGTGGTCACGGCGGCAACCGCCAAGGTCTCGTGCAGGCACGGACACTGGCTCGCTTCCCGCATAAAATAAAAGCTCCAGGCCCGGATCCGGCAGCCTGGAGCTTTATGAAAACGGATGGTCAGTCTTCCCAGGGAAGATCCACCGTGATATACGAATGATGGACAGCAGGCAGGAATTTTTCCGTAAGGTCTGCTGTCTTTATTTTTAAGCTGGAGGTATTGATGCAGGGGTGGCAGCCCAGAAAGGGATCCTTTAATACATCAGAATCGATGAGCAGCTGGACCTGGTTTTCCTTATCATTGGCCAGTCCCAGGATGCTGACAGAGCCGGGAGTGATGTCTAAGAACTGCTCCATGTATTCGTCTCCGGCAAAGGACAGTCTGGCGGAATTGATCTGCTTTGAAAGATTTTTTGTCTTGAATTTCTTATTCCCCGGCATCATCAGAAGATAAAAACGGGTCTTCTGGGCGTTGCAGAGAAAGAGATTCTTGCATATGTGGATCCCAAGGATCTTTTCTACCTCCAGGCAGGCGTCGATGGTGGCCGTAGCGTCGTGGTCCACCCGTGTAAAGGGGATGCCGAGGGTATCCAGAAGGGCGTAGGTGCGGACCTCCCTGGGGAGACGGCCGGACATGTCCTCCGGACTGCCTGTATATACAGTTTCATCAATATAAAAATCCATGTTTTGTATCCTTTCTGTCTGGACTGGGCGTTGAAATAACGCTGGTACTTTAAGGGGAAAAACGCTATAATCGTAATAGTACGGCCCCTGGATCCGGGGATGCCGTCCAGGGATGTGGGGACAGGGGGCCATAGATCCGGCGCGGGCCTGTAAGTGGCTTCTGATCCCGGGAAATGCAGGAGGGCTCCTGACAGAGCGGACCGGGATCGCCGGAGATCCTTTGGAGTCCCAACATCATTATAATGGAAACGTAAGAAAAAGCAAGAATATGGAGATAAAGTATATGGAAAACAGAAATGAAAGTGGAAAAAAACAGAAGGCAAAGGGCCTGTGCCCGAATTTTGGGAAATGCGGCGGCTGCCAGTATCTGGACGTGCCCTATGAGGAGCAGCTGAAGAAAAAGAAGAAACAGCTGACAGAGCTTTTAAAGCCATTCTGTCAGGTCCGTGACGTGATCGGAATGGAGGACCCCTGGCATTACAGAAATAAGGTCCATGCGGTCATAGCCAGGGACCGGAAGGGGAGGATCATTTCCGGCGTATACAAGGAGGGGACCCATTTTGTTCTTCCGGTGGATACCTGTCTTATTGAGGATCAGAAGGCAGACGATATCATCAGGACGATCCGGGAGCTGGTTCCGTCGTTTAAAATGAAGGTATATGATGAGGATACGGGGTACGGCTTCCTGCGCCATGTGCTGATCAGGACCGGGCACAGCACCGGCGAGATCATGGTGGTGCTGGTGACGGCTTCTCCTGTGTTCCCGTCTAAAAATAATTTCGTAAAGGCTCTGCGGGCGGCCCATCCGGAGATCACCACAGTGGTCCAGAACATCAATGGCCGCGGCACCAGCATGGTCCTGGGAGAAAAGGAGCATGTGCTTTACGGCCCTGGCTTTATCGTGGACGAGCTCTGCGGCTTCCGGTTCCGGATCTCCTCCAGATCCTTCTACCAGATCAATCCGGTCCAGACAGAAAAGCTCTACCGGCTGGCCATTCAGGCTGCCGGGCTCACAGGGAAGGAGACAGTCATCGACGCTTACTGCGGCATCGGCACCATCGGCATCGCCGCTTCGCCTGAGGCGAAGGAGGTGATCGGCGTGGAGCTCAATCCGGATGCGGTCCGGGACGCGGTCACCAACGCCAAGGTCAATGGAGTAAAAAATATCCGGTTTTACTGCAACGATGCGGGAAAATTCATGATCCAGATGGCCTCCCAGGGAGGAAAGGCGGACGTGGTGTTCATGGATCCGCCCCGCAGCGGGAGCACGGAGGAATTCATAAACGCGGTGGCCACCTTAAAGCCCGCCCGGGTGGTGTACGTCTCCTGCGGCCCCGATACCCTGGCCAGGGATCTGACGGTGTTTAAGAGGAAAGGGTACGAGGCGAAAGAGGCGTGGGGAGTGGATATGTTTCCGTTTACGGGGCATGTTGAAACAGTGGCTCTGCTGACGAGAAAAGCCCCGTAAATCAAAGGTTTCCGCCGATTTTGGGAAAAAATGGATGTGTGTTTCAGTTTCCGCAGAATGGGTATGAGGGAATTGGTTTACCTAGGGGGATAGACTGTGGGTAGAGCGAGAGTTATCTTTTGGCGAAAGTCTATTATTTGGCAAAACAATTCGGCATTATATTGGGGAGTGTAATGTTGTCACGAGTATTACATTTAGCATTGATTTGAGACAGAAAGAGTCGGTGTTGTAGAACCTAAAGGGGCTGTCGGTTAATACCGATTTTTTCCCCGGATAACAAAAGAATGAGACAGTC
>OIWO01002613.1_pt1 | contig 11311 bp, 7 predicted proteins | sample 1587641 | NCBI WGS metagenome assembly OIWO01 (sample SAMEA3888924, study PRJEB22519) | human gut metagenome | biome: human gut; feature: human-associated habitat; material: faeces | place: Denmark | collected 2010
GTGGAGTGAGAAGCAAACAGCTTGATGTTACCGATGTAACGGCTGCTGATGTCGCCTTCGTTAGCAATTGCGCCAACGATATGACGAACTTCAACACCATCATCGCGGCCCACTTCAATGCGGTAAAGCTGCATGTCACCAACATCACGACGTTCACGACGCGGACGATCTTCACGGTCGCCACGTGGGCCACGGTCGTTACGATCGCGCGGACCACGGTCATCACGGTCACGGAATTCACGTTTCGGACGCATCGGCGCATCTGGCGGAACAATCAGAGTACGTTCACCCTGTGCCATTTTCAGCAGTGCCGCAGCCAGAGTTTCGAGATCCTGCTCTTCACCTTCTGCAGTCGGCTGAATTTTGCTCAGCAGTGCGCGGTATTGATCCAGATCGCTGCTTTCCAGCTGCTGCTGTACTTTAGCGGCGAATTTTTCCAGACGGCGTTTGCCCAGCAGTTCTGCGTTCGGCAGTTCTACTTCCGGAATAGTCAGCTTCATAGTACGTTCAATGTTGCGCAGCAGACGACGCTCGCGGTTCTCAACGAACAGCAGCGCGCGGCCAGCACGACCCGCACGACCGGTACGACCGATACGGTGAACGTAAGACTCAGAATCCATCGGGATATCGTAGTTAACCACCAGGCTGATACGCTCAACGTCCAGGCCACGGGCCGCAACGTCAGTCGCAATCAGGATATCCAGACGACCATCTTTCAGGCGTTCCAGAGTCTGCTCACGCAGCGCCTGGTTCATGTCACCGTTCAGCGCGGCACTGTTGTAGCCGTTACGCTCAAGAGCTTCAGCCACTTCCAGAGTCGCATTTTTGGTACGAACGAAGATAATCGCCGCATCAAAATCTTCCGCTTCCAGGAAACGTACCAGTGCTTCGTTTTTACGCATACCCCAGACAGTCCAGTAGCTCTGGCTGATGTCAGGACGGGTAGTCACGCTGGACTGAATGCGCACTTCCTGCGGCTCTTTCATAAAGCGGCGGGTAATGCGACGAATCGCTTCCGGCATAGTGGCGGAGAACAGAGCGGTCTGATGACCTTCCGGGATCTGCGCCATAATGGTTTCTACGTCTTCGATAAAGCCCATGCGCAGCATTTCATCTGCTTCATCCAGTACCAGGCCGCTCAGTTTGGAGAGGTCCAGGGTGCCGCGCTTCAGGTGGTCCAGCAGACGACCCGGGGTACCGACGACGATCTGCGGACCCTGACGCAGGGCGCGCAGCTGCACGTCATAACGCTGGCCGCCGTACAGGGCAACCACGTTCACGCCGCGCATATGTTTAGAGAATTCCGTCATTGCTTCAGCAACCTGTACCGCCAGTTCGCGGGTCGGTGCCAGCACCAGAATCTGTGGTGCTTTCAGCTCAGGATCAAGATTCTGCAACAGAGGTAAAGAGAATGCTGCAGTTTTTCCGCTCCCCGTCTGGGCCATACCCAGAACGTCGCGGCCATTCAGCAGATGTGGAATACACTCTGCCTGAATTGGAGATGGTTTTTCGTAACCCAGATCGTTAAGGGCTTCAAGGATAGGAGCCTTCAGGCCCAGATCTGCAAAAGTGGTTTCGAATTCAGCCATGTAGTACGTGTGCCTCAAAATTAATGGCGGCCAGTCTACATAACTCATCGTGAAAATTTACGGTAATTTTCATTGAAAAGTGTGAACCGGCTCAAAGTAGGTGTATTAACGAACAACAACGCCCTCACCCGTTAAGGTGATGGCAATCAAAAAAGATTACGGGCTGATGTGTACGTCAGCTATTGCTGGTCCGATTCTGCCAGGTCATCTTGCTCCTGGCCCAAGAGCGATAATTCCAACAATGCGTATCGGTGCTCAACGTAGTTGTGTACGTTGTTGGCGACCGCCAGTTTGAACAGTGCCGTAGCGCTGTCCTTGTCCCCCAGACTTAGGTAGTACTTACCTAAATAGAAGTTGGTTTCACTGAGATGCTCAGCGAGCGAGGTGTTATCCGTTGCGTCTGCCTTCAGACGAGTCATCAGCTCTTTTTCGCTAATGTCGCCAAGGTAGAACTCGACAATGTTCCATCCCCACTGTTCCTTATCCGATTTTTCGAAGTGCTGTTTCAACACTTCTTTAGCCTGCTTCTCATCGAGCTTCTGCTCGGCGAGATAAAGCCACAGACTACGGAAAGGATCATTGGGATCGTCTTGATAAAACGCCAGCAGATCATCTTGCGCTAACTTGTCACGACCGCCGTAATATAATGCGATCCCGCGATTCAAGTGCGCGTAGTTGTAAGTTGGATCAAGCTCAAGTACAGAATCAAACGCTTCATAGGCAGCATCAAAATTGCCTGCCTGCGTTAAATATATGCCTAAGTAATTGAATACTTCAGGCATATCCGGTCGGATTGCCAGCGCTTGCGAAAAATCGTTACGCGCTAATGCCCTCAGACCGAGACTATCATACAACACTCCGCGCTCATATAAAAGCTGTGCGCGTTCGTCATCGGTTAAAGCCCGACTGGCAAGGATTTGTTCCATACGTGCCAGAATCACTTCCTGCTGTAAAGTCGGTTGCAATGGTACTGCGAGGACGGCGTCCTTACGCCAGGCGGTGCTACTGCATCCTGCCAGCGTGAGAGCTGTCGCCACGAAACACCAGCGCAAAAAAGGCTTCATTTCCCACTCCCGAAGACCACGGTTGAATGAACGTCCTGTTCCCGGTTGCTAACAAGGCGTCCTGCCCGGTTAAAAGCCCCCCGCCGCAGCGGAGGGCAAATGGCAACCTTACTCGCCCTGTTCAGCAGCCGGAGCTTCCGGTGCTGCAGCAGGTTGAGACTGCTCAGTCGCTTCTTTAATGCTCAGACGGACACGGCCCTGGCGGTCAACTTCCAGAACCTTAACCGGTACTTCCTGACCCATCTGCAGGTAGTCAGTCACTTTCTCAACGCGCTTGTCAGCGATCTGCGAGATGTGAACCAGACCTTCTTTACCGCCGCCGATGGCAACAAATGCGCCAAAGTCAACGATACGGGTCACTTTACCATTGTAGATGCGGCCAACTTCGATCTCAGCGGTGATCTCTTCGATACGACGGATAGCATGCTGCGCTTTGTCGCCGTCGGTCGCTGCGATCTTCACGGTACCGTCATCTTCGATCTCGATGGTAGTACCGGTCTCTTCGGTCAGGGCACGGATAACAGAACCGCCTTTACCGATAACGTCTTTGATCTTGTCCGGGTTGATCTTGATGGTATGGATACGCGGTGCGAACTCAGAGATATCGCCACGCGGCGCGTTGATCGCCTGTTCCATTACGCCCAGGATATGCAGACGCGCACCTTTAGCCTGGTTCAGCGCAACCTGCATGATCTCTTTGGTGATACCTTCAATTTTGATATCCATCTGCAATGCAGAGATACCGTCGCGGGAACCCGCAACTTTGAAGTCCATATCGCCCAGGTGATCTTCGTCGCCCAAAATGTCAGACAGTACAACGTAGTTGTCGCCTTCTTTCACCAGACCCATTGCGATACCCGCAACGGCAGCTTTGATCGGCACACCTGCGTCCATCAGCGCCAGAGACGCGCCGCACACGGAAGCCATAGAAGAGGAACCGTTGGATTCAGTGATTTCAGACACAACACGTACGGTGTACGGGAATTTGTCCATATCCGGCATGACTGCCAGCACGCCGCGCTTCGCCAGACGACCGTGACCAATTTCACGACGCTTCGGAGAACCGACCATGCCGGTTTCGCCTACGGAGTACGGAGGGAAGTTGTAGTGGAACAGGAAGGTGTCGGTACGTTCGCCCATCAGTTCATCAAGAACCTGCGCGTCACGAGCAGTACCCAGCGTTGCGGTAACCAGCGCCTGCGTTTCACCACGGGTGAACAGCGCAGAACCGTGAGTACGCGGCAGCACGCCAGTACGCACATCCAGACCACGAATCATATCTTTTTCACGACCGTCGATACGCGGTTCGCCTGCCAGTACGCGGCTACGAACAACGTTTTTCTCGATAGCGTGCAGAATTTCACCCAGTTCGTTTTCGTCCAGGGTTTCGTCTTCAGCAAGCAGCGTCGCGATGGTTTCAGATTTGATGACATCAACCTGCGCATAACGCTCTTGTTTGTCGGTGATGCGGTAAGCATCACTCAGACGAGCTTCAGCCAGTGCAGCAACGCGCGCGTTCAGCGCTTCGTTTACCGGCTCCGGCTGCCAGTCCCAACGTGGTTTACCGGCTTCTTTCACCAGTTCATTGATGTTCTGAATAACAACCTGCTGTTGTTCATGACCGAACACTACTGCGCCCAGCATCTGGTCTTCGCTCAGCAATTCAGCTTCAGATTCAACCATCAGTACAGCGGCTTCAGTACCAGCAACAACCAGATCCAGTTTGCTCTCTTTCAGCTCGTCCTGAGTCGGGTTCAGTACGTACTGGTCATTGATGTAACCTACGCGGGCAGCACCAATCGGACCATTGAACGGAATACCAGACAGAGACAGTGCTGCGGAAGCACCAATCATCGCGACGATATCCGGATTAACTTGCGGGTTAACAGAAACCACGGTGGCGATAACCTGAACTTCGTTGACGAAGCCTTCCGGGAACAGCGGGCGAATCGGGCGGTCAATCAGACGCGCGATCAGGGTTTCGCCTTCGCTTGGGCGGCCTTCACGACGGAAGAAGCTACCCGGGATACGACCAGCAGCGTAAGTACGCTCCTGATAGTTAACGGTCAGTGGGAAGAAGTCCTGACCTGGTTTAGCTTTTTTCTGGCCCACAACGGTAACGAATACCGCAGTGTCATCCATGCTAACCATCACAGCGGCCGTTGCCTGGCGCGCCATCATGCCGGTTTCCAGGGTCACGGTATGCTGGCCGTACTGGAATTTACGAACGATCGGATTAAGCAATGTAATATCCTTTCTCTTTCTTAGACAGTACCTTACGGCACTGGTGTTAATACCCGATCTTCTGCGCATCCTCGCGACTAATGACAACCCTAACCCAGCTCTATGTGGGTAAAGCCTCTCATTAGCCGCGCGAACCTCTGCAACGGAAGATCATTCATAGCAACAATACATTAGTTTCCAGTGAATTGCTGCCGTCAGCTTGAAAAAAGGGGCCACTCAGGCCCCCTTTTCTGAAACTCGCAAGAATTAGCGACGCAGACCCAGGCGCTCGATGAGCTGGGTGTAACGTGCTACGTCTTTACGTTTCAGGTAGTCGAGCAGTTTACGACGCTGAGAAACCATGCGCAGCAGACCACGACGGCTGTGGTGATCTTTTTTGTGCTCTGCAAAGTGGCCCTGCAGGTGGTTGATCTGTGCAGTCAGCAGTGCTACCTGAACTTCGGTAGAACCGGTGTCGTTTGCGTCACGACCAAACTCAGAAACGATTTTAGCTGTTGCTTCAGTACTTAGAGACATTTTAAAACTCCAAAGTATATAGAATGAAAGGACGCCGATCTCTAATTCAGCGATCCCAGTGTACGTTACGCAAAGTGTTAAACAATTTACGCGACGTTAAGCGGCAGTATTCTACTCGTAGCGACCTGTTATCGCAAGACGGTTAACATTACGCCGGGTATTCAACCACCAGGCGACGAGGCGCAACGCGGCCTTCATCGTCAATTTCGCCCATACCGATAAATTTGCCGTTCTCACCTTCTGTAACGCGAACCAGTCCTTCCAGCGGCGCACCGGATGTACGAACTGGGTTACCATTTTTGAAGTAAACAGAAGACGTTAACGGAAGATTCACTACCGGGTAGTCCGAAGCTGGACTGTCCATTGGCATCAGTAATGGATCAAGTAACTCCGCAGCCGGAATATCCTGCTGTTCGGCTTGTTCGACCAGTTCACGCAGATGTTCCAGGGTCACCATCCGTTCAACCGGATATTTACTTACCGCCAGACGACGCAGGTAAATAACATGCGCGCCACAACCGAGTTTTTCACCCAGGTCATCAATGATGGTGCGGATATAAGTGCCTTTTGAGCAGTGAATTTCCAGCTCCAGCTCATTGCCTTCGTGGCGAATAAACAGCAATTCATAAACGGTAATCGGGCGCGCTTCACGCGGTACTTCAATGCCCTGACGCGCATATTCGTACAGTTTTTTACCCTGATATTTCAGTGCTGAATACATCGAAGGGATCTGTTCGATATCGCCACGGAAAGTATCCAGCGCCGCCGCCAGTTGCTCTGCGCTAAAGGTTACCGGACGTTCTTCAACGATTTGTCCGTCGGCATCAGAAGTATCGGTACGCTGTCCAAGACGCGCAATGACCCGATAGCGTTTGTCGGAGTCCAGCAGATACTGGGAAAACTTCGTCGCTTCCCCGAGGCAAATTGGCAACATGCCAGTTGCCAGCGGGTCCAGCGCACCGGTATGCCCGGCACGGTTGGCGTTATAAATCCGTTTCACTTTTTGCAGCGCATCATTGCTGGACATACCCTGCGGTTTATCCAGCAACAAAACGCCGTTAATGTCGCGACCGCGACGACGAGGACGACTCATTAGTCCTCCTTGCTGTCGTCCGGGTTAACACGACGTTCTTCGTCATGTTTGACCACGCTGGTCACCAGGTTTGACATGCGCATCCCTTCAACCAGAGAGTTGTCGTAGAAGAAGGTCAGTTCCGGCACGATACGCAGGCGCATCGCTTTCCCCAGCAGGCTGCGGATGAAACCAGAAGCTTCTTGCAACGCTTTGATGCCCGCTTTAACCGCGTCTTCATCTTTGTCGTTGAGGAACGTCACATATACTTTGGCATACGCCAGGTCGCGAGACATTTCGACACCGGAAACGGTGGTCATCATGCCCAGGCGAGGATCTTTAATTTCACGCTGCAGGATGAGAGCGATCTCTTTTTGCATTTCCTGCGCTACGCGCTGCGGGCGACCAAATTCTTTCGCCATAATAAATTCTCCTGACAAAAAAGGGGCTGTTAGCCCCTTTTTAAAATTAATTTCAGGTGGAAGGGCTGTTCACGTTGGCCTGATAAGACGCGCCAGCGTCGCATCAGGCAGTCCATGCAGGATGCGGCGTAAACGCCTTATCCCGCATGGAACCCTAAAAACCTTAAGCGATGGTACGTTGGATCTCGATGATTTCGAATACTTCGATCACATCGCCAGTGCGGACGTCGTTGTAGTTCTTAACGCCGATACCACATTCCATACCGTTACGGACTTCGTTAACGTCATCTTTGAAGCGGCGCAGGGACTCCAGCTCGCCTTCGTAGATAACCACGTTGTCACGCAGAACGCGGATCGGGTTGTGACGTTTAACCACACCTTCGGTAACCATACAGCCTGCGATGGCACCAAATTTCGGTGATTTGAACACGTCACGTACTTCAGCCAGACCGATGATCTGCTGTTTCAGTTCCGGAGACAGCATACCGCTCATCGCCGCTTTCACTTCGTCAATCAGGTTATAGATGACGGAGTAGTAACGCAGATCCAGGCTTTCCGCTTCAATCACTTTACGTGCAGAGGCATCAGCACGTACGTTGAAGCCAACCAGGATGGCGTTGGACGCCGCAGCCAGGGTGGCGTCGGTTTCGGTGATACCCCCTACGCCAGAACCGATGATCTTCACTTTAACTTCGTCAGTAGACAGTTTCAGCAAGGAGTCGGAGATCGCTTCCACAGAACCCTGTACGTCTGCCTTCAGGACGATATTCACTTCGTGAACTTCGCCTTCGGTCATGTTGGCAAACATGTTCTCGAGTTTAGATTTTTGCTGACGCGCCAGTTTAACTTCACGGAATTTGCCCTGACGATACAGCGCCACTTCACGCGCTTTTTTCTCGTCACGCACTACGGTCACTTCATCACCGGCAGCCGGCACACCGGACAGGCCGAGGATTTCCACCGGAATGGACGGACCCGCTTCCAGCACTTCCTGACCCAGTTCGTTACGCATCGCACGAACACGACCGTATTCGAAGCCACACAGAACGATATCGCCCTTGTGCAGAGTACCTTCACGTACCAGAACGGTAGCAACCGGACCACGACCTTTATCGAGGAAGGATTCGATAACCGCACCGCTCGCCATACCTTTACGTACCGCTTTTAGCTCCAGAACTTCCGCCTGCAGCAGGATAGCGTCCAGCAGTTCATCGATACCGGTACCCGCTTTCGCAGATACGTGTACGAACTGGCTTTCACCGCCCCACTCTTCCGGCAGGATGCCATACTGGGAGAGTTCGTTCTTAACACGATCCGGATCGGCTTCTGGTTTATCGATCTTGTTCACTGCAACCACCACCGGTACCTGCGCCGCTTTCGCGTGCTGGATTGCTTCGATGGTCTGCGGCATCACGCCGTCGTCGGCAGCAACAACCAGGACTACGATGTCCGTTGCCTGCGCACCACGTGCACGCATTGAAGTAAACGCGGCGTGCCCCGGGGTGTCCAGGAAGGTGATCATGCCGTTTTCAGTTTCAACGTGGTATGCACCAATGTGCTGGGTAATGCCGCCCGCTTCGCCAGAGGCCACTTTCGTTGAACGAATGTAGTCCAGCAGAGAGGTTTTACCGTGGTCAACGTGACCCATGATGGTCACAACCGGCGCGCGCGGTTCAGCCGCAGCCCCCGTGTCACGGTCGCTCATTACCGCCTCTTCCAGCTCGTTTTCACGACGCAGGATAACTTTGTGGCCCATCTCTTCAGCAACCAGCTGTGCGGTTTCCTGATCGATAACCTGGTTGATGGTTGCCATTGCGCCCAGTTTCATCATCGCTTTGATGACCTGAGAGCCTTTAACCGCCATCTTGTTCGCCAGTTCGCCAACGGTGATGGTTTCGCCGATCACAACGTCACGGTTAACGGCCTGAGCTGGCTTCTGGAAGCCCTGCTGCAGTGAAGAACCTTTACGTTTTCCGCCTTTACCGCCACGTACTGCTGCGCGTGCTTCTTCACGATCAGCTTTTGATTCAGCGTGTTTGTTGCCTTTCTTCGGACGCGCTGCTTTCGCGTTACGACCACGGCCACGGCCGCCTTCGACTTCACGATCGCTTTCGTCTTCTGCCTGGCGAGCATGTTGAGAAGTTGTGACATGATAATCGCTGGAATCTTCAGTCGGTTCCGCGTTATCAGTCCATTTGTTTTCTTCCGCCATACGACGTGCTTCTTCAGCAACGCGACGTGCTTCTTCTTCGAGTTTACGACGCGCTTCCTCTTCAGCTTTACGCTTGAGCTCTGCAGCTTCCTGCTCACGGCGGGCTTTTTCAGCCTGGGCGTTTTTAGTCATATCGTCTTGTTGATTGCTCACTTTGTCTTTTTCCGCAGCTTCACGTTTCGCTTGTTCAGCAGCTTCACGCTTAGCTTGTTCTGCGGCCTCACGTTCAGCTTTTAATTGCGCCTCGCGTTTCGCTGCTTCTTCAGCTTCACGACGGGCCTGCTCTTCCGCTTCACGCTGCGCCTGCTCTTCCGCGGCCAGGCGTTCAGCCTCTTGCGGATCGCGTTTCACAAAGGTGCGTTTCTTGCGGACTTCGATTTGTACCGATTTACTCTTTCCACCGGTACCTGGAATATTTAACGTACTGCGCGTCTTACGCTGTAACGTCAGCTTGTCTGGCGCCGAGCCGTGTTCACGGTTCAGGTGCGTCAACAAAGTTTGTTTCTCTTGCGAGGTCACAGAATCATCAGCCGATTTGCGGATGCCTGCGTCAGCAAATTGCTGTATCAGGCGATCCACAGAGGTCTGAATCTCTGAGGCCAGCGCTTTAATAGTCACATCTGTCATGCTGTTCCTTCCTGCTACAGTTTATTACGCTTCGTCACCGAACCAGCAAATATTACGGGCAGCCATAATCAGTGCTCCGGCTTTTTCGTCGGTCAACCCTTCGATATCAGCCAGATCATCAATGCCCTGTTCGGCGAGATCTTCCAGCGTACAAACGCCACGGGCGGCCAGTTTGAATGCCAAATCACGATCTACCCCTTCAAGGTTCAGCAGATCGTCAGCCGGTTTGTTATCACCGAGGCTTTCTTCCTGGGCCTGTGCAATGGTGGCCAGTGCATTTTTAGCACGCTCGCGCAGTGCTTCAACGGTCGGCTCATCAAGGCCTTCGATTTCCAACAGCTCTTTCATCGGCACATAGGCCAGTTCTTCCAGCGTCGAGAAGCCTTCTTCTACCAGAACAGTCGCGAAGTCTTCGTCGATGTCGAGATATTTGGTGAAGGTGTCGATCGCTGCGTGCGCTTCCGCCTGATGCTTAGCCTGCAGGTCGTCAACGGTCATCACGTTGAGTTCCCAACCGCTCAGCTGCGAAGCCAGACGCACGTTCTGACCGTTACGGCCAATCGCCTGCGCCAGGTTACCGGCTTCAACGGCGATATCCATGGTGTGTTTATCTTCATCCACCACGATAGAAGCAACGTCTGCCGGTGCCATTGCGTTAATCACAAACTGCGCCGGGTTATCATCCCACAGGACGATATCGATACGCTCGCCGCCCAGTTCAGTAGAAACCGCCTGAACACGCGCGCCACGCATACCTACACAGGCACCTACCGGATCGATACGTTTATCGTTGGTTTTCACCGCGATTTTCGCACGAGAACCCGGATCGCGAGCCGCTGCTTTAATTTCAATCACTTCTTCGCCGATTTCTGGCACTTCAATACGGAACAGTTCGATCAGCATTTCCGGCTTGGAACGAGTGACGAACAGTTGCGCGCCACGCGCTTCCGGGCGAACGGAATAGAGCACGCCACGAACGCGGTCGCCAGGGCGGAAGTTTTCACGCGGCAGCATATCTTCGCGCAGGATCACGGCTTCAGCATTGTTGCCCAGATCCAGAGAGATGTTGTCGCGGTTTACTTTTTTCACCACGCCGGTGATGATTTCACCTTCGTGTTCACGGAACTGATCAACCACCATCGCACGTTCGGCTTCACGCACTTTCTGCACGATAACCTGTTTTGCCGTCTGGGTAGTGATACGGTCAAAGGTAACAGACTCAATCTGATCTTCAACGTAATCGCCCAGGTTCAGGCTTTCATCTTCATAACGTGCGGCTTCAAGGGTGATTTCCTTGGTCGGCTGGGTGACTTCATCAACAACTAACCAGCGACGGAAGGTGTCAAAATCACCGCTTTTGCGATCGATCTGTACGCGGACGTCGATCTCTTGTTCATATTTTTTCTTTGTTGCTGTCGCCAGCGCGCTTTCCAATGCTTCGAAAATCTTCTCGCGAGGTAGCGCCTTTTCATTGGATACGGCTTCAACTACAGCCAAAATTTCTTTGTTCATCGCGGGCTTTTCACCTCATCCAGACTATTAAAAGTGGGGAACCAGGTTCGCCT
>OIWO01002614.1_pt1 | contig 11310 bp, 10 predicted proteins | sample 1587641 | NCBI WGS metagenome assembly OIWO01 (sample SAMEA3888924, study PRJEB22519) | human gut metagenome | biome: human gut; feature: human-associated habitat; material: faeces | place: Denmark | collected 2010
ATTTTCTCCTACGCGAATGATAGCCAGCTTTGGTGCCGGTCCGTTTATTTTTTCAAGCATTGCCCCTACTTCTTCTTTGATCTTTGCGGAAACAGGTGCGCCTTTGATTAATTCCATGTTAATTTTCTCCTTTTATGATTATATAAGCTGTGCCAGGACTTTTTCGTAGATCTCATCTGCCTGGGAAGTGCCGATCTTGATCATGCGTTTTGCCTTCTGGTTGATCTCTTCTGCTTTTTCACGATTTTTTATGGATTTCGTGTTTATATATACATTCATGACAGCTCCAAGAAGCGCTGTACGGGTAAACTGTACAGCTACGCCTACATCGCTGACTGCCATGCGGCTTCCTTTATCTGCCAGGACGTCTAAAATTTCTAAGAGTTCCAGTGATTTTTCCATGATCTCTACTGGAACCATGCTGGCATCTAACAGCTTTTCTTCCATAACGGCATCTTTGTGCTCTTTTTCTTCCGGGGTGGCGGATGGCAGGCGGTAACATTCTGCCAACGGCGCAAATACTTCTGCGTCACGGTCGGAGAAGTGCAGGAATTCCTGCTGCATGTTCTTTAAATCAGTCAGGTATTTCTGCATCTCCTCTTCTACTTCTGCGTATTTTTTCTTTCCTACCGTCAGATTTACTACCATCTGTCCCAGGGCATTTCCCAGTGCTCCTGCTAAAGCGGATGCTCCGCCGCCTCCCGGAACCGGTGCCTTAGATGAAAGAACCTCCAGGTACTCACTTATCTTTTTCTCTTCTGTCATTTTTTCTCCTCAATAATCTCTGTGTGCTGTCTGCACAGCAGACATGTTGAAACCACCTGTGAAAAACACGGGATGCGTATTTTGTTTCCTACGTTTTACCTTATTCCTCAGCCTTGACAATCACGTCTTTTGTCAGATCCTTGATCACTTCTCCTGCAATGATCAGGCCTACCACGGACGGCACAAATGCAGTACTTCCCGGAATATCCCGGCGTTCAGTACATTTATGAGCTGCACCTGGCGGGCAGATGCAGTGGTTTCTGCAACTGATGGCCATATCGTTGATCGGTCTTGTAGGCTGCTCCTCGGAGTAAACCACCTTTAATTTCTTTACGCCTCTTTTTTTCAGCTCCCGGCGCATAACTTTTGCCAACGGGCAGACTTTTGTTTTGTAAATGTCAGCTACACGGAACATGGTAGGATCTAATTTATTTCCGGCGCCCATGGAGCTGATGATGGGAACTCCTTTTTCTTTTGCTTTCATTACCAGTTCCAGCTTGGCTGTAACGGTATCTACTGCGTCTACGATATAGTCGTAATCTTCAAATGGAAATTCGTCTGCGTTTTCCGGCAGGAAGAAGCATTTGTGGATCTCTACCTTTACGTCCGGGTTGATCTCCAGCATACGTTCTTTCATCACTTCTGCCTTGTATTTTCCTACAGTTTTGCGGGTTGCAATGATCTGGCGGTTTAAGTTGGTCAGGCATACTTTATCGTCATCGATCAGGTCGAATGCGCCTACTCCGCTTCGCACCAGTGCTTCACAGGTATAACCGCCTACTCCGCCGATGCCAAATACTGCTACACGGGAAGAAGCCAGCTTTTCCATTGCCGCTTTGCCAAATAATAATTCTGTTCTTGAAAACTGATTTAACATGCATTTTTCCTCTTTATCTGTCACTCACTTGTCAGTAGTATCATGCTGTTGGTCATACAGTGCACAAACAGTGCACAGACCATAACTATTACTTAAAAAATGATACTTCATACCCGCTGTCTTGTCAATTGGCAAACCTTTGGGTATAATAGTCATAACTAACTGCAGATCAAATCCAAAAGAGGTGTATACAAACATGAATCCAATGAATTTTCTTGCTTTAAAACCATCCTGGGAAAAATTTCGGACCAATCACCCGAAAATGATCTCCTTTGTGAAAACAGCTTCCAGGGAAAGCTTTTTAGATGAAGGCAGTCTGATCGAGATCAAGGTCACCAACAGCAGCGGAAAAACCATGGCTGCCAATATCCGTGTGAAAAAAGATGATATTGAGTTTTTAGGAGGCTTAAAAAATGCGCTGGAGAAGTAATTTCCCCGGCGTATTTTTTAATATTTTTTCTTACATTTTTTTACATTTTAATGAAATGTATATATTCTTTGATTTTTATATGGTAAAATTCAGATACAAAATATTATTTTACTTGAAGCTGCCAGTTGGATATCACGGCAGTGTCAGAAAGGAGTTCCTATGTTAGAACTGATCCTCTATTTTGGTCCTGTTATCCTGGTTGTCCTTCTGGTGCTTCTTATTATAACCCAGGGATACGTAAAAGCTCCACCGGATCACGCCTATATTATCTCCGGTCTCAGAAAAGAGCCCCGGGTGCTGGTAGGCCGCGCCGGTCTGAAACTGCCTTTCTTTGAGCAGCTTGATAAGCTTTATCTTGGCCAGATCACCGTTGACATTAAAACAGATGAGTACATTCCTACTAATGATTTTATCAATGTTATGGTGGACGCTGTTGCAAAGGTACGCGTGGCAGATGACCCGGCCATGTTAAAACTGGCTATGCGAAATTTCTTAAATAAGAATTCTGCCAAGATCGCCGCTGATCTGCAGGACTCTCTTCAGGGTAATATGCGAGAGATCATCGGTACGTTGACTCTGCGTGCGATCAATACAGACCGTGACTCTTTCTCAGATCAGGTTATGGCAAAGGCTTCTAAGGATATGGAGAAGCTGGGAATTGAGATCCTTTCCTGCAATATCCAGAATGTAACAGATGAACATGGCCTGATCCAGGATCTTGGTATGGATAATACTTCTAAGATCCGCAAGGACGCTTCCATTGCAAAGGCGGAGGCAGAACGTGATATTGCCATTGCCCAGGCTGCTGCAGATAAGGCTTCCAATGAGGCAAGAGTTCTGGCAGAAACAGAGATTGCACAGAAGAATAATGAACTGGCTATTAAAAAGGCGGAATTACAGAAGGCTTCTGATACCAAAAAGGCGGAAGCAGACGCTGCTTATGAAATCCAGAAGCAGGAACAGCAAAAGACCATCCAGGCTGCTACTGTTAACGCACAGATCGCCAAGGCGGAACGTGAAGCAGAACTGCGCAGACAGGAAGTTGCTGTACAGCAGCAGGCATTGGAAGCTGAGATCAATAAGAAAGCGGATGCTGACCGTTATGCCATTGAGCAGGCTGCTGCCGCTGACCTGACCCGCCGCCAGCGAGAGGCAGAGGCGAAGAAATACGAGCAGGAGAAAGAAGCGGAGGCACGAAAAGCACAGGCAGAAGCACAGAAATACGCCATGCTCCAGGAAGCAGAAGGTATCCGGGCGAGAGGTGAAGCAGAAGCTGCCGCTATCCAGGCAAAGGCTTTAGCAGAAGCAGAAGGTATGGAAAAGAAAGCCCAGGCTTACCAGAAGTACAACCACGCTGCTATGGCAGAAATGATGATGAAAGTCCTTCCTGAAATTGCCGGAAAGATCGCAGAACCATTATCCCAGATCGACAAGATCACCATTATCGGCGGTGGAAATGGGTCTGATGACGGTGTTGGCAACGTTGCAGGCAATGTGCCTGTGGTTATGGCAAAGCTGTTTGAGTCCATGAAAGAGGCTACAGGTGTTGACCTGGCTGAGATCATGAAGGCAGATACATATGATGCCAAGGTGACCAGGAATATTAACCTGAACGGGGCAGAAGATGCCTTGAAGCAGGTGATCGCTGCTGATACAGACCCCGCTGACAAACCTGTTGCTGAAAATGGGGCAACTGCTGATACCAGTTCTGCCACAGTGAATTCCTGACCACATTTGTATGGATTTTTTGTTCAAAAATGGGTTGCTGCACATAAACAACCCATTTTTTTATATTATTTTTTTAACCCTACTGTATTTAATTCGCCTTCACTTTTTGCTACTACAACTGCTGCGGCAGCATCACCTACAATATTAGGAATAACTCGTGCCATGTTCAAAATGCGGTCAATACCAGCTAACAGGCCAATTGTTTCCAATGGCAGATGTACTGCATTCAAGACAATAGTCAGCATCACCAGACCGGAACCAGGGATACCTGCTGTTCCTACGGAAGCTAAAACTGCTGTTACCATGACCATGATCTGCTGGGTCAGTGTTAATTGAATGCCAAAAACCTGTGATGCAAAAATAACTGCTACTGCCTCATAAATTGCTGTTCCATTCATATTCATAACTGCACCGAATGGAATAACAAAATCTGCAATCTTATCACTGACACCTAACTCTTTCGTGCATTTTAAGTTTAATGGTATCGTTGCCACACTGGAGCAGGTTGCAAATACAAAAAGCATTGCTTCTTTCATGACCGAGAAAAAACGGACCGGACTGATCCCGCCGTACAGACCAGCCATTAATCCACCTTGTACAAAAACGGTAAATAATGCACAGGTAATATAACATGCAGCAATTGTTTTCATATAAGGAAGCATAACACCCATACCATATTTACCAACAATATTTGCCATCAGACCAAATACGCCATATGGTGTAAATTCCAGAACAATGTTCGTAATTTCCTTCCATGCCTCTGTCCATGCACGGAAGAAATTCAGAACAGGTTCTCCTTTTTCTCCCAGTTTGATCAAAGCAAAGCCTAACAATAATGAGAAAAAGATGATCTGAAGCAGATTTTGTGTGCTTAAAGAATTAAATGGATTGGTTGGAATAATGTCCATCAGAGTATCTACAATACTTGGGATTTCTTTTGCATCATAGGCCTGCGCTGACTCCATCACAAATCCAGCGCCAATCTGCATGATATTACATAAAACAAGACCAATAGCAACAGCTATTGCAGTACCGCCAAGAAAAATTCCTAATGTCTTTCCTCCAATTTTTCCTAATGTTTTAAAATCCTTTACATCTGCTGCCGAACATATCAAAAGTCCCAGCACCAATGGTGCAACTACCATAGTCAGCAGACGGGTCAATATAGTTCCAAGAAATGCCAGCTTTGTTGCTTTCTCTCCAAAAATAAGTCCTGCTGCAATACCAAGAACAAATCCCACCATAATTCTGGTGAATAATCCTAACTGGTTCCATTTTTTTATTGGATTCATATGTATGTCCCCCCGTTTTTTATACAAATCTGCATACATGGTCTACCGCAATATCAGAAAATCCATACGCCTCTGCCTTTGTCAGTTTTCCGTTGCAGACCTGAACAATCTCATCTAAAAGCATTTTTCCGCTTTCTTCAATTGTCTTCGTACCCTCAATGATCCCGCTTAAATCCACATCCATGTTATCTTCCATGTGCGTATAAGTCCGTTTATTGGCTGTTACTTTTAAAACTGGCGCAATAGCATTTCCTGTTGGTGTTCCGCGTCCGGTTGTAAATATGACGCAGGCACATCCGGCTGCTACCATGGATGTAACAGAAGAGATGTCATATCCTGCTGTATCCATAACAATGGCACCATGTTTGCTCGGGCGTACCGCCTGCTCCAAAACTTCAACGATCGGCCTTGTTCCGCCTTTACGGATACATCCAAGACTCTTTTCATCCAGTGTAGAAAGGCCTCCTGCTTTGTTTCCAGGTGTTGGCTGTCCTGCGCGGCAGTCCTGTCCTGCCTGTTTTAAATGTTTCTCATATTCTTCACAGACACGGATCACCTGATTGTGGATCTTAGGTGTTGCTCCTCGTTTTGCCACAATATGTTCTCCACCGATCCATTCAATAGACTCACTCATGATCGTAGATGCACCAAGATCCACTAAAAGATCACTTAACTCTCCTACTGCCGGGTTGGAAGCAATTCCAGATGTAGCATCTGATCCGCCACATTCAATTCCCATAAGCAGTTCAGAAATATCGCACCATTCTTTTCTTACGAGACCAGCCTGTGCTGCCAGTTCTCTTGCTGCTCTTGTAGCCTTTTCAATGGTCTTTAAGGTACCGCCTTCTTCCTGGATTCCGAAAGACACTACTGGCTTATCTGTCATCTTCTGGATCTTTTCTCTTAACTGCTTATGTCCTACCGTTTCACATCCAAGACCGATGATCACGACTCCGTATACATTTGGGTTACAGGCAAAACCAGTTAATATCTTCTGAGACATGGCTGTATTATCTGCCACATCTGAACATCCCGTATTAAATACAATATTTACAGCCCCTCTTACCTGGCTTGCAACAATACGGCTTGACTCACTTCCGCAGGCACAGGCTGGAAGGATCAGTACATGGTTGCGGATCCCCACTCTTCCGTCAGAACGGCGGTATCCCAGAAACTGGATCTTTTCTCCCTTTTCTGATTTTTTAATCTCAACAGACTCTTCTCCCTTTTCTTCTACCAGTTCGCTTTCATAGTCACGGGGCACGCTGTAAATATTGTTATGATCTACCAGACATCCTGCATTGATCTTTCTTGTAGTCTTTCCGATCAGCTCTCCATATTTGATAACTTCCTGTCCTTCCTCCAGATCTGTCAGTGAGATCTTATGGGAAAATGGGATTGCCTCTTTTGCTAAAATTTCCAGATCCTCATTTTTGCTGCGGTAATGTACCACTTCCCCTGCTTTTACATCTCTTACACAGGTTACTACATTGTCTTTTGGATCCATGATCAGTGCATCTACCTTCATATTCTTTCCTCCTGCTACATTCATTTTTTTGGCTCATCTGTATCTCTTGACATCAGTATAGATCTGCTATATGATAAAATCAATTTTATGGTTTTTATGTTATTATAAATCGAATTTATATACAAAAGGAGATTTCATGCAGCCGGAAATGAAATATATTTACACTGTTTATCAATGCGGAAGCTTTTCAAAAGCAGCCGAAAAGCTTTTCCTAACCCAGCCTGCTTTAAGCATTTCCGTTCAAAAAGCAGAACATGAAGTAGGAATGCCCTTATTCAACCGGGACAAAAAGCCCTTGGAACTAACTGAAGCCGGCATGATCTATATTCAAAAAATTGAACAGATCCAGCATTTAGAGCAGGAGCTTGCCATGCAGCTGAATGACCTGACTGATCTGAAAACAGGACATCTGCGTGTTGGCGGAACTCATTATTTTAATGCCTATATTCTTCCCCCTGTTATTGCAGCTTACAAAAAAAAGTTCCCGGGGATCAGTCTTCAACTTATTGAAGCTGGTTCCTGGGAACTGATTGATATGTTAAAAAATGACAAAATAGACTTAACCTTTAATTGTACTCCTGATCCTTCTGATAAACTGCGTCGTTCTCCTTCCTTTCAGGATACGATCCTGTTAGCTGTTCCAAGCCATTTTTCTGTAAACCGTTTTTTCACTAAAACAGCCCTTTCTTCTCAGGATGTCCTGGCACGTAAATTTGAGGATCCGGACTGCCCTTCTATTACTTTACAAGCGTTTACAGATACACCTTTTATTTTGCTTACTCCAGGCAACAATCTTCGTAAACGGAGTATGACTTTTTTTAAAGAAGCAGGAATAACTCCCAATATCACCATGGAGGTATCACAGTTGGTAACCTCTTATCATCTGGCCAGATCCGGGATCGGGGCAGCTTTTATCAGTGACTGGATGCTGACTAACGCACACCCAGAAATGTCTTATTATAAGATCAATTCTCCTGCTTCTGCGCGGTTATTTGATATCGTTACTTCAGGTAAGAATTATTTATCCAAAGCCCAGAAGGCCTTTATTGATTTTTTTCAGGCTTATTATAAAAATTATATCTATTGATCTGACGTATCCAGATCATCTGCTTCTGGTTCTTCCTGAACTAACTTTTCCTGGACTGATCCTTCCTGGATTGTTTCTTCCGGCTCTTCACTGCCATCCTTTAACTTCCAGCGAAGGATCACCCTGAACAGGTCTCCTTCTACCTCTATCTTCATGGTGCCGCCCTGGACTTCGGTAAAGCTTCTTGCAATGGCAAGACCAAGACCGGAGCCTTCTGTATTTCTGGACGCATCCCCTCTTACGAAACGTTCTGTCAGCTCTTCCGGTGAGATCTTCAGTTCTTCTGCGGAGATGTTTCGCAATGTTACCTGTACATATTCTCCGTCTTTTTCTGCCTTAATATAGGCCCTGGTGCCTTTCATGCCATACTTGGTGATGTTCACCAGGAGATTTTCAAAGATACGGCAGGTCTTCTGGCCGTCTAAGGACGCCGCCAGGCGCTCATTTGGCAGGTCAAAATGGAACTGAATGCCGCTGGCTTCTATTTTATCGGAAAGTTCAAAATGGACCTGTTTTAACAGGCTGACCACATCTACCTCTTCTGGATGAAGGACTACGGTACCGTTTGCCGCCTTGCTTACCTCAAACAGGTCTTCGATCAGTTCTTTTAACCGCATGGATTTCTGGTCTAAGATCTGAATGTAAGAATTTCGCTCTTCTTCTGTGATATTTTCCTGTTTTAACAGGTTTACATAAGTAATAATGGCAGTCAATGGTGTTTTTAAGTCGTGGGAAACATTGGTGATCAGCTCGGTTTTGGTGCGCTCGCTTTTCACCTCTTTTTCCACTGCTTTTTTGAAGCCTTCCTGCACCTTAAACAGCTGGTTTTTAAATGGCTCAAAAATTCCTAAGTCTTCTTCTTCTTTTACGTCCAGATTGCCTTCTGCCATTTCCTGGATGCAGTTAAGGAGTCTGTGGTATTTTTCCTGCACCTTTCCCCAGTATTTCTTCAGCAGGAAGAATAATGCAATAGAGTAAAGGATCAGCGCGCCGATGCCCCAGAACCACAGCAGGGAGATGCATGCAAGGATCACAAAGTTTGCAAGCACTGCTTTTCCGATGATCTTGCTGGACCTGCTTTCCCAGTCTGTCTGGGAGAACAGATCCAGACCTGTGCATACCCAGTGTTTGCAGAAGCAAAGGAATTTTCCAACCCAGGTGCGCTCTTTAAAGTAGCGCCATGGTCCTAAACTGAAGAAGGAACGTAAATTAGTAACTCCCCAGTAAAACATTCCGTAAATGACCACCCAGAACAGGAAATTAGCTGCAACGGCCAGAGCATTGGCCATAAATGGTAAAAAGCCTGCTTTTGCCAGCTCTGCCTGGAGAGTTCCCGCCATAAAGCTGCGTACTATACCTAACGGGATCTCCATATTTAAGAAAAGCAGCAGCCAGCCCACTCCGATAACGCAAAGAGGCTCAAGTGACCAGCTGAATATTTTCATTTTGACCACTTCCATTCCCGGGATAAAAGGGATAAGAAGTGCTGCCACCAGGACTGCCATGCTTACATATGCAACAACGGTGATAAATCCATGACCGCTTTGATAATCATAATTATCATAAGCATATGCATTCCGTGGCTTTTCCTCATTCCAGCTTCCAAGCTGGGTCGGCTGACACCGGAATTTGATGGTCATATTTTTCGGACCACTGAATTCCAGACCAGATCTGCGGTAGCTGTTATTAAGTCTTGCAGCCAGGGGATCATAAAACTCAAAACGGCCAATGGAACGGATCAGGCCTGAACAGTTGCTTTCAAGACCTGTTACACCTGACACAGTCAGTCTGCCATTTTCATCAAAATGTACGGTAAACTGAAGTTCATTGTCTGCTACTGTCCGGGAAAATATTTCCTCAGGAGCACTTACATTGCTGCGCAGGTAGCCGCCCTGTGGGTCCATGACCGCATAGGAGATACGTTCATTGTACTGGTTATAAAGATTATTCCAGCTGGTTCCCAGTTCATCGATCAGATCTGTTATTTCTTCTCTGAGAGCCGGAATGTCTTCTCCTGTTTCTGTAACATCTGCACCATAAACTTCTGCGTTCTCACTTTCATCTGTCTGCTGTTCTGAAAGGGATGGATCGGCTGCAGCCCCATCGGTCACTGCATCTGTATTTTCTGTGGCATCTGCACCGGCTGCTGTATGGTCCGTGTCCGGTGTTTCCGGCACATTCTGCGCATCTGTCGTATCCAGAATAGCCCCGGCCCCATCTCCTGTGAGAAATGTCTGGGAATAAGTAAGGATACCACCATTTTCTTCCTGTTTCTGCTGATGCCAGAGAACGTAGCTGAAATTCATCACCTGGGTGGTCAGATTTCCGAACCCGCCTGCTGCTTCTGTTTCCTGCCTGCGGTTCCTGCTGTTGAATTCTGCAGCTTTCTCTTCCATATAGGGATATAGCCCCACCGTAGCACCTGCCGCAATAAAAACCGTCAGTATCATGGCTATAATTCCCAGAATTTTCCAATTATGATTTTTCTTTACAACATTTCCGTTTGTAACATTTTCATTTCCAGCATTTTTCATTTCCAGATCATCATTGTTTTTCAAGTTTGTATCCAACACCCCACACCACCTTTAAATATTTTGGTTTCTTCGGATCGATTTCAATCTTCTCCCGAATATTTCTTACGTGTACCATGATCGTATCTGTATTAATTGCCTTTTCCTGCCATACTCTTTCGTAAATCTCTTCGGATGAAAAGACTCTTCCCGGATTCTTTGCCAAAAGAAGCAGAATCTTGTATTCGATTGGAGTTAATTTCACCGGATTGCCATCCATTGTGACTTCTACCGTATCCTCATTGATCTCAAGTCCTCCGATCACATGTACATTCTCCTGTGGTACGAGCTTCTCCAGGAATCTCCGGTAACGTCTCAGCTGAGAATTCACACGGGCCATCAGTTCCATCGGTGTAAACGGCTTTGTCACATAATCATCCGCTCCGATGTTGAGCCCTGTAATTTTATCAACTTCCTCTGATTTTGCTGACAACATGATCACCGGAAAATCATATTTTTCCCGAAGCTTCATCGTCATACGGATTCCATCCATCCGCGGCATCATAATATCGACGATTGCAAGATGGATTTCCTCTTTCTCGATCACTTCCAGACCTTCAATCCCGTCTGCCGCCTGAAATACTTCGTATCCCTGACTTTTCAGGTATATTTCCACACCTTCTCTGATTTCCTTGTCGTCTTCAACGACCAGTACATGATTCATTTCCATAACTGCTTTTCTCCTCTTTTTCTCATCCTTGACTATAGTCTATCTCCTAAAGCTAAAGAGAACCGGAATAGATTTCTAAAGAATTTCTAAAAAAATGAAAAAGCTTTTCAGCAAAGCACTGCTGCCTTGCCGAAAAGCCCATCAGATACTTATTTAATAACCATAATAGCTTACTCTGCCGATCGCTGCGATGATAACAAAGAAAATCACAAGCACATAGGAAATCACCTGAAGAATCAGGGATGCTCTGCAGTAGTTACGCCGGTTCAGATTGCCACTATTACCAAACGCCCAGATAATATACAGAATCAGTCCCGCACATGGAATAATTCCGACAATCATCGTTAAAAGCCATTCTCCGGT
>OIWO01002624.1_pt1 | contig 11266 bp, 10 predicted proteins | sample 1587641 | NCBI WGS metagenome assembly OIWO01 (sample SAMEA3888924, study PRJEB22519) | human gut metagenome | biome: human gut; feature: human-associated habitat; material: faeces | place: Denmark | collected 2010
TACTGTTTACAATGTCTTTTGCTGTCTGTCGGGTAGCACCGGCATTTTCTTCCCGAAAATTCTTCCCGTCAAAGAGGATCGGCGCACACCGTTCCAAAATACGGTCATAGATACGGGCGTGGGCCAGATCAGGCGGGTTTTTCAGCTCGGACAGTTTCAAGTTTGTTGTGATAATCATGGGTCTGCGGCTGCGATAGCGGCTGTCAATGACGAAAAACATCTGCTCCATAGCATATTCGGTACTGCGCTCTACACCCAAATCGTCAATGATAAGCAAGTCATACTCATCAAAGCTGGCAATAAACTCCGACCTGTCCTCAGCGAACATCCCGGTCAGGCGGTTCAGAATGGTGGGAAAGTTCGTCATCAGCACCGGCACATCCTGGTCAAGTAGAGCGTTGGCAATACATCCGGCGAAAAAAGACTTGCCGGTTCCCACATCTCCAAACAGCAAAAGCCCGATATTGCTCTTATATGCCTCTTTCCAGTTCTCCACATAGGCATGAGCCTTGTCCATCAATGGGTTTTGCCCGTTATCATTGGAAAATGTGTAGTCGTACAGATAACGGTCTTGCAAGCCCTGTGCCTTTCGGCGTTTGATACGCTCCATACGGCGCTGCCGTTCTTCAGCAGCCTTGCGCTGCTCCTCAGCTTCCCGCTGGCACTGGCAGATGCAACGCGGCATAAAGTAGCCGGATTTCCCAAAGCATGGCACAACGGTCTGCCTCTGGCCGCCGCATTTCTTACAGTGAATGAGCCCGTCTGACAAGTCTATATACTCGTCCTCAGCCAATTCCACACCGGCAGCTGCCTTGTCGATGAACGCCCGGATTTCTGCGGTAATCTCAATCATACAGTTTCATCCTCCTTTACGCTGTAATCCCGGTTGCGTGAGGGTGTGACAGTTTTTTTAGCGTCCTCACCGGCCCAGCGCCGGATGGTCGCTGCATGGCTCTGATAACGCTTGCCGGTAGAAGCCATGTACTCGGACAGTTTTTCGATGTACTGTTCCCATACAGCAGGAAAACTGGCCTGCAAGTCAGCCAGTTCTTCATCCGTCAGGAAAATATTCTGGTAACGGCCATAGGTGTGGGAAGGGTGCCCCATTTCAGGGCGTACCTTCTCTATCTCTCTCTTTATCTTTATCTCTTTCTCTAACTCTATCTCTATCTCTGGTGGACGAATGTCGGACAAATGTCCGCCACTTGTCCGGAGCGCAGAAAGAGCCTTATTTTGAAGCCTTGCAGCCCGCTTTCGCTCAGCCTCGGTAGAGGACTGGCCGATTAAAAGTTCGATGTTGCTCATGTAGAATGTGCCGCTGTCCAGCACTTCCACAAGACCCAGCTTCAAAAAGATTTGCAAGGCTCTCTCCACAGTGCCGATCTGCTGGCGGGTGATGGTGGCGATTATCTGCGCCGTGTAAGGAATGTCCTCGTCAAGCTGGAGCCGCCCGCCATGTTTCAGCGATTTCAGATACAGCTTGAGCAGAATGTTAGAATACAGCACACCGTCCTGCATACTTTCCAGCAGCACGATAGAATCATCGTCAAAATAGTTTTCTTTGAGTTTCAGGTAATAATATTTTCGATTGTCTGACATAGGGTTCCTCCTTGGGGATTCTCTTGGGATTCTGTACGCATTTTAAGGCTATTTTAGGAGTCAGAGGATAAATCTATCAGCCTGCCTTTGACACCCTCGAAAAAAGCCTTGATTTACAAGGGTTTTTCAGCCCCTAAAGCGTGACATTTCTCCCGTTGTTTCCGCTTGCGCTTTGCGGCGTTGATCCGCTTCATGCGCGCGGCACATTCCGGGCAATATTTGGCCCTGTTAGAACCGGGGGTAAACAGCGCCCCACATACAGCGCATTTCTTAGCATTCAGTCGGTGGAACAGCGCCGTTTCCAGTTCCTTATCCTGCGGCAATACCGCCGCCCGAAACCACCTGCACAACAGGGAGTAGGAAATGGACTGGACACAGATGCATTCCTCCCCATCGTCCAGGGCGATACAGTTTCCGTCAATGTAGTTACAGCACTCATGCACCAGCCTCCGCGCTCTGCGGTACTGGCGGTAATCCATGACAGGGATAGGTTCAGTCTTGTTGTTCTTCATAAATGATTTCTTTCATAAAGCGTGTAACCTCCTCGAATGAATTTATTGTTAAATATTCGTGCAAAGTATTGTTTTCTTCGTGCAAATGGCATATACTATAATTGCCAGCAGAAAGGGGTTGATCGTATGGCTGGAAATACCACAAACATCAGTATCCGCATGGACGCAGATTTGAAAGCGCAGGCGGACGCACTGTTTACTGAACTTGGCATGAACCTGACTACGGCGTTTAACATCTTTGTGCGCCAGTCGCTTCGTGAAGGCGGCATTCCCTTTGAGGTAAGGCTGGAACAGCCGAACAAAGAAACGGTTGCTGCCATGCTGGAAGCGGAAAGGATTGCAAAAGACCCGTCTGTAAAGGGCTACAATGACCTTGACGAGTTGTTTGCTGACCTGAAAAGATGAAAGAAACCAAATATACCGTCAAGTACACGACCAGTTTCAAAAAAGACTACAAACGAGCCATCAAGCGTGGCTTGAAGATCGAACTGCTGGAGCAGGTCGTAGCATTGCTGGCAATGGGCGAACCGCTGCCGGATAAGAACCGTGACCATGACCTGTCCGGCGATTGGGCAGGCCATCGGGAATGTCATATTCTCCCGGACTGGCTGCTTGTCTACCGCATAGAGGATGATGTTCTGGTGCTGACGCTGGCCCGCACCGGCACACACAGCGACTTGTTCGGCAAATAAAGTTATGGTTGGATATGGAGTTGCTCTCGCCCTGTAACTCATCATCCCGGCTCAGGCGCTCGTACAGTGGGGTGATTTTTTCATTTCTCATGGCTGCACCTCCTGAAACAAAATGCTCTAAGTGATTGCTTCACTAACCATGACAAAAACCATAATTAAGAAGTCAATTAGAGCATATAACTCCCTCTTCCCACCCGGATCTTTTCACATACAAAAAACGGCATGACCATCCTGGCCACACCGTTCCCTGTATTTTCATTTTTCATTTGATCTTCAGCCATCCAGCCCTGCCTCTTCCTGCCCGGAGCTCCGCAAGGTTTCATTGCCGCCTTAATCGCGCTTTTCTGCCACTTCCCCCTGCTTTTTATAGATGGAGTTTTTATCCACGCAGCCCCGGACGCTGGATAAGGGATAGATATTGGAATCTCTTCCGATGACGGTGCCGGGATTCAGGATGGAGCCGCAGCCCACTTCCACCCGGTCGCCCACCATGGCCCCGAATTTTTTCATTCCCGTTTCCAGATCCCCGTCCTCTGCGTGGACCTTCACCAGAAGCTTATCGGATTTTACGTTGGAGGTAATGGAGCCGGCCCCCATGTGGGCCTTAAAGCCCAGGATGGAGTCGCCCACATAATTGTAATGGGGGACCTGGACCTTATCGAACAGGATCACGTTTTTAAGTTCTGTGGAGTTTCCCACCACAGCGCCCTCACCCCCCAGGGCATTGCTCCGCAGGAAAGCACAATGGCGCACCTCCGCATCCTTCCCGATGATGATATTTTCTCCCAGATAGGCGCTTTCAAAAACCCTGGCCGTTTTATGGACCCAGACAGTCTCACCGCGTTTTTCATATTCGCTTTCCGGCAGACGGTTCCCCAGTTCCAGGATAAGATCCCTGATCCCGGGAAGGGCCTCCCAGGGGTACTCACACTGCTCCAGTAAAGGCTTTGCCAGTGTGTGGTCCAGATCGTAAAGGCACACGGTCCTTGCTTCTTCTTTTTTCATCACAGCCTCCATTCCTCCGCCGCAGACGGCGGCACAAAACGTTTCCTACTTTTTATAAAACTGGGCCGCGGCGTCGAAATACGGCCGCAGCAGATACTGGTTGTCGGTCTGGCGGACACCGTTGGTCCTTAAGGTGACGAACCGCTCCAGCTTTTCCATATATTCCGCCGGGGTGATGGTACCCTCTGCCACATAGGTGAGGCCCTTTTCCCAGCTGGCCGTCAGCTCTGGGTTTAAAAGCTGCCGGATGGATGCGCTGCATACGTCAAAGACCATCTCGCCCAGAAGCGTGGGCGTGATCACCTGGGTCTTTTTTGCCAGGGACAGGTACTTGATGGTGCAGAGCTTCTTAAGGATCTCCGCACGGGTGGCGCTGGTGCCGATGCCGCTGCCCTTGATCTGGGAACGGAGCTCCTCGTCCTCAATGAGCTGCCCGGCATTTTCCATGGCTAAGATCATGGAGCCGGAAGTGTACCTCCTGGGAGGAGACGTTTCACCCTCTCTGATCTCCAGCCCTGTAAGAGACAGACGCTGTCCCTTTTTAAGGCCCGAAAGCATGGCCAGAAGGGCCCTGGCCTTCTCACCGCCATCCAGTTCGATCTCGGTCTCATTGCCTTTGCCGGCCTGTTTTTTTTCTTCTCCGGATTCCGTTTCCTGGTCTCCGGTCTTTTTTTCCGCCGTCTTTTTGGGAACATAGGCGGCCTTCAGATAGCCCTCCTCCGCCAATACCCTGTAATTGGCAAAGAAATGCTCTCCCTGCTTTTCCAGGTCCAGGGAAAATTTCTGGTAAACAGCCGGCGGATAAAAGATGCTTAAAAATCTCCGGGAGATCACCTCATAGACCTTAAGCTGCAGGGAGCCCAGGGTCCGCAGGGCTCCAAAGCCCTGGCCCGTGGGAATGATGGCGTAGTGGTCTGTGATCTGCTTATCGTTGACGTACCTGGTATTTCCTATGGTCTTAAAGCTCCCCAGCTCCAGCGCCTCAGAGGCCAGGTCCGCCAGCGGGGCAAAATTCCTAAGTCCGCCGATGTTTTTATGGATCTCCTTTGCCACAGCCGAGGAAAGCACCCGGGCGTCGGTCCTTGGATACGTCACCAGCTTTTTTTCATACAGCTCCTGGACCACCTTCAAGGCCTCGTCAGGACTGATCTTGAACATTTTGGAGCAGTCGTTCTGAAGCTCCGCCAGGTTGTATAAAAGCGGGGCATTTTTCGTTTCCCGTTTTTTTTCCATGGAAACTAAAGTCCCCTCCATGGGGGGCGCTGACAGGAAGCGGATCAGCTCCTCTGCCGTCTTTTTCTCTTTGAACCCGTTTTCTTTATATAGGGCCGGGGTTTCGCAGTATCTGGACCCCTTCACGGCCTTCCATTCTGCCTCCACGGAAACGCCTTCCCGGCCTGGAACGTCAAAGGAGCCCAGGACCCGGTAAAAAGGCGTTTTCACAAAACTGCGGATCTCCCGCTCCCTCCGGACCACCATGCCCAGGACGCAGGTCATGACGCGGCCCACAGACAGCACCGCCCGCTTCTCTTTTAAGTAGGAGGCCACGGTATTTCCGTACTTCAGAGTCAGCACCCGGGAGAAATTAATGCCCATGAGATAATCCTCTTTGGCCCGCAGATAGGCGGAGGCCGCCAGATTATCGTATTCGGACAGGTCCTTAGCTTCCCGGACTCCCCGCAGGATCTCCTCCTCTGTCTGGGAATCGATCCACACACGGAGACGCCTTTTCCCCCGGACTCCGGCCATCTGCTCCACCAGACGGTATATATATTCTCCCTCCCGTCCAGAGTCGGTGCAGACGTAGATGGTGTCCACATCGGGCCGGGTCAGCAGCTTTTTCACAGTCAGAAACTGTTTTTTTACACCGTCGATGACCTGGTATTTAAATTCCTTCGGAAGAAATGGAAGGGTATCCATGCTCCACCGCTTCAGGGACGGATCATAGCTTTCCGGATAGCTCATGGTCACCAGATGCCCGACGCACCAGGTGACCCCGGCTGTCTCCGATTCGATGAACCCGTCCCCCTTTTTCCCCGATATCTTAAGCGCCCGGGCAAACTCCTGGGCAACGCTGGGCTTTTCTGCTATAAATAAGGATTTACCCATGGACCTCCTTTCCAGGGACCGTAAAACGCAGCTCGGACAGTAATAGGGCTGAGAACATGAGCACACAGCCCAGGATCATCCTTCCTGTCAGGACCTCCCCCAGGAAGCTCACAGAAAACAGGGTCCCGAATACGGCTTCCAGGGATAAAAGAAGGGAGACCGTATTGGCGCTGAGATATTTCTGTCCCACGGTCTGGATCAGGAATCCCACAGTGGTACAGATGAGGGACAGATAAAGAAGTCCCAGGATCAGACTTTTATGGAGCAGAATGGACGGATCAAAGGCTCCGGGGCCGTCTAAAAGCGGAGCCAGAAGCCAGTTGAACACGCCCACAGCCGCCACCTGGACCGTTGCCAGGAGGATGGGATCGCATCGCTTTGTATATTCCTCCGTACAGATCATGTGGACGGCAAAGCAGACGCCGCAGAGGAAGGTCAGCGCGTCTCCCAGGTTGATCCCGGACTCATGCTTTAAGGTCAGCAGAGCCAGACCGATGACCGCCACAAGGCCGGCTGCGATCTGGTTGAGGCCCGGCCGCTTTTTGCTGATCTTCCAGTATAAAAAAGGCACCAGGACCACGTAAAGGGCCGTGATAAAAGCATTCTTGCTGGCTGTGGTATATTTGATCCCATAGGTCTGGAACAGATAGGCCAGAGTCAGGAAGATCCCCATAATGAGTCCGCAGGTCAAAGATCCACGGTCCAGCTTTTTCATCCGTCCCGGAAAGGCCAGGGCCATGAAGGCGGCGGCCAGGGTAAACCGCAGCGCCAGAAGATAGGACGGCGGCACCAGGTCCACAGAGTTTTTCATGACCACAAAGGAGCCGCCCCAGATCATGGTAATGAACAGGAAGCCGGCTGTTGCCAGGAGCTTTGCGTTTTTACTTGTTGTTCCTTCCATGGCTCTATTTTCCTATATAGAACCGGTAGCTGGTCCGGGTCACATGGGCGGTCCCGGCCTTGACCACAGGCGACGGGAACTGGGGATGATTGACGGAATCGGGATACATCTGTGTCTCAAAGCAGAATGCGTTCCGGTCCTCATAGGAAACGCCGCCCTTTCCCTTTTCTCCGCCCAGCCAGTTGCCGGTATAAAACTGGACGCCGGGAAGGTCTGTATAAACATCCATGGCCCGGCCGCTGGCCTCATGATACGCGCTGGCTGCCAGTCCGCAGACGCCCGGAGCATGGTTTAAGCACCAGTTATGGTCAAAGCCCTTCCCCTGGACGATCTGGATATAATCAGAGTCAATGTCTGTTCCGATGGTCTTCGGTGTCCGGAAGTCCATGGGCGTTCCCTCTACTGCCAGGATCTCTCCGGTGGGGATGGAATCCGCATCCGTGGGCGTAAAGGAATCCGCCAGGATCTGGATGCGGGTATCCAGAACAGAGCCGGATGCGTGGCCGCCCAGATTAAAATAGGCGTGGTTTGTCATGTTCACCGGAGTATCCCTGTCACTGGTGACCGCATAAAGGATATCCACGGCATTTTCCTTTGTCAGGGTGTATTTTACGGAGATCTTCAGCTCTCCGGGAAATCCCTGGTCGCCGTCGGGACTGTCCAGAAGGAACACCACAGAATCCTCTCCCACTTCCCGGGCGGCCCACAGTCTCCGGTCATAATAATCGGGACCGCTGTGGAGGTTGTTCTCTCCCTTATTTTTTCCCAGGACATAGGAAGTTCCGTTTAAAGTAAAGGAAGCGCCGCCGGTGCGGTTGGCGATCCGGCCCACGATGGAGCCGAAATGGGGGCCATTGACCAGATACCCCTCTGCGTCGTCGTAGCCCAGCAGCACATCTGCCAGCTCCCCGTTCCTGTCCGGTACCATCATGCTTACCCAGACAGCGCCCAGATCGGTGAAGGAAGCGGATACGGTGCCATTGTCTATGGTGTAAAGACTGATCTCTCTTCCGTCGGCCATACGTCCAAAATGCTCTTTTTTTACTGCCATGATAACCTCCCTGACTTACTTGTGTGTGATGTAGCCCTGCTCCGTCAGAAGCTCTGCGCAGAGCACAGCCCCGCCGGCAGCTCCTCTTACGGTGTTATGGGACAGGCCCACGAATTTCCAGTCATAGACCGTATCCTCCCTGAGGCGTCCGATGGATACGCCCATTCCCTTTCCGAAGTCCACATCCAGAGTCACCTGGGGACGGTCATCCTCCTCCATGTACTGGATGAACTGCTCCGGTGCGCTGGGAAGGTTTAATTCCTGGGGAAGTCCCTTAAAGCTCACCAGCTTTTCGATCAGCTGTTCTTTTGACGGCTTTTTCCGGAATTTCACGAAAACAGCCGCCGTATGGCCATTGAGGACCGGAACGCGGATACACTGGCAGGTGATCACCGGCTCCTTTGCCTTTACGATCACGCCGCCTTCCAGGGTCCCCCAGATCCGTAAGGGCTCCTGCTCGCTCTTTTCTTCCTCTCCGCCAATGTAGGGGATGATGTTCTCTGCCATTTCCGGCCAGTCCTTAAAGGTCTTTCCAGCGCCGGAGATGGCCTGGTATGTGGTGGCCACCACCTCATAGGGTTCAAATTCCTTCCAGGCAGTCAGGGCCGGGGTATAGCTCTGGATGGAGCAGTTGGGCTTCACAGCCACAAAGCCCCGGGTGGTGCCCAGGCGTTTTCTCTGGAAGGGGATCACTGCAAAATGCTCCGGGTTGATCTCCGGGATCACCATGGGCACATCCGGCGTCCAGCGGTGGGCGCTGTTGTTGGATACCACGGGAGTTTCCGTTTTGGCATATGCCTCCTCGATGGCCCGGATCTCGTCCTTTGTCATATCCACGGCGCTGAACACGAAGTCCACGGTGGAAGCCACCTTCTCCACCTCAGCCACGTTCATGACCACCAGCTTTTTCACCGCCTCCGGCATGGGTGATGTCATTTTCCAGCGGTCTCCCACCGCCTCCTCATACGTTTTTCCAGCAGAACGGGCGCTGGCTGCCACCGTCACTACCTGGAACCAGGGATGGTCCTCCAGAAGGGAAATAAATCTCTGGCCCACCATTCCGGTGGCTCCCAGGATGCCGACTCTCAGTTTCTTTTCCATCATTGTTTCTCCTCGTTGTTTTTATTGTCTCCTGCTCTGATACGGACAGGTGAAAGATCTAAGATGCTTACAGGATCTCCAGAGCCACCTGTACCATATCCATAAAGGAATTCTGGCGTTCCTCGGCCGTGGTGGACTCTCCGGTGATCAGGGAGTCTGAAATGGTCAGAATGGAAAGCGCCTGGGCTCCTGCCAGCGCGGCGTTGGCGTAAAGGGCCGCCGTTTCCATTTCCGCAGCCAGGACTCCCACATCCTCATAGCCCACGCCTTCTTTCTTTGCCTTTTCCGGTGCATAGAAGACGTCAGAGGTCAGTACGTTGCCCACATGGTAGGAGAGGCCCCGCTGTTCAGCCTCCAGGGCTGCCTTGATGAGAAGTCCGAAGTCAGCGATGCAGGAATAGCCGTCTGGAAGCCCCAGCTCCTTTACATAACCGGTGCCTGTGCATGCGCCCATGGCCAGCACCAGATCCCGGATATGGGTGGTCTTCTGCATGGCTCCGGCAGTGCCCACACGCACCAGCTTCTTTACGCCATAGAAATTCATCAGCTCGTGGGAATAGATGCCCATGGACGCGCAGCCCATGCCGGTTCCCATGACGGAAATGGGCTTATCCCGGTAAAAGCCGGTGTACCCGAACATGTTTCTGGTAGAATTGAACTGCTTTGCTCCTGCCAGGAAGTTTTCTGCAATGTATTTTGCCCGTAGCGGATCTCCCGGAAGCAGGATGGATGGTGCGATCTCGCCTTCTTTTGCTGAAATGTGAGGGGTTGGAATGTTGTTTGCCATATCAATGGTCCTCCTTTGATGATTATACCCTTGTTTTTGTTCCTTTGCCGTCCCGTTTCGCCATTTTAAGGCGGTTTAAATGGACTTCTTTTTCTTTATAGACTGCCAGCGGCTCATTTTCCGGGAAATAAACGTGTTCAAGGCTGTCGCCGCCTTCCAGCTTCATGCCCCGGACGCCGCGGCTGTTCTTTTTAAGCTCCGGGATCTCGTTTATCATGAACCGGAGGAACATGCCCTCCTTTGTCTGTAATACGATCTCTGTTTCCCCGGAAAGGATCCGGATCTCTGCCGCCTGGTCGCCCTCAGAAAGCTTTGTGGCGGCCACCATGCGGTTGGCCGTGAGGAACTCCCCGCCCGGAACGATCTTCAGCATAGCTGCCCTTGTGGCAAACAGAAGCTTCTTTCCAGGAAGCTCTGACGCGGGCATGGTCAGAAGGATCCGCTCCTTCGCGCCCTCGAATCTGCTGATATTATCCAGGGGCACTCCCTTATCCTTCAGTTTTCCCGCCGGTACGTCGGCGGCCTTCACCTGATACATGGATCCGGTGTCTGTAAAGAAGCAGATCCTGTCGTCGGTCATAACAGGAACCGTTTCCACATGCTCCGCCTGGACGGTCTCCGGATTCCTCTCATAAACGGTCTTTTCCAGAAGCTTGCAGTAGCCGAACCGGTCCATGGCAAAGATCATTTCCCGGGCCGCCTCCTTTTCCTCCTGGAATACGATCTCTTCCCCGTCCTCGATCGCGGTCCTCCGCTCCACAGAGAACTCCTCCCGGATCCGGTCCAGATCCTCTTTGATGACCGCATCCATGTTTTTCTGGCTGGACAGGATATGGCGGTATTCCCGGATCCTTTTTAAGGTTTCCTTATACGCCTTCTGTAAAGCCAGGATCTCCAGGCCGATGAGCTTATATAGCCGCATTTCCAGGATCGCGGACGCCTGGCGCTCTGTGAAGCAGAGCTTTTTCGCGTCCTCCTCAAAGCCCGGGGAGCGGAATTTAATATTGGCGGTATTCCCTGTCATCAGGCATTCTTTGGCATCCTTTAAGTTCCTGGAACCCCGGAGGATGGCGATGATCACATCGATCACGTCGCAGGCCCCGATGAGGCCCTCCTGGACCTCCTTTTTATCCAGCTCCTTCTCCAGAAGAACGTTATATTTTTTCGTCATGTTCTTATACTGGAATTCCAGGAACGTGTTCAGGATCTGCTTTAGGTTCATGGTCTCCGGCCGGCCGTCATCGATGGCCAGCATGTTGACGCCGTAAGTATCCTCCAGCTTCGTCTTCTTATATAAGATATTCCGTATCTTATTGACATCCGCGTCTTTTTTAAGCTCCAGGACGATGCGGATCCCTTCCTTGCTGGACTGGTTGGAGATATCCACCACATCCGGCAGCTTCCGGCTCTCCACCAGCTCCGCCACATCCGACAGGAACTTATTGATCCCTGCGCCGATCATGGTATAAGGAATCTCTGTGATGATCAGTTTGTCCTTATCAACTTTCC
>OIWO01002625.1_pt1 | contig 11266 bp, 14 predicted proteins | sample 1587641 | NCBI WGS metagenome assembly OIWO01 (sample SAMEA3888924, study PRJEB22519) | human gut metagenome | biome: human gut; feature: human-associated habitat; material: faeces | place: Denmark | collected 2010
CGTGCCGCATGAAGCGGGGCCTATGGGTTCCTGTATCTCGACACTAAGGCAGGGGCTTTACGCTGCGTATGGTAAATTTTATCAACAAAGAGTGCTGGATAGGAGGTATTCAAATGCGTGAGCTGTTATTTCGGGGACAGACACGAAGACTTGGTGAAAAGATATGGCTCAATGGCGAGAAGGTTCCCAGCAACTGGGTCTACGGCGGCATTTGTCATGGGAAAGGTGATTTTTCCGTCATCTATGGATATCAGGATGGAGAGCAAAGCAGCATCAACAAGTTCGTTGTTCATTCCGATACCGTCGGGCAGTTTACCGGATTGACGGACAGGACGGAATGGGATGAACTGACTGCGGAGGAACAAAAATTTTGGCTCAGAAAGCATGAAGCCGAAGAGTGGACAGGCAGGCTGATTTTTGAAGGCGACATCGTCGAGGGTATGGCATATTCGTCCCTGTGGCGCGGCGTCATCGTCTGGATCAACGAGATCGCCGGTTTCGGTATTCGCTACCAAAAGCGCGATGACCCAACCGCATGGGAGGATGCATCCATTCTGAAGCGGCTGCGTGTATGCAAGGATCAGTTTGCCGCAAAGGTCATAGGGAACATCTATGATAACCCCAACCTGCTGGACAACTACGATAATACATGATCAGGAGGTAAACATGAAAATCTTGGATTTTGATTTGGAAGGCAGCCACTTCATCATGGAAGCGGAGGTATCAAAGCGGCAAAAGACAGACGATGATGACGATGATATGGTATGCCAGTGGCTCAGGTATCTCTTTGAGAATACGCAGGTTTATAAGGAAACGGATGGCGTTGTTTCACCGTTCCGAATTACAGGCGTGGCCTGGGCCGGTTATCAGCTGACTGCTGACCATGCGTTGAGGGATGTGCTTGGAAGGATCACCCGAAATGAAACAGGCAAGCTGACCGTGCATTACGTTTGCCCAGAGCTCCAGGAGTTCCTGAATATGTTCAAAAAATATCCGGCGATCCATGGTGAGCGGACGATCCCATATTTCATTTTCCACCGCGGTGATATTGCAAGATTATGCTATGCGACAAATGAGTTTCTGTACTATGTGGGCGATGACGATATGCCTCTGATGTTTCGGACAGATGACGGCACTCTGGTTTCCGATAACGAGTTTGCCGATATTGGCTTTACCGAGTCCGAACAAAATGTAGAGGATGGAACGGAACACCTTTTAGCCTTTACAGACTATGATCTCGAAAGCGTCTTTGATTCAGAGGGCGGCGGAGATATGGAACCTTGAAAGTCCGGGCTGGAGCACGCAGTGCGATTATTAAAGAAACGAGGTCCATTATGAAATATCAGTATTACGAGATCTGTATCGGTCCTGGGCCTTTTCTCCCTGGGGACGACAGCAACTTCTGGATGTGCATTCATGGCGTCCGGCAGCCGACTCTGGAGGAGGCGGAACAATTTCTGGCTGAGGACGTAAAAAACAACGGCGGCAAAGTACTGGCGGTCAACCGAATCAGTGCGGAGGATGCGAGTGCGTTTTATGACCTGAGTTTGGAGGAAAGATGGCCGGTTTTCGGCGAGGAGGTCGTGCCATGATCCCATCCCATAAGATGAGCTGCAGCTAGTATTTTTTTGGATGTCCAACTCACTCTACCGTGACGGTACTGGACAGTTGCTATGTACAGCTATTGACATCTGAAAGGAGTGACTGGCGATGGACTATTCCAAGATAAATCATCTGATCGATTCTGTCGAACAGATTGACCTCGATGCCATCACGTTTTTGGATATCCACTGGCGTTATGGCACCTTCCGGCCCTATTCCACCGGATCTGGGCGGGATAAAAAACATTTCTCCCGCTCCGGTGTCGCCACACCCATAGGCGATATTCAGGAGGATTTATGGTATCAGGTGGCCGAGTATATTGCCAAACGGGAAGACGAGGAATGGCTGGTAGACGCGCTGACCCAGTGGAACAAAGAACACAATTATATGAAGGCAAGTCCGTCTGAACTTCGTAAAGACGCGCTGCACTCTTATGCAAGCCGTATCTTTGACAACCCCCAATGGGTATGCTATGTCCCCTTCAACCGGCAATTCCGCCCGGAAGTACTGGAGAACGCAAGGATTGTCACGATCGTCAGCGACTGCTGCCAGATTCCTGGAGAGGTGACCCAAGCGCAGATCGATAGGGCACAGAAGGGGCAGGTGTGCTGTCCGCACTGCGGACGCTGGAGCACATTTAGCATCCTGTCGGAGGAATCGCCCCCATGGGACGAATTCTGAGCATACAGAGGGGACGGTTGGATCCTTGTGTGTTCTGGCTGTCTCTTTGAGACGATCACAAATGAATTGGAGGTATCAATTCCATGAGTAAGAAAGCAATGATTGACGCCAAAGCATTTTTCGAGGGACTGGATCAGGTCAGCAAGGCCCTTCAGAAATCATCGTACCCCGCATTGTCTGAGGTGTCTGTCAGTGTTGAGGACGGCGTCTGCATATTGACGGCCACGGATCTGGACACCTGGCTGACCAAGCGGATACCGGCCCAGGGGGATGATCTGGCGTTCGTCTTCACCCGTACCAGGGAGGTGGCGAAAGCCTGCCGCCTGTTTGATGGTACACTTATGCTGGAACTGGAGGAAACCGGTTCTGAAAAGAGCAAGGAGTGGCGCCTGTTCATGCGCTGCGGCACCCGTGCCGCACAATTTGACGTCATGGATCCGGAATTATATCCGGTCTACCAGTCCTTTGAAACAGAGTCGTCCTTCTCTGCAAATGCGGCGGCGCTCTATGCCCGGGTCGAGCGGGTGAGCTATGCCGCTCTGGATGCCACGCCCAACGCGCAGCCAAGACGTACCAGCATCCAGTTTTCCGGCCCCTATGTGTTTGCTCTGGATGGGAACCAGCTGGCCTGCGACACGGATCCGGCTTTCATCTTCCCTCGATCTTTCACGGCAAGCAAGGGGGCCGTCTCCCATCTGAAACTGTTCGGGAAGCAGGATGTCCGAATTGAGTTTGGGAAGGGCCGCGTTCGGATCTCGGACGGTGTGCTTACCTTGGACTTTCACATCCCCAGCATGGACCTCTATGCGGTGGATAAGGCCATCCCACAATCCTATGTGGAATCCTTTGCGGTGTCCCCCAAAGACTTCCTGCGGGAGCTGAAATACCTCAAGGGATTTGCGGCCAAGGAGCGCCGTCCCTATGTGCGCTTCCGGGCCGGCGAACTGGTCATGCCGGTCTCCTCCGGGACATACAGGGCCGCTGTGCAGTGCGTCGGCGAAAACCGCATCGCCTTTGCCTTCGACTTGAACCGGATGATCGACACCCTGCGCCAGTTCAAAGATGTGCCCAACGTGCAGATCAAGATCAACAGCGCCGTATCGCCCGTTCTCATCGAGGCGGAGGGCCGCAGCGATCTGGCCTTGGTCTGTCCCATCAGACTTTCTGAGAAGCTGATGGCGGCATGATGATGGGCAGAGGCTATACCAATCCGGACGCGGCTGGATATCTCATGGAGGCGGACGCCTGCAAAAAGGTTGAGGCGGAGCTAAGGAGGATCGCAGATAAGTACCAGCGGAAGATCGAGCGGGAGCAGACTGCGAGGGAAAGGGAATTTGAGGCGGCCATGCAGTACCGCAGTGAGAATGAACTTCTGGATGCATACGGCTGGGAGTTTATCACGGAGAAACAGTATGAACTCTATCTGGATCTATTCCGCCGTGGGCGTGAGGCTCTGGAGAACCATGCGCCCACAGTCAATGAGGCGGCGCATCGGATCCTGCTGCGCATTCTCTCCGACATCGCCGCCGAACAGAGGGAATGGTGCTTTTCAGCCCTTACCCCCGCCCAGCAGACGGCTGAGATCGAGCGTGCAGCAAAGGCAAAACAGGAGTGGCGTGAGAAACTGCGGAAGATCAGAGAGGACCTGGACCTTGCTACAAAAATTGATGGACCAGATGGACATGATTAGTGCCATCTATTAAGAACGGGTTGCAGATTGGTTGGATTTCGGCTAAAATAATATTATCCGAATAGAATGCGTGATCATCATCGTTTGTCTCTTGGCGGGTTTTGGCTCATGGGATCGAAGGCCCGATGCAGGACTAGGCGTACAGAAATGGCGCCGGAGACTTCTGAAAATAGACTGATCAAAGGGAAATTTGCGATATGCTAAAGATGGAAATGAGGCTCGATGTTAAGAGAATGCTTGCGGATGGCAAATATTCGCCAGAGAGCATCTATGCCACTGTTGACAAGTTCTTTGTGAAGCATCGGTTCCGCAAGGAGGAACTGCCGGACGGCACGATCTGCTACCAGGGGAATGGCCTGCCCAGCGACTACGGGGTGTTCGGCCGCATCATCACCTCTCTGAAGGACAAGGAGTGGTTTATGGCCTATCTGGTCAAATGGTTGTGGTATAACAGCGATGATGGCGAAACAGAGAATGACTACACCGTAGAGGATGTGTTGTATCACTATACCAGGAAAAAGAGCGCGGCATAGTGGACAGGAAAGAGGGTAAAAAGTACAAAGCGCTCTACTTTGATATCCGAATCAAGGATCTGGAGGAGCACTATTCCAAGACACGCCCCAAGAGTGCTTATGGAAAAATTAAACGGTTTATGATCCGCCACAATTTCTCCCACGAGCAATACTCTGGGTACCATTCCATGTATAAGACAACGGATCTTGAGACGTTTGACCTGGTACGGGAGATGAGCGATACCTTCCCTTGACTTCAGTACTGCATCCATCACTTTGAGGTGACAAATATCGGTGCAAACCATGATTTGATGGAGCTGTTCACTGTGGAAATCGGGGATCCAGAACCGCTTTAAGGCACTGAACACATAAAAGGAGACCGTCTGCCTTGCTGCAGGCGGCGATCAATCAAGGAACTGACAGGCTGGACTTCTGTTTGGCCTGTCGGTTCCTTTTTTGCTTTCATGCACAAATAAACTAATTCTTGAGGAGTGACCAACTTTGAAAAAACGCAATATTATGATCCCCGAAGAACATGCCGAACATTTTAAGAAGATGTGGCAGGACAGCGAGGGCTTCTGGGCGGCCGCAGCGTCAGGCTGGTGCTTTGATACCCTGAGTGGTTACCTGCTCCTCGCTGAAACGGAGGACGAATTGATGTCCGAGGCTGGAGAGCGTGTCCACCCGGAGGAATACGAGGTACGAGATCTGGTAGGTCAGCGGATAAGTGCCGCTTCCTATGAGCGGGCCTGCGAGTTGCTGCCCCGGCTTCGTCTGGGCTATTCCATCATCTCCACCAGTACCGGCGAGAACTTCGAGCGCATCCAGCCCTCCGTCCACCGCAGGCATCAGGATTTCCTCACTCTGAAGCAGGAGGATGGAACAAAAATCTATTCCTTACCGGATTATTCTCTGACGGTGCGGGAGGAAGTACAGAAGGATGGCGCCATCCGCCTGACCCCATTGACGGGCGCCGTTGCATGTACCAGCAGAAGTTGGCAAGAGTTGCCGGAAGAAGGACTGAATGCCGCTTGCCTTTCCCTGGAACAGCAGATCAACCGTGAAACGGGGAAAGACGAGGAGGAGACCCAGCCGCTGCTGCGCGTTACTGGGGATCGCAGCGACTCTCTTGTGTCGGCGCTGTTGGCATTACCACCTCAAAAGGGAGCCGGGCTTATCGAGGTCGCACCTATGGTCGGCGGCACGCTGTCGATTCAGGCGATTCCTCAAAGGCAGCAGCCATCTGACCTCAAGGCCATCAATCGGATCAGCCAGATGCTTCAGGATAACGGCTATGAAGAGGCCAGCAAATTCCTCGACTGCGTTTATGAACTGTGAGGTGTGGAAATGAAATACCGCAAGATCTACGAGGCGCTGGAGCGCAGGTGGCAGGTATCGCCTGGGTTCCGATTTACTGATTTCAGCGGCTGGCGCAATTCAAAGGGAGGATACACGCCCCTTTGGATCGTGGCAGAGGACAAGCTGAGCGGCCAGCGTGTCTGGATCACCCAATTTGGCAGGCAGTTGTCCATCACATATAAGAATATGGACGAAAAGGGGGTCTGCTACGGAGAGAGCAGGCGCATTTTCTGCAGGGATCAGACGCACATGGCCCAGGAGCTTGACACGCTCTTTGCCAGAGCGCATAAAGCCGCATAGGAGGTAACTGGAATGACAACAGGAGAACTGAGCGATGGTCGTATCTGCGAGATTGAGGCCGCCCACAGGAGGGAAGTGCCATGAACGAGACCAAGCGGAGCGCTGCGCCGTCCCAACAGCCGGCGGTGCGCATTTACAATGGAAAAGAGGTGCTGACCCAGAACACCTTCGACTACTCAACCGCCCAGATCGGCGATTATGTGGAGCAGGCCGTGGTGGATGACATGAACTGCCTGCCGCCCGCCTGCATGAACGCCGCCTGTTTCCAGATGGGCTGCCCCTATTCCCACCGCGAGGATCCCACAACGGGCAAGTGGCGTGCCACTTACGCCACCTTCAAGCGGAGTTTGGATGCGCCCGGCATCTGGGAATACTGCGGTCACTGTTTTCGTGGTGAAACTGTGGAGAGGGGCAAAGATCCTATATACTGTTGAACAACAATGGAGAGTACTTATGGCAATTTTGAAAATCGTCTCGGAAAAGGACTATCAGGTGCTGATGAAATATCTGAGCGATTCCGATGTCGTTCTGCTCCCGGAGCCTGTCCTCATGAAGTTCTCCCCCGATGTCCAGCGGAAATTCCGCCGGATGGATCAGGAGGGCCATGTAGATTACGATTTCGGAGACGATCCGGATACCTATGTTGATGTAATCAGGAGCGACAGCTGCTATGCCTACAAGACGCTGGCCGCCGCAGAGGATGACGGTAGCGAAAATCTGGCCTAATGGGCCGCTGAGAACGCAGCAAACTGACACCAAGCCCGGAGGAATGCGCCCACAGCGTGTTCCTCCGGGCTATTTCTATATTTGGAGGATCAATGCTTATGGATCTGTTGGATAAATTTGATGCGGTCACTGTGAAAGCGGATGCCCGTATCACACCAGACGACAAAGCCTATTGTGAGGCACACCAGGCGGCCTATGACGCCGCGATACAGTCCTTTCAGGAACTGGCCTTTTTCTGGGAGGACATGGAGAGTACGCAAAAGGAACTGCTGGGCAGTTCGGACACTTCCTATCTCTCTTCCCGCGACGGCCCTGAGATCTCCCAGCGGCAGATCAACACTCACCTGGAACATCTGCACCAAGCGCTCATCTACAACATTGTCTACTATTTCAACTCTACCTATCATGTATCAGTATCTGCCGATTATGCGGCCAACAATCTGCTTCCACAAAAACCAGATCTCCGAGTCTATGAAAACAAAGAGGCTCATGACGCGTACCACGAAAAACTGCGCGCAGCAAAAATCCGCTATGAGGATGTGGTGGATCAGATCATCCTCCTGCTGGATGGGCGCAGCTTTGCCGAGCAGGCGTTCCATGAACTGGCGGGAAAATGCCACAAAGCGGCATGGAACCTGTACCGGAATCGAGCGGAGTATGAGCGAAAGAAAGCCCTGATCAGCTTCACCGGATACTTTTGCAGCGTCCACCATTACAGCTGGCAGGACGAATGGACGCTGGAGGATAAAACAAAGAATATTTTGCGGGGCGTAGCCCACTATGAGACTGGGGCCTTCGATCTCTATCCTCTGGGCTTTTCCGAACTGCTTGGGTACAACCGCAGCCCCAGCAATGAACACGAGTTTTCTACCTGCAAGAAGGTAAACAGCCTGAAGATGTTCAAAAATGGCCGTGTGGACATCCGCTTCACCACAGAGACTGATGCAGCGGAGTTTGCGGCCAGATACCTCGGCCTTGTCGCTTGACAGGCTGTGTAGAAAGGGGTGAAACATCGAATGAAATATACACACCAAGAGATGAACTTGACCCGGGAGCAGCGCAAGGCACTCAACGAAAAAGTCATCTATCTCATTGACAGCGGCAGCGAGGATCAGGCCGGTATCACCGGAGAGGATATCTACAACGCATATACTGGAGAGGGTGGTCTGCACGGTCTGGAGCGGGCCGACTTTGATAACTACCACACTTACAGCGAGAAGAAAAAGGAGATCGAGAACGGGCAATTTTTCACGCCTCCAGCCATCTGTCAGCTGGTGGCTGAGAGCCTGCGGCCCTCCATCAGCGATGTGGTGGCCGACCTCACCTGTGGAAAGGGCGATTTTTTCAATTTCATGCCAGTAGAGACCAACTGCTATGGCTGTGAGCTGGACGCCAGAGCCTATAAGGTGGCCCATTACCTCTATCCCGGCGCCCGTCTGGAGCTGACCGACATCCGCACCTATAAGCCGAACCTGCGTTTTGACTATGTGGTCGGCAACCCGCCCTTCAATCTCAAATGGTATGTGGAAAATGGGGAATGCCTCTCCCAGCTCTATTACTGCGTCAAGGCCGCTCAGGTACTCAAACCTCTGGGCATTCTGACCCTGGTCACACCATGTTCTTTCCTTGCGGATGATTTTACGGACAAGGCGATGATCCGCGAGATGGAGGGCAGATTCAGTTTCCTTGGACAGATTGGTCTGCCGGAGGATGTGTTTGCCGCTTCAGGTGTTGCAAGCTTTCCTACAAAACTGCAGTTCTGGCAAAAGAAAAGCGACCTGAAGGACTGGACAGCACGCCGCTATACCACCAGCACCCTATATACGCTTGTCAGCGGATTCGATCCGGAAAATGAAGCGATCCGCCTGTATGAGCGGGTGCTGATGCTTCCAAAAGCGGAATTGGAGAAAAACCGCTCCCATGTACTGCTGGAGCTTGCCCGGATGAAACAGACCTCCGCAGGGTTCACCTACGAGACACAAAAACTGCTCTATCAGATCAAGATCCATCCGGCGGTACGGGACCGATACACGAAATGCTGTGAATACCTGCACCGGTTCTATACCGAGCAGAAGCCGGACAATATGGACTATAAGGAGTGGGACCGCAAAAAGCTGACAGAGGCAAAAGTCCTGACCTATCTGTGCCGGACGTTGCGCCGGCAGAACAGGAAACCGCCCCAGGATGTGGCGAAACTGGTCAAGCAGAACGATCAGTTTGTCTACAAGGCATACAGCACCAGAGCCAAACTGCAGATTCCATCAGAGTGGAGTGATCCGGTTGCTGTCAATGACGCTGTGCTGGACAACACGCCGGAGCGTTTTCCGGGGTTTGAGCGGTTCCTTCGCCGCAAGCGCAGGGAGTACGAAACGCAAAGCCAGCAATTTGCGGCGATGAAGGAGGACCCCTTCATCGCTGAATGGCTGGAGGAATTTACCCTTTGGGACGATGAAAACGAGGAGGTCATCCAGCTTAACGACATCCAGCGTCATGATGTCAACCTGATGCTGCAGAAGCGATATGGTCTCCTCCAGTGGGAGCAGGGCAGCGGCAAGACCCTGGCCGCCATCGCCACCGGCACTTACCGGATGGAGCAGCAGCATCTTCACTCCACCTGGGTGGTGTCCTCAGCTATTTCGATCCGCAACAACTGGGATGTGGCGCTGAAGAACTATGGCCTGCCTTATGTGTTCGTGCAGCGGCTGAAGGACTTTGATCGAATCCGGCCCGGTGATTTTGTGATCATGACCCTCAACAAGATGGGGGACTTCCGCAGGCACATCAAGAAGTGGCTCAAGCGCCACGGCCAGAAGATCCAGTTCGTACTGGACGAGAGCGACGAGATCTCCAATCCCTCCTCCATTCGGGCTAAGGCGGCGCTGAACTGCTTCCGGCGCTGCCGCTATAAACTGCTGACCACGGGCACCAGCACCCGCAACAACATTTCGGAGTTTGCACCCCAGTTAGAGCTGATGTACAACAATTCCATCAATATGCTCTGCTGGTGCGATACCACCTACAGCTACGATCGGGAGGCTGGGTGCATCGTGACGCACCACAATAATCCCCTTTATGGGAAACCTATTCCCGCCTACAAACACGGTTATACTCTGTTCTCCTCCTGCCATCTGCCGGAGAGACCTACCGTATTCGGCATCGGGGAGCGGACTCAGGACATCTACAATGCGGATATTCTGGATGATATTCTGGCCAAGACAGTCATCACCCGCACCTTTGAGGAGGTCACCGGGAAGGAGATCCGCCGCATCCATCAGGTACCCGTGTCCTTTGCGGCCCCGGAGCGTGGGGTCTACAACAAGGTGATGAAGGAATTTGAACCCATCTGGCGCAACTATTATGCCTCCACCGGCAATGCACGAAAGGACGCCATGCTGAAGCTGATGCAGCAGATCACCCTGCTGCTCCGAGTCAGCGCGGCGCCCAACACGCTGGCGGAGTACGAGAGCAGTGCCATTCCGGTCAAGATCTGGAAAGCTGTGGAGCTGGCAGCCCAATGGGAGAACGAGATCGTCGCCATTGGGGTACGGCACAAGGTCGTGCTGGATGCCTACGCAAAGGCGTTCCAACAGCTCCTGCCGGACCGGCCCCTGATCCAGGTCACTGGCTCCACCACCACCTTCGCCAAGCGGCGGGCCCTGCGCCGGTCACTGAAGGAGACGGGGAACGGTATCCTGCTCTGCACCCAACAGAGCCTGCCCTCCAGCGTTAACTTTGAGTATGTTAACAAGATCATCCTCCCGGAGCTGCACTACAACAATTCCGGCATGAGCCAGTTTTATATGCGCTTTATCCGGTACACTTCAACAGAGTTTAAGGATATCTACTTTCTCACCTACGCCGGAAGTCTGGAGTCCAACCTCATGCAGATGGTGGTAGCCAAGGAGAAGATCAACCTGTTCATGAAGGGCAAGGACGTGGATCTGGACGAGATCTATGACAAGTTCGGCATCGACTACAACCTCATGGCCCTGCTGATGCGCCGGGAATTGGACGAGGAAGGCCACTTCCAGATCCGCTGGGGTGAGCAGCTGATCGCCTGATGAATCAACAATGAATAGGAGAATTGCTATGAGAAAATATCGCGTGATCATTTATCCCAAACACGATTTGGAACTGACCTGGCTTGTGTCTAAATCGCATTTTGATACGGACCTCCCTGAATACAGGACCTGTATGCGCTGCGGCCAAAAGATGCAATATCCGCTTGCCCAAAATGCGCTGAGTCGGGCGATGGACGTCTATGTGTGTTCCGATTGCGGGATGGACGAAGCAATCCGGGACGCCACAGGCGAGATCCTGCCTGTGAGCGAGTGGTACATCGTAAAGCACCACTATTTTGGTGAGCATGAACCGATTAACACCTCACGGCTGCTGC
>OIWO01002627.1_pt1 | contig 11248 bp, 5 predicted proteins | sample 1587641 | NCBI WGS metagenome assembly OIWO01 (sample SAMEA3888924, study PRJEB22519) | human gut metagenome | biome: human gut; feature: human-associated habitat; material: faeces | place: Denmark | collected 2010
TCTGGAATTGTAATAGTAGTAAGCTCAGAAGAATTTTCTGGAATTTCGAAATGACAATAACCAAAATCGGTACCATTTTGTATAGCATTAATAACTACATATTTTTCTGCAATACCATTAGCTTTTAAAGCTCTACTTTTATTGCTAAAAAATGTTAATGCAGATGTTGCACTGTAAGCGAATTTTTCCATTACAATGTCTTTAATCATATCAGCTAAGGCAATTGGAAGATTGTAAAATTCAGCTGTTTCTTTTTTAATACCAAGATTTAAGCCGAATTTTTCAAAGCTAGCATCAACAGTAGTCTTAACTTCTTTTTTATCTACAGCCTGTGCTGCATCAATAGCATATACTACGCCTTCTTCTAATGTACCAGCTAATTTTTTTTGCTCATATGCTTCTTTTGTTGTAAAAATAATTTTGTTAATATCTGCCATTATATATAAGCCTTTCTATATCAATATTATAAGTGGTCGTTAGGTTGTAATTGTACAATACGCCAAGCCCCAGGTCCTTCTGTTGATTCAGCGATATAAATTGAACCATAAGATACTGCAACTTGTCCAATAAAATCAGGTGTTTTTGTTATATCAGTTGCAACGATTTTATCAATATGAATATAATCTTTTAATTTATTTTCTATATCAGTAGTTTTGGCCAAACCTTCAATAGAAGGGACTTCAATATTTTGTATTGCATTAATTATTTCTTTACCAGGTAAAAAGTATGTAGTGTCCTCATCAACTGTATTGGACTCAATCATATTTTTAAGTTTATCATAATTAATTAAAATAGTTTTTTGCAATGTTGCCATTTATAATTCCTTTCTATATTGGGATTATATATTAATGTGGCTCTACTTCAACAGTAGTAATTTTTGCAAATGGATTATGCCATTCTGTACCATTCCAGAATACAGGTACACCAAGAGTTGTATCGAAGTATTGTTGGCCAACTACAAGGTTTTCGGTAGGACGTTGTTCTGTAGTACCAGAAGCAACAGTAGCTAATTTAACTTTAAGAGCACTGATTTCAGATTCAAGAGATTGAACTTTTTCATCGTAAACAGATTTTGCTACAACTTCAGTAGTTTTAGCAAGACCTTCAATGGAAGGTAATTCAGCTTTTGTAGCCAAACCAGATACATCAGGGAGTTCTGTTTTCTTAGCGTAGTCGGCTAATTTAGTGTCTACGTCTGTAGTCTTAGCCAAACCTTCAATACTAGGAACAGTAATGCCAGCAACAGCATCTGTTACTTCTTGTTTAGTAGCTAAACCAGAAACATCTGGAAGTTCAGATTTTTTAGCGTAAGTAGTTTCAACGTCAGTAGCTTTAGCCAAACCTTCTACGGAAGGGATAGCACTTACGTCAGCTTTGGTTGCTAATTTATCATCAGTTTCTGCTTTAGTATATACATTATCAACTTTATTAGCGATAGCTGTTAAATCAGAATGTTGAGATAAATTTTTCAATGTGACAATAGTGTCTGCATCCAAACCGTTAATGGCGTTAACAGCTTCTTTAGTTGCATATGTTTCAGCAACTTCAGCCGTTTTAGCATAATCAGCTAATTTAGTTTCTACTTCAGATTCTTTTGCAAGCCCTTCAATAGATGGAACTTGAATAGCTGCTACTGCATTACTAATTTCTTGTTTAGTTGCAATAGTATCAAGTGCAGGCAAATCAGTTTTTTTAACAAGACGATTTTGATAAGCATCTCTAAAAATAACATTTGTCACATAATCTTCTGTGTGAATATCGCCTTTTCTAATATAAGTATTATTTAAATCAGAAAGCTTTGCGAAGCCTTCTACATCTTTTTTAGTAGCATATGTTGTTTTAATACCACTAACGTCTTTAGCAACAATTTGAGAGAAGGAACCAAGGATTCTTTTAAGTTGTTGTACGGAAATGCTCATTATTGTCTCCTTTAAGAAAATAATATATTATTTAAATTTACTAGACAAAAAATATACTGTCTCTTCATCAACTGTGTTAGACTCAATCATTTGATTGAGCCTATCATAGTTGATTAGGACAGCCTTGTTTAAGACTGTCATAAGTATAATCTTTTTATATTAATAAAATATTATAGATGGCTTTCAGAATCTTCGTGTGTAGGTTCTTCAGCAGCTTCAGCTACAGGAGTTGCTTCTGGATTAGCTACTGGAGTTTCTGTGTGAGTTTCTTCTGTAGAAGGAGCTGCTGGTTGTTCAATATGAGTTTCTTCACCTGTTGCTGGTACAACTGGTGCAGCTTCATGAGTTTCTCCATTAGTTACAGGAGTTTCTGTATGTGTTTCTTCAGTAGTGGAAGGTTGAGCTGGAGTAGTTTCATGAGATTCAACTGGAGCTGTTTCTTCATGATGTTCACCTTCTACAGGAGCTGTTTCATGTGTACCTTCAGATGGTACTACAGGTGCTACTGGTTGAGTTTCTTCATGATGTTCTGGAGCTGGAGTTACTGTTTCATGATGTTCTTCAGCATGCGTTCCTTCTGCTGGAGCTTCTGTATGAGTGCCTTCGGCTGGTGCAACAGGAGCTACAGGTTGTTCTGTATGAGTTTCGTCTTTAGGCGTTGCAGGAGTTTCTTCATGTTTTTCTCCAGTAGAAGGTTTTTCTGTTTCACCATCACGAGCTTTTTCATAAATATCTTTCATGAAATCATCATCAATAGTTTCGTTATCTTCTTCTTCTTTTTTGTCTTCAGAAGGTTTTTCTTCTTTACCAGTTTCTGGTTTAGCAGATTCATCTTCTTTTTTACCTGTATTTTCACCAGGAGTTACAGGAGTTTCTGTATGAGTATTTTCGCCTGGAGTTACAGGAGTGTCTTCGTGTTTTTCACTTGGATTTTCTGTATTACCACCAGTAGAAGGTTCTACAGTTGTACCACCATTATCTACTTTTGCTTTTTCTTGTGGCCAAATAGATGCTACATATAAACGAGTATATTCTTCACCATTAACCATAAAGGAAATTTTTTGTTCAATAGTAGATTGAGGAATATTAACTGTAATTGTATTTGCTGGTTCAATTTCTTTTAATTCATTTGTAGCTAAATTCAAGAAAGAAAGTTTCTTAATATTGCTCAAGTCTTTAATAGAAATTTTGAATTTTTGTTTTTGTTGTTTAGCTTTATCATAATAAACAACAATATTCGCTACAGTTTGACCTTTATCATCAACAGTAGTATCTGTTTTATTGCCATTGTTCTCAGCAGGAACATATTTGTAATTATCGAGGTTTACAACTGTACCTTCGTCATTATCATTAACAACAGGTTTAGTGTTACCTTGATTTGTAGTTGTAGTAGTTTCTGGCATGTTGTTACCGCTTGGCAAGGTTGTATTATTATGGTCATCTACAACGCTAGTATTTTTTTCCTTTGGTTTGCTCATGTCAACAACTGTTGAAGTAGTATTATCAGGAACATCACCTTTATAATTAGGTTTTACAACTGCGTTATTATTTGTAGTGGAACCAGAATTAGTATCTCCTTGCTTCCCTTTCTTAATAATATCTTCCGATGCTAAGTTAGCATCGTCAAGTAAATCTTTTAAATCTTTAGCTTGAGCTTTATCACTCGCACCCCAAAGTAAACTAGATGCAAGTTCTTTAATATTAGCGATTGCTTTAAGACGTTCTTCTTGAGACATACCGCCATCACCATAAGCTGCTTGTACTTTTTTACAAACTGCTTTGGCAGTAGCTCTATTAGCGTCTTTATCAAGCATAGCTAAGTCAAACCAAGCCATCAAAATATTATATAACAATTGGGCATATTCAATTGTTCTATCATTTTGAGGCAAAGTATTTGCTTTTGCTTCAATAAGTTCAGTAAAAAATGCATCTAGGTTTTTTACTGTTGCATAAAACTTACGAAGCGGAGTTGTATACAACTCTAAATTTTGCATATGCTATGCTCCTTTTAATAAAAGATAAACAACAAAAAAATAATTGTTCTATTACAATATTACTTTATACTTTAAATGTATTTTATGAAAATCAAAAATATTATTGTCCTTGAACTTCTCTAAGAGCGTCAATAAAACCTTTTGCATATGCTCCGCCTTCATCATCGCTATCAATAAAATAACCACCAGCTTTCATGAGTTCATAATATTTTTGAGGGTCATTATTTTGTGATGCGTTAACTAATTCTTGTCCATACTGTTCATAAACAATTGTATGATTTGTAAATGCTTCTGCACATTGTTGTGCATTTGTATAAAAACCAAAACCAGTGGATGTCATACCAGAACCAGCGTCCCAACGAACATTACCGTAGTTATAGTTACCGTTAGGGTCATTTTCTTTACCAGACTCATGAATAAATTGAGCAAGAATGAAGTCCAATGAAATACCAGATAATTTAGCAGTAGCTTTGGCTGCATCCATTAATTGGTCACCAACTTGAATATTGCCAATTGATACTTGACGAGTAGATGCAGTAATAGGTCCATGACCACTGCTACTACCTATACCAGAACCACCATCTTTATCAGCTCCATAACGACCATATTTAGCATCGTCACGTTTAAGACCTTCTTTGCCGATACGAGAAGCTTTATCTTCAATTTTAGCATTAACTTGATAGCCTTTTTTAGATAAAGCAAGAATATCTTCTTTTACCTGTAATGGGTCATCTATTTTTAATGCAGAGTTAATATCAGGTACATTTAATTTTGGTCCAAATGGAGCAATGCGTGCTGGACGTCTAATCATCATATAACGTCCTAATTGTCTATCCCAAGCACGAACTAATACATAGCCTGCCATCGTAAAATTACCTACAGTAGCAAATTGATTATCTTGTAATGGTACAGTTTTAAATCCTGTAAATTCATATAAGTTAGGATTTAGTTTATGATTATTAATAACCATTTCATCTGTGAAAAATTTAACTCGATTAGAAGTCGTCACTGTTTCTAATCCTATTGTATCTACTGTACCAGATGGATTCATTTTAATTTGAGCTTGTTTGCCAGCTGCTAAAGAAATTTGACCATTTTCACGAAGAGCCATAGAAGAGCCATATTCTTCGTTTACAAAACCTTTTTCTGTTGTTCTACCAATATATTTAGATTTATCTTTAATTTCATCTAATTTAGTGTTAAATCCCTGTGGTTCGTCAGCTTCTAATGTGACATCGATGATAGATTTAGTATCTTCAGAAACAGCATCGCCAACAGTTTGTGGTATTTTTTCTTTAGATTGTTCTTGATTAGGAATTGTTTGCTCTTCTTTTTTAGTTTCTTCTTTTTTATCTGGATTATTTATTTTTTTATTTTTGTCATCAACAGGTTTATCTTTAAATCCCATTAAAATCTCCTTTACATGATAGAACCACCAGCTGGTCTGCATCCCTCTTTATCGGAATATATATCTTGTTTAATTTCCATATTAGAACGAACGTCCATATTATAGTTACCAATATGTCGTGCAATAACTACACAAGTATTTTGTGATTCTTCGATTAATACTTTATCTTTAACAGATGGAAACCAATCTGTACCAGAACCGTATAATCTTACGACTACATTTTCTTTATTTGTTTTATTTCCTTTACGGTCTAAATATATAATATCGACCATATTATTTTCTTCATGTGTATTAGTTACTTCTGCCACTAATGTAACTTTTTCATAGTTATTTTTAATGAGTGGATTTACTATATTTTGATTTAATGTATGTTTTATACTAGGCATATATTTCCTTTTTATATGTAAATAAAGAGTAGACAAAAAATATCTACTCTTTATTATATCATATTATTTTAATAACTTTAATAAAGACTCTTCGATATCTTGATGAAGACCTAGACCAGATGTGCCGCCCATGTCTTCCATATCAAATGTTAATTTTTTAATTTCTGGTGGGCGTTCTTCTTTTGTTTGTTCACCAATTCTATCTTTATTAGTTTTATTTTCTGCTTCAGGATTTGTTTTAATTATATCACCACTATCATCCCATGCTTTTGGTTGTACAATTAATGGGAATCGACAAGATATAACTGTTTTATTATTCCCTAAATCTTTTGAGTCAAAAATAACTGGATTTAAAGACGTATTGTCTTTAGCATCCAATTCAATCTCTTCATGGAATTCTTTAATAGCTTTCGCAAGTGCAGGAGCTGCTTTATCTACACCATGGAGAATAAATGTATAGCCTGCACCAGCTACTGATTTATCATCAGCAATACGTAATGCAGATTCGAGAGCAATAAATGAAGTTTTTGTTTCTTCATAATTTTCATATGGGTCAGAAGCATTAGCTGCTGGCATATTATTTTTCGCTCTTCTAATTAATTCAAATAGTATGTTTAAAGCTTCTGGATTTAACATAGGAATATCTAAAATGTTTTTTTCATCTTGTCTTGTTTCTATGATTTGTTTAATATACGCATCTTGTCCATCGAAACGAACATTTGATGTTTTAACATTTTTACCTTGATTAAGTCCAGGAGTTTCATGAATAATTTTAAAGAAACCTTCTTTAATATATGGAGCTAAACGAACATCTTTAGAGATTAATCGATTGCGTTTTAATTTATTACTAGCTAACCAATTTTGGTCAGTGTCCATATTGAAATAATCATAAGATACTTTAATGGATTCTGGGTCATCATAATCAGCCCGTTGATTAATTTGCATTTGGCGATAATCTGTTTTAGATAATGTTTTTTGTTCATTAGTACCATCATTAGAAGCCATAATAGATTTTACTTTATTGGCAAAACGATTACCAGATTTATATTTATCATATTCATCTGTTGTTTTATTTGCATTATTTACGGCATCTTCAGTATCTTTATTTGAATTAGATTCATATTTATCTGCTGTTTCTTGTAATTCTTCTGGGATTAAGAAGTATTTTAATCCACGAGCAATTCCGAATCCACTATCAACTTCACCGCTACCAAATACAGTATTAATAGCACTTTCAAGAAGACCTTGTTGATTAGCAGTTCTTGAACCATATACTAAACCTTTTTGACCGTTAACACCAGCTGTCCAAGGAATACCGTATCTTTGTAATGGATACATTTTTACGACTTGTAAATTTTTAGCAAATCTATTAAAGCGTATCATGGCAAATTCAGCTACCATTAATATTTCACCAGCAAATGGAATTAATTTAGAACCTACTTTTAATAAACCTTTACCAGCTGTTTTAAATATAGAATTAGCTACTTTTTTAGATATTTTGGTTTTTAATTTAAAATTAAGATTTTTAACACTCTTGATTTTACCAACTACTTTAGTCTTTTTAGCTGATGCAGAATCTTTACCTAACTGAACAATATTGTCTTTAGCTTGTCGTAATTTATCACCAAATGTTTTTTCTTGCATTGAATTAGATGTCCAATATTCTTTAGCTTGTGTTCTAACTGCTTTAAAGGAATCTTTTAAAACGCATACACTATGAGTGGCGGCTACTGCGAATACGGCCATATTAGATAAATCACGGAATATAGAATGAGTTGCATTTTCGAATTCATCATCTACGGTAACAATACATTCAGGAGAAATAGCAGTAGTAAAACCTTCACTACTAATCATGTGAGATACTTCTTTTACGATAGCTTGTCCACGAATGCCATTAACTTCATCATATACGTAAATTCTATCTAATGGATTTACAGATGGGTCGCCTACAACAATCATGTCACCTGCATACATTCTAGCAACGGCTTGTCGTAAACCAGATGCTGTCATTTTCCAAGCGATATTTTGATTATTATTGACCATACCTTTATCATCTTGTGCACCGAAGATATCAAACATGCTTAAAAAGTCTTCTACGTACTCATTGTTAAATAATGAGTTAGTGATAGTTCCAAGATATGGGATACCTTTTGTAATTAAACCAGTATCGTATGTCATCGTTCTTTGAGCATCTGGATAGATATCGATGTCTGCATATAATGGTCCAATTTTTTCTTGACTGACAGAATTAAAAGAACCACTGTTTTGATATAAACCAACAGCAACAGTATGCATATCTTTAACAGATGTTGCCCAACCATTTTGAATAATATCTTGGTAAGAATTATAAATATGGAATTGTTGGAATGGTTTTCTTTTTTCTACGATAGTATTTGTGTTTTTATCTCTAGCGTAATCATACGCATAATAGTATCTATTCATACCCATGAATACTGTTTGACGTAAACCAAAGTTTCTAATACCAGCTAATGCATCAGGATTTAATGATTTAGCAATATGAATTACATCCCAAGGAGAACGACCAAATACATCGAATGAGATTTGAATTTGCTGACCATCGGCTACAATTTCTCCATCATCGACTTTATTAGGAGCTGTTACAGAGAAAATGTTTTGACATGGTTCACCAGATTTAAAGATATCTGTAAAATCAGGATTACCGAAATTAGTAATGCCAAATGCATTTCTATCTATATAATCAGATACGATAGGAATATGAGAACCAAGTCGTTTTAAGAATCCACCGCGCTGTGTAAATAACCCACGAACAATATTAATAGGAGAATCTGTATTAGCAAAAGCACCGACTAAATCATCTTGTCTTGGTAGATGATAAGCTTCCATATCTTCTAGGATAGGATTAATTAATTCTTGTCCATATCCAGAACATTGTAATATAACTTTATCTTCAGCAGATACTTCTGCGATAACACCATTAAATACAGTTGGCATTAAATTAGGATTGGCTCCATAACCAAGTTTAATTGTTAACTTTGTACCTGGTACTAATCGTAACGCAGGTTTTACATCTTTAATTTTACGCTCTCGTTCTTCTATTTTTTCCTGTTCATTAGGAACAACAATAGGAGTTACGATATCTGCAAATGCATCCATTAATGTAAGATTTGATGTATCTGGGTAAATAGAGTCGTCACCAGTTAATAAGAATGAGCCATAAAAATTACTCATTTCAATTTCTGCCACATCTACTGGATTATCTTTAGAACGAGTAACGGCAATAGAACCTAATGCATTATTATTATAATAATTATCGTGTAAATGCCATTTACCAACATCACGTCCTTCATCAATAAGCATCATGTAGAAGGTAGGGAATGCTCTTAACATTCGACCTCTAGCATCATATACAATCATATCGTGACAAGCATGCGATGCATACGTCGTTACATTTTCAGCCGCTTCTATATATTTTTTTTCATATATAGTGTTAATCATTTTATTAACAACTTTATCTTGTGATACACCAGATGTATTAATATCTTTAATTCTTCCTAAGCCAGCTAATGCCATAATTGTTTTTCTAAATACCATAGCACTGGTTTCATTAGGATTAATTGTTTTACCTGGAATAACACATCCTTTTTGATAGGAAGATAATGCATTATATTCTTTGGCTTTAATACGACTTAATAATTTAGAGTCACCATCACAAGCTGTTAACAGATTAGCTACAAATATTTTACCACTATCAATTTGATATTCATTCTTTTTAAAGAATTCAATATTTTTAAGAAGTTGTTCGTCTACATTACTAGAGACACCAGATTTCTTATATTGGTTTTGAATATCGAGTTCCGTAACAGATGTTTTTCTTAATACATCAGAATTAATAGATGGATATACATATTCTTGTGTTAATCTTGCTAACCAATAAAATACTAAACGCAAATAAGCAATCGTTGCAAATTTAGTATTGACAATACAATTTAATTTATAATCAGGAACCGCATTTTTATTAGCTCTATAGTATGGGTCAAGTACGAACATAGCACTGTTAATTTTTTCTTTATTATTATCAGTAGTTATATTATTATTTTCTTCGCCAGTGATATTGTTAATTGCATCTTGTGAATACATTTTAAATCTAAATGTACCGAACTCTAACCCTTGTTCTACAGCTTCACCAACTGTATCTGCATATCTTCTTTCAGAGGCATCTTGTGTTAATCCATTGATGACAGCAATGAAAGTAGAATTAGGTTTCCAATCTGTTGCTTTTTGTTTACTAGAATATTCTTTGTCAGCTGTTGCATTACAAGCAGCGGCATAAATAATATCGCTTACTACAGATAAGAAATTATCATTTATATTAATATATAAGGCATTACATAGAGCTTTTACAGCATCAAATTCGAACCAATATTTTACATAGCTATAAATAGTACTTTTATCATTAACTCTTGCGATATCAAAGAAATCTTTCCCTTTTTCCAAGAATACAGTATCTTTTGTGATATCTAATATTTTATCAGAGTCTTTTAATGTAATTGGAGTTTGTTCAAGATAATATAGGAAGTCATTAGCTGCTGAAGTAGATTTTTCAATTTGTTCACTAACCCATTCACCTTCCGTAATCTTTTTACCTTCTTTTGCTATTTCTGTTTGTACATGAGCAGATGTAGTAGCGTCTTTATTATCTTTATTTTCTACGCTTTCTTTTTTAGCATTTTTTGGATTACCGAAAATATCTTTACCTTGTTTGATATCAGTAGATTTTTGTATTTCTAATTTATTACTTTCTGTATTATGTTTTTCTAAAGAATTATTAGTATCTGGTTCTGGTGGTTTTTTATATTTATCGGTTGCAGATAATAAAGCGATAGCTTGTTCTTCTGTATATTTATTTTTAATTAAAAAATCTATATCATTTTGTTTAAAGAACTTACCATTAGGAGCTTGCATTTTAGAATCAGGGCCGTTATCTGTTAATGCTTCATCAGCTTTTTTGCGAGCGATATTAGATTTTAATTCTTTATCGTATTTTCGTTCTAAGAAAATAGTTTTAATATCTTTACATACTTCCCATGCATCAAGATTGGTTTCCTGACCTTTTTGATGAGCAGCTTGTTTTAGATTTTCATTAAGTTTTTTTAATGCTATTTTTTTAGATGCTTCTTTAGCATCATTCATTTGAGATTGCTGTTCTTTAGCAATATCATTCATATTTTGAATTGATGTACCTAAACCATCTTTAGCAATTAAATCAAATTGAGCACCAGACTCATCAGTAATGGTTTGGTCACCATTTAACAATCCATCTGGTTTAATCAATTTCAAAACAGATTCTCTTAATACTTGAGAAGTTAATGGGGCTAAGTATACAAAATAAAAATCAGGGTCTACATAAATTCTATCGTCTTGGAATAAATAGCGAGTAAATTTAAAACCTAATTTTTCCAATTCAGAAATTTTAGGCAATTCTAAATCTGGATATACTTCTACTTGTCCAATCACTTGTTTTAGCATTTCGAAGTTAGCTAAATTAATATCTTTATATTC
>OIWO01002630.1_pt1 | contig 11223 bp, 8 predicted proteins | sample 1587641 | NCBI WGS metagenome assembly OIWO01 (sample SAMEA3888924, study PRJEB22519) | human gut metagenome | biome: human gut; feature: human-associated habitat; material: faeces | place: Denmark | collected 2010
CCATTCTTCCGCGTGAGGTGATAGAGGATACAGCGAAGGCTATTTTAGATTTCAATGGATCCGGTCTGTCTCTTATGGAGATTAGCCACCGCGCCAAGGACTTCCAGCCCATAGTGGACGAAGCCGTAGCACTGTTCAAAGAACTACTTAACATTCCCGAAGGCTATTCGGTGCTGTTTCTGGGGGGTGGTGCAAGTCTGGAATTCTGCATGATACCTTTCAACTTCCTCGAAAAGAAGGCCGCTTACCTCAATACGGGTGTGTGGGCAAAGAAAGCCATGAAGGAAGCCAAGGGATTTGGCGAGGTTGTAGAGGTTGCTTCTTCTGCTGAAGCCACCTATACTTACATTCCGAAAGATTATACGGTACCGGCCGATGCGGACTATTTCCATATCACCACCAACAATACTATCTATGGCACGGAATTGAAGGAAGACCTGAACGTAAACGTTCCTATGGTTGCCGATATGTCGTCCGATATTTTCTCCCGTCCTATTGATGTATCCAAATACATCTGTATCTATGGCGGTGCACAGAAGAATCTGGCTCCTGCGGGCGTAACATTCGTCATTGTGAAGGATGATGCGGTAGGCAAAGTGTCCCGTTACATCCCCACCATGCTGAACTATCAGACTCACATCGATGGCGGTTCAATGTTCAATACTCCTCCGGTTGTTCCTATCTATGCGGCATTGCAGACATTGCGCTGGATAAAGGCTCAGGGCGGTGTGAAGGAAATGGAACGTCGCGCCATCGAAAAGGCAGATATGCTGTATGCCGAGATAGACCGCAACAAGATGTTTGTGGGTACTGCCGCCAAAGAAGACCGTTCACGCATGAATATCTGCTTCGTGATGGCTCCCGAATACAAGGAACTGGAAGCCGACTTCCTGAAATTCGCTACCGAAAAGGGTATGGTAGGTATCAAGGGACACCGTTCCGTAGGCGGTTTCCGTGCATCTTGCTACAATGCCATGCCGAAGGAAAGCGTACAGGCTTTGATAGACTGCATGCAGGAATTTGAGAAACTTCATTAATAATATTTGTTCACCACAGAGGGCACAGAGTCCCACAGAGATGAAATGAAAAGGAAAACTCTGTGAAACTTCGTGCGGTTCTGTGGTGAATCTTTTTTTAATACCATTGAATCATGAAAGTATTAGTTGCAACAGACAAGCCGTTTGCAAAAGTTGCAGTAGACGGTATTCGCAAAGAAATTGAAGCAGCAGGCTATGAACTTGCCTTGCTGGAAAAATATGGCGATAAGGCAAAATTGCTGGAAGCCGTGAAAGATGCCAATGCCATTATTATCCGTAGCGACATTATTGATGCCGAGGTTTTGGATGCCGCCAAAGAGCTGAAAATCGTAGTGCGTGCCGGTGCGGGGTATGACAATGTGGACTTGGATGCCGCAACCGCCCACAATGTATGTGTGATGAACACTCCGGGGCAGAACTCCAACGCTGTGGCCGAACTGGCTTTCGGGCTTATGGTAATGGCTGTCCGCAATCTGTACAACGGTACTTCCGGTACGGAGCTGAAAGGCAAGAAGTTGGGCATTCATGCTTACGGTAACGTAGGCCGCAATGTAGCCCGCATAGCCAAAGGTTTCGGCATGGACATTTACGCATTCGACGCTTTCTGCCCGAAAGAGGTTATCGAGAAAGACGGTGTAAAGGCTGTGGCTTCGGCCGAGGAGCTTTATTCTGCCTGCGACATCGTTTCGCTGCACATTCCCGCAACGGCGGAAACCAAGAACTCCATCAACTATGCTTTGGTGGGCAGGATGCCGAAAGGCGGTCTGCTGGTGAACACCGCCCGCAAGGAAGTTATCAATGAAGCCGAGCTGATACAACTGATGGAAGAACGTGCCGACTTGAAGTACATGACCGACATAATGCCCGCAGCCAATGATACATTTGCCGCCAAGTTTGCCGGCCGTTACTTCTCCACACCGAAGAAGATGGGTGCGCAGACGGCCGAAGCCAATATCAATGCCGGCATTGCCGCTGCCAGACAGATTGTGGGCTTCCTGAAAGACGGCTGCGAAAAGTTCCGCGTAAATTAATGGATTTATACTCTGACAACCATGGCAACAATAAAACCTTTTAAAGGGATTCGTCCCCCTCAGGATTTGGTAGAGCAGGTGGCATCCCGTCCGTACGACGTCCTGAATTCCGCCGAAGCGCGTGAAGAAGCGGCAGGAAACGAAAAATCCCTGTATCACATCATCAAGCCCGAAATAGATTTTCCGGTCGGTACAGACGAGCACGATGAACGTGTGTACCGGAAAGCAGCCGAAAACTTCCGGATGTTCCAGGACAAAGGCTGGCTGGTGCAGGACGATAAGGAGAACTATTACATATATGCCCAGACCATGAACGGTAAGACGCAATATGGTTTGGTGGTGGGTGCATACGTGCCCGATTACATGAACGGCGTTATCAAGAAGCATGAGCTTACCCGCCGCGACAAGGAAGAAGACCGCATGAAGCATGTCCGTGTGAACAATGCCAACATCGAGCCCGTATTCTTCGCTTATCCCGACAATGCAGTGCTGGATGCGGTCATTGCCCGTTACACGGCACAGAAGCCTGTTTACGACTTTGTGGCTCCGGACGACGGTTTCGGCCATACATTCTGGATTATCGACCGGCAGGAAGATATTGAGGTCATAACCAAAGAGTTTGCCAAGATGCCTGCACTTTACATTGCCGACGGACACCACCGCAGTGCAGCCGCAGCCCTGGTGGGTGCGGAGAAAGCCGGACAGAATCCCAATCATCGCGGAGACGAGGAGTACAACTACTTCATGGCAGTCTGTTTCCCCGCCAACCAGTTGACTATCATCGACTACAACCGCGTGGTGAAGGACCTGAACGGGTTGACTCCCGGAGAATTCCTGGCTGCCGTAGGCAAGAACTTCACGGTAGAAGAGAAAGGAACGGAAATCTACAAGCCGGCAGGCCTTCATAACTTCTCCCTTTACCTGGACGGCAAGTGGTACAGCCTTACGGCAAAGCCGGGCACTTACAACGACAACGACCCTATCGGCGTGCTGGATGTTACCATTTCGTCCAACCTGATACTGGATGAAATCCTCGGTATCAAAGACCTCCGTTCCGACAAGCGTATCGACTTTGTCGGCGGTATCCGCGGGCTGGGCGAATTGAAGAAGCGGGTGGACAGCGGTGAGATGAAAGTGGCTTTGGCGCTTTATCCTGTGTCCATGAAACAGTTGATGGACATTGCCGATACCGGCAATATCATGCCGCCCAAGACCACTTGGTTCGAACCGAAGCTGCGTTCGGGACTGGTAATTCATAAACTGGACTGATTCAGATATAATTTCAAAGAACGGATAAGAAGAAGGTGCATGGAAACTTGGCAGGTTTTGATGCACCTTCGCTATTTTATATTGCCATTCCCTTTTCCGGTATACGGAAAATACCGACCTTTGCCGTCAAAATAAGATACCGTTATTCGGCATTAGTTATTAAAACCAAAAGAACGATATGGGCAAAAAGGAAGAATACAAACTGAAGAACGAACAGTTCCTGCAAAATCTGCGTACCGAAGAAGGCGTAAAGGAGTTGGCTGCCGGCGTGCTTTACCGTATCCTGGAAAGCGGGCAGGGCAGTAGTGCTACTCCTCGATTAAACAGTATTGTGTCGGTGCATTACAAGGGAACGCTCATTAACGGCAGGGAGTTTGACAATTCCTGGAAGCGCAACTGTCCGGAGGCTTTCCGGCTGAACGAAGTAATCGACGGCTGGCAGATAGCCTTGCAGCAGATGCGCGTGGGCGACCACTGGATGGTTTACATCCCGTACACCGTGGGATACGGCACACGCACCAGCGGGCCTATTCCGGCTTTCTCCACACTGATATTCGAAGTGAAGTTGTTGGGCATTGCCTGAGAGAGGGTGTGAACAATCATGTTACGGAACGGAGACCTTACCCGGGGTGGCATAACGGGTACGCTGTTGCGTTTCACCCTGCCTATGATGGCGGGTTCGTTGCTGCAACAGTGCTATAACATAGCCGATACGCTGATTGTAGGGCAGTGCATCGGTGCGGATGCACTGGCGGCAGTAGGGTCGGCATATACGCTGATGGTCTTCCTTATCTCCATCCTTCTCGGTTTGTCTATCGGCAGCGGCACGGTATTCTCGCTGCATTACGGTGCGGGAAACCATTCCGCCCTGCGCCGCAGCATTTTCGTGTCGTTCGTACTGATAGGGGCGGTCACGTGCGTGCTGAATGTGGCGGTATTCGTATGGCTGGACCCCATTCTCCGTTTGCTGCAAGTGCCGCAGGACATTTACGGCATGATGCGCGGTTACCTGTGGATAATCTTTTGCGGCATTGTCTTTACGTTTATCTATAATTTCTATGCGGCGATGCTGCGTGCGGTGGGAGATTCGGTAACCCCTCTCTGGTTTCTGGCACTCTCTGTGGCACTGAATATCGTTCTCGACCTGTTTTTCATCCTGCAACTGGACTGGGGCATCGAGGGGGCTGCGATAGCCACGGTCATGGCACAGGGAGTCGCTTCTGCGGGAATTATGCTCTACACCTGGAGGAAGCGTCCGGAACTGCGGCTGCATATCGGGGACATGCGCTTCGACCGTGGCAGCCTGAAAGAGATAGTCTCTTTCTCCACACTGACCTGTGTGCAGCAGTCGGTCATGAATTTCGGCATCCTGATGATACAGGGGCTGGTCAACAGCTTCGGTACGGCAGTCATGGCCGCCTTTGCCGCTGCCGTCAAGATAGACTCCTTTGCATACATGCCCGTGCAGGAGTTCGGGAACGCCTTTTCCACTTTCATCGCGCAGAACTTCGGGGCGAAACGTTACGGGCGTATCCGCCAGGGTGTCCGCAGCGCCTTGCTTACTACGGTTATCTTTTCGATTATCGTCTCCGTGCTCGTGTTCGTCTTTGCAGAACCGCTGATGCTGATTTTCGTTCATCCGGGCGAAACGGAAATCCTTGCTACCGGAGTGGAGTACCTGCGCATAGAGGGTGCGTTTTACTGCGGCATCGGCATTCTGTTCCTGCTTTACGGCTATTACCGGGCTGTCCGGAAGCCGGGGATGTCGGTAGTGCTCACGGTGATTTCGCTGGGCACTCGCGTGGCGCTTTCCTACCTACTGGCGGCTATTCCTTCTGTCGGGGTAACGGGCATCTGGTGGTCTATTCCCATCGGTTGGCTGCTGGCGGACGCGGTGGGTATGCTGTATTATAAAATGAAGAACGGGGCATGAACAATTCCCTTGCGGCATGCTTGCGTTGTGCAGGATTCTTTTTAGTTCTTCATTGGGCTAAGTATCAATAAAAGCGGTATCTTTGCGCCCGATTTTTCAGAAAGAGATACTGTCATGACCAATAATCGTCTTAAAGGATTTACTTACGGAGCCGTTGCCGCTGCCAGTTACGGCATGAACCCGTTGTTTGCATTGCCCTTGTACGGGGCGGGAATGAGTGTGGACTCCGTCCTCTTTTACCGTTACTTTTTCGCCGTTGTGATGCTGGGCATCCTGATGAAAGTGAAGAAACAGTCCTTTGCGCTGAAGAAGACGGATATACTTCCGCTGGCGGTAATGGGGCTGCTGTTCTCTTTTTCCTCGTTCTTTCTCTTCGAGAGCTATAATTACATGGATGCGGGCATTGCGTCCACCATCCTGTTTGTCTATCCGGTGCTGGTTGCCATCATCATGGCGGTGTTTTTCCACGAGAAGGTCTCCTTCATCACGATGTTCTCCATAGCGCTGGCATTTACGGGCATCTCCCTGCTGTACGAGGGTGGGGACGGGAAGACGTTGAGCATGCTGGGCGTACTGTTCGTTATTCTCTCCTCGCTGACGTACGCCATATACATCGTCGGCGTGAACCGCTCTTCACTCAAGGAGCTGCCTACGGCGAAACTCACTTTCTATGCTTTGCTCTTCGGCATCAGCATCTATGTGGTGCGTCTGGACTTTTGCACGGCTTTGCAGCCCGTCCCTTCGCCGGTGCTGTGGGCAAATGTCCTTTCGCTGGCTTTGTTTCCCACTATCATTTCGTTGGTGCTGATGACGCTCTCCATCCACCTCATCGGCTCCACGCCGGCTGCCATATTGGGGGCGCTGGAACCGGTGACGGCGCTGTTCTTCGGCGTAGTGGTGTTTGGCGAGCAGCTCACTCCGCGCATCATGCTCGGCGTACTGATGATACTTACTGCCGTAACACTGATAATTGCGGCGAAGCCGTTGCTGCAACTGGTGAGGAGGCGCATCGGCTGAAAAGCGGCTCTTTCTTCTGCCGCGATAAAGTTTTTTTGCCGGCTATCAAAAGGCGGATAGCAAAAAGTGTAGTATCTTTGCGGCATGAGCGAAGATACGTATAAAACCATAGCCGTCCCGTCCGAGGGAATTTATACCGAGAAGCGCAGCAAGTTTATCGCTATTGCCTTGCCGGTGCGTACGGTTGAAGAAGTAAAGGCGCATCTGGAAACTTATCAGAAGAAATACTACGATGCCCGCCACGTGTGTTATGCCTATATGCTGGGGCACGAGCGCAAGGATTTCCGTGCCAATGACAACGGCGAACCGTCCGGTACGGCGGGAAAGCCCATCCTGGGGCAGATAAACTCGAACGGACTGACGGACATCCTGATTGTCGTAGTCCGTTATTTCGGCGGCATAAAGCTGGGAACCAGCGGACTGATAGTGGCTTATAAGGCTGCCGCTGCCGAGGCTATCGCTGCCGCCACCGTCATTGAAAAGACGGTGGACGAAACGGTGACCGTTCTTTTCGAGTATCCTTTCATGAACGATGTGATGCGCATTGTCAAGGAAGAGGAGCCAGAGATGCTGGAGCAGTCGTACGACATGGACTGCCGCATGACGCTCCGCATCCGCAAGTCGGCAATGCCCAAGTTGAGGGCGCGTCTGGAGAAGGTGGAGACTTTACGTTTTGAGGAAGCGTAAAGTCTCCGGGTTTTCCACATCTTTTGTACGGATTTACTTATCTTTGCACACTTATTTAATCAAAATCGAGTTGATATGGCATTTGAAGCAACCAAGCGCGAGCTGGGCGAACTGTATACCTTCTTCCGTCTGCTGGCGGACGGAAAGGTCTTTCCGGGAACGCCGGACGCGCAGAGAGATGATAGGAAGTATTGGCCTGTGGCGCTGATACAGAGAGAGGAACATGACGGCACGCGCCGCTATTATATCGGGGAAGAGGATGTGCGCATTGTCAGCGGTACGGTGGAGAAGGACGGTACGTTTACCGCATCGGCAGGAAAAGAGCCGCTTTCGTTTCCCCGTGCGGACTTTGGCGATGCGGCGGAAATCATACTCCATCTGCTCAGAAATGAGCAAGGCGAGGAGGTGGAAGTTTCCGAAGGGCTGGAAGCCTTTCTGGATGCTGTGAACATCTACGACTTGGAGTCCAGAACCGATGACCGTACCGACTTCTCCGTAGCTTTCTGGAGTGCGGACGCTCCGCTCACAGGCTTCACCGTCCGTTGTCGTCTCAGCCGCATGAATCCTTTGCTGGACGGCGGGCGCACGGCCAATCTGAAGCTGGAGCAGAGCGGCGTGAAGTTTGCCGTGCCCACGGTAAACAAGGTGAACGCCTTGCCCGAATCGCCTATGGAAGTTGCCGAACGCATGATGATGATTGAGCGTCTGGGCGGCGTGTTGAAGTATTCCGACGTTGCCGACCGTGTGTTCCGCTGCAACCTGCTGATGATAGACCTCCACTTCCCCCGTATGTTGGCCGAGATGGTGCGTATCATGCACCTGGACGGCATTACCCGTGTTGCCGAACTGACGGAACGCATTAAGGAGATGAATCCCCTGAAAATCAAGGACGAACTGATAAACAAGCACCGCTTCTACGAGTTCAAGATGAAACAGTTCCTGCTGGCGCTTGCAACGGGCATGCGTCCGGCAAAGATTTACAACGGTACGGACTCTGCCGTGGAAGGCATGCTGCTGACCAATGGAGACGGCGGGGTGCTCTGCTACCATAAGTCCGACCGGCAGACCTTTGCCGACTTCCTTTACCGGAACACCCGTTTCGAGAAGGGGTCGGTAGATAAGGACAAATACGGCTTCCTGGAGCGGGAGAACGGTGTGTATTACTTTAAACTGAACGTAAAGATAGGATTGGTGAAGCGCTGACCGTCTGTTTAGCGCCGTATGGGCGGAATGGCCGACTGAAACTTAACGCATTTACTCTCCTTACATAAAAAAACATATATCCTGACAATGAGCAACGAAGTATTGGAAAACATCAAGTCGCGCCGCAGCGTGCGTACTTATACGGAACAGCAGGTTTCCGCCGGAGATTTGAACCTTATACTGGAAGCGGCAGCGTATGCCCCCAGCGGCATGAACTTCCAGACGTGGCATTTCACCGCCATCCAGGATGCCGCCGTGCTGACCGAACTGAATGAAAAGATAAAAGGCGCTTTTGCCAAGAGTGACGACCCGCATTTGCAGGAGCGCGGACATAGCGAAACCTATTGTTGCTATTACCATGCTCCGACGCTGGTCATCGTCTCCAACGAGCCTACTCGTTGGTGGGCGCCTATGGACTGCGCATGCGCCTTGCAGAATATTTTCCTTGCCGCCAAGTCTTTGGGCATCGGCTCTTGCTGGATTAACCAATTGGGGCAGACCTGCGACGACCCCGACGTGCGTGCTTTCCTCACCCGCCTCGGCATCCCCGAAAATCACCGTGTGTACGGCTGTGCCGCCTTGGGCTATGCCCCTGCGGACGCTCCCGTGAAAGAGAAGAAGCTGGCAGCAGGCACGGTAACCGTAATCCGCTGACGGTGCATGTATCATGTATAGGCGGAGAGCCTGTTTATATCCCCGCCAGGATGTACCATACGGCAACAAGGTGGCAGCCCGACCCCGCCAGTACGAAGAAATGAAAAGCCGAGTGCATATAGCGCACGCTGCGTATGGAATACAACGCCGCACCGCCTATATAGCATACTTCAGGCACGGATTACACAGATTTCGCAGAAACAGAAACAGAAAAAATCAAGTAAATCCGTGAATTCCGTGTAATCCGTGCCTAAAAAAATCATCGAGTATATTTCACTACCCTATTCGAAGCACCCGTAGCACGTAGGCAGCAGTTTGCGGTCGCCCAACGTATTGTCCACCCGTGCCACGTTCACCCAGAACTTGTTGTCGCGTACGCTTTCTATCGGATAGGCGGCTTTCTGCCGGGTATAGCTGTGCTCCCATGTATCGGCCACCACTTCGTATTCGGGATGCGGGGCATTTACCAGCACATTGTCGGTCTTGTCCGCTTCGCCGTTCTTCACTTCCTGAATCTCCTGCCAGATGGCGAGCATTACGTGTACGAAGTTATCCAGTTCGGCAAGGCTTTCGCTCTCCGTGGGTTCTATCATCAGCGTGCCGTGAACGGGGAAGGAGAGGGTAGGCGCATGGTAGCCGTAGTCCATCAGTCGCTTGGCGATGTCGTTTTCGCTGATGCCCGTTTCCTCGTGCACCTTGCGGCACTCCAGTATCATTTCGTGGCCGACAAAGCCGTTTGCCCCGCGATAAACGATGCCGTAGGTATCCTTGAAGCATGCAGCCAGGTAGTTGGCGTTCAGGATGGCCGTTTGGGTGGCGCGTGCCAGCCCTTCCGCACCCATCATGCGGATGTAGCCGTAGGTGATGGGCAGGATGCCCGCGCTGCCGAAGGGTGCTGCCGCTACTTCATTGGCGGCATTGCCGAACAGTCCGTGGCCCGGCAGGAACGGAACCAGATGCTCTGCCACGCAGATAGGGCCTACGCCCGGTCCGCCGCCGCCGTGAGGAGACGCGAATGTCTTGTGCAGGTTCAGGTGGCAGACATCGGCGCCGATAAATCCGGGGTTGGTCAGCCCCACCTGGGCATTCATGTTGGCGCCGTCCATATACACCTGCGCGCCGCAGGCATGGATAATCTGGCAGATTTCCACGATTTCCGTTTCAAAGATGCCGTGGGTGGAGGGGTAGGTAATCATCAGCGCGGCAAGGCTGTCCTTGTTCTCTTCGGCTTTGGCGCGGAGGTCGGCCATGTCAACGTTGCCCTGTTCGTCGCAGGCGCAGGTAACGGTGGTGAAACCGGCCTGGATGGCGGAAGCCGGATTGGTGCCGTGCGCCGAAGCGGGTATCAGCACCTTGTTGCGGTGTCCCTGCCCGATGCTCTCCTGATAGGCGCGGATTACGCGCAGCCCCGCATACTCTCCGGCAGCGCCGGAATTGGGTTGCAGGCTTACGCCGGCAAATCCGGTTATCACTTTCAGTTCCTCGCTGAGGTTGTGTATAAGCTCGCGGTAGCCTTCCGCCTGGTCTTCGGGAACGAGCGGGTGCATGCCCATGAATTCCGGACGGCTGAGGGGCAGCATCTCTGCGGCGGCGTTCAGCTTCATGGTGCACGAGCCGAGCGAAATCATGGAGTGCGCCAGTGAGATGTCCTTGCGGTCCAGCCGCTTGATGTAGCGCATCATCTCCGTTTCCGTGTGGTATTTGTTGAACACCTCGTGCGTCAGGTACGCGCTCTGACGGCGGAACGCTTCCGCAATGGTGCAACTTTCGGGGATGTCGGCGGCTTTGGTATAGTCCTTTCCGGCGGCGATGCCGAAAATGGAGAGCAGTACGTTTACTGCGGCGAGGTCGGTGGTTTCGTCAATGCTCATGCCCACGTCGCCGTTCTTGAAGTAGCGCAGGTTCACCTCCTTGCTCAGGGCTACGGTGCGCACTTGCTGTGCCGATACATTGTCGGGCAGGGCGAAGCGGAGCGTGTCGAAGTATTGGGCGTTCATCTGCCTGTATCCTAATTTATTGATTTCCTGTTCCAGGAATGCGGCGATGCTGTGGATGCGTCCGGCGATGGTGCGGATGCCTTCCGGCCCGTGGTATACGGCATAGAAGCCTGCCATCGTGGCCAGCAATGCCTGCGCGGTACAGATGTTGGAAGTGGCCTTCTCGCGTTTGATGTGCTGTTCGCGGGTTTGCAGCGCCATGCGGTAGCACAGTTTTCCGTATTTGTCTTTGGACCAGCCGATGATGCGTCCCGGCATATTGCGCTTGTACTCGTCGCGTGTGGCGAAATAAGCTGCCGACGGGCCGCCGTAGAACATCGGCGTACCCAGCCGCTGGGTGGTTCCGAATACGATGTCCGCTCCCCATTCTCCCGGCGGGGTGAGCAGGGCGAGGC
>OIWO01002632.1_pt1 | contig 11209 bp, 10 predicted proteins | sample 1587641 | NCBI WGS metagenome assembly OIWO01 (sample SAMEA3888924, study PRJEB22519) | human gut metagenome | biome: human gut; feature: human-associated habitat; material: faeces | place: Denmark | collected 2010
GTGGACACTCCCTCCTTCCTATGGAAGGAGGTGCCCCGAAGGGGCGGAGGTTGGAGCGGTTCTTAGTATAGTGGATAATCACCGCGGCGCGGACATCTCACAAAGCAAAAACCTCCTTCCACAGGGAAGGAGGCTCCCAGAGAAGCACCTCTCACGGGATCTGTCTCAGCAGTTTGAAAAATTCTTCTCTCGTGTACGCACCATTCTGCTGCGGCTTCTGGTGTTCGAATACCATGAAATAGCGATACTTGAGTCCTGCCATGCTGGCCCACTGATTCCCCAGCTCCAGCTTATCGAGGCTGTCGTCATTGGCGAGGAAATCCCCCTTCGTTTCTACGGCAAGGAGCCTTCCCGCCTTTGTCATGACAAGGAAATCCGGGTAATGATTGAGGAAACCATTGATGAAAAATCCCCTGCGGTCGATATTCCGATGCCACCAGCGGACATTCTCCATACGGGCCAGGTCGTTTGCCATCTGCCACTCGAAGTCATTCATATCATTGGCCTCTGCGGTATAGAGGCTCTTGGGAATCGCGCTCGTTTCCTTCTGCGGCGTAATGACCCGCGGGAAATGCCACATCGGCGCGCAGGTCACGACCGTCTGCGTGCCATCCTTGAACTGCGTCTTCTGATACTCATACGCCAGCTTCTTGATTTTTCCCTCCACGACCAGCGCGTAAGACTCGATCCCCTGCATGACGCGCTCGAGTTCTTCCTCCGTATACTGCTCGATAACACGCTTCAAATACTCACGGACATCCGTATCGTTCAAGGCATCCTGCTTCGAGAGCTTCCCTGCCACAAGACCGATGCAAGCCGCGAGGCGTTCTTTGCTGGGCATCCGTTCCAGCTCTTCCCGCAGCTCGGCGCCAAAGAGTCGACTCGTCATCCGGTACTTAGGCACCGCATCTCCCGACACGGACAGATCCACCGTATACATATCATCCGATACGCGAGAGAAAGGAATCTTTGCATCCTGCGCCGAAAGAGAGAAACCCTTCATCAGATCCCCTTTCGTCAGCAGCCGCTTCTCCCCTTCCCCGCCGAAAAAGCTCATCGGCAGCTCCGTCGCCACGACGAATTGCGGAAGAGCGAGCCGTAGCACCTCATCCCGCCATTCCTCACAGATTTCATACTGCTTCAGCATCGCTCCGAGCTCACCTCCTATGCGGCCGCTCTCTGCCTCCTTGCGCCCCTCTTCGATATAAGCCGACTCTGCCTTCTCTGCCGTTTTCACAAAGCCCCCCAGCGGATCCGGAGAACGACTCTCCTCTCCGCTTTCCTTTTCCGGCGTCCCCTCGATAGAAGCTCCCAGATCCATCTGCCGGATATAGCTTGCAACGCTCGTCGTATCGACATCAGCCAGATCTGTCTCCGCCGCCGCTTCATCCGTTTTCGCCTCATCCACGCCTGGATTCTTTGGGAAAAGACTCATCTGCCCGACAGGCGACTCCTTTCCCTCCTCGATCTCCTCTCCGATACGGTAATCTTTCGAAGAAAACCCCGCCCCATTCAACCCGAGCACGATATGATCCAGCGTATTTCGGAAATCCGCCGAACACGTCAACACATAAGAGAGATTCATCACCGCCGCCTCCTGCCGGACCGCATACGGCTGGCGCAGGACACGCCCTAGGATCTGCTCCACATCCACCGACGATGTCTTATTCGCCAGCGAAGCCAGAATGTAAGCGAAAGGACAGTCCCAGCCCTCTTTCAACGCATTCACCGTGATGATATAGCGGATAGGGCAGTCTCTCGAGAGCAGGTCAGCCTCCTTCAAGTCATCCACAGTCGACGTCTTGATCGCTATTTCCTTCTCCGGAATGCCGACCTCCATGAGAAGCCTCTTCACCTTCTCGAACGTCTCGCTCCCACTCCCCGTCCTCGGCTGCGCCTGGAAAAGAACGATCGGTCGGATATACGGCGCGCCCCGCTTCTCCTCCGACCTCGCCCGCTCCTCCAGAAGACGCCGGAGACGGATCGCATCCCCGATCACCGCCTCCTTCGCTGGACGATTGTACACGATGACAGGGAGCTTCACCATGTGCTCCTTCTTCAGCTCCCGCGCATCCACATAGGAGATCACATTGCTGTTTTCCCGAGGCGTCGCCGTCAGATCCAGCACAAAAGAAGGATTCAGCCGCTCGAGCATCTCAACCGACAGATCCGAGGACGCATTGTGACTCTCATCCACAACGACCACCGGCGAGAGCTGGCGCAGCACCTGGATCAGCGCCGTATCCGGCGTATCCGGCAAACACGCCTCCGGATGAGAAATCTCCATCTTGAAACGGTACAGCGCCCCGTTCTCCTGATACACCTTGCGCACATCCTTCTTACGGCTATTGATACGCAGCGAATCATACGACAAGACACACACCGAGAGCTCCTCCCGTACCGTGTCCGGCGAGAAATTCTGCCCCGTGAGCAGCTCCTCCTTCGTCAAGACCTCCACGCGCCCCTGAAAATCCCGCGAAAGGCGCAAACGGTACGGATGCGACGGATTCGACAGATTTCTTACCGTCTGCTGCAGAATCGACTGCGACGGCACCAGCCAGATCACCAGCTTCTCCTTCAGAAACGGCAGCGCCTCGAAGATCGGGCGCAGCGCCGCGCACGCCATGAACGTCTTCCCGCCACCCGTCGGCACCTTCATGCACACATGCGGCACGCTTTGGATCAAATTATTATACGGCGGCACCCCGCCCCGTCCGACCGCGATATCCTTCCGCGACCAGTAGAGACTCCATGCCTTGAAAAGCTCCGGCGCATCAGAGAGCGCCTTCATATAGTCCTTCAGGTCTTTCATGACCATCTTCTGATAATTTTTAAGCTCCATAAAAGTCTCCTGAGAAATCATGAAAATATGTATGGGTTTAGGGGTTTGGGAAACTCCCCCGAAACGATGCCTCTATATGGCATGACCACTGAGCAGCCCCTTGAAGAAGGGGCGCGCCATCGGCACAGGATAGAGTGCCTCGCAGGGGCAGCCTTCTACGTGGTCGGATGAAAAACCATGTGAGACAGCCCGCCTCTCGTTTCGTCATCCCGAGCGTAGTCGAGGGATCTTTACGCCTTGGCGGTGTACTGCACATATGAGGGAAAGAGAAAATCGCATAGGTGCTGTTCGTCCTCTCACACTCTCCATTTGACCGTTATGCAAGGAAGATTTCTCGCTGCGCTCGAAATGACGATATGGGGAAAGCGGTACTCTCATTTTCCACCTGTTTGAGACACATTTCCCCTCGAGGGGAAGGCTTTGGGACTTCTCCCTCCTTCCTTTGGAAGGAGGTGCCCCGAAGGGGCGGAGGTTGGCTCCCGCAGCGGGATGAGATGAAATGTAAGACAGCCCGTTCTCTCGTTTCGTCATCCCGTGCGCAGCCCTCGATCTCCTTGCCACAGCGGAGTAGCCCCTTGAAGAAGGGGCGCGCCGAAGGCGCAGGATAGACTGCCCCGCAGGGGCAGCCTTCTGCGTGATCGGATGAAAAGCCATGTGAGACAGCCCGCCTCCCGTTTCGTCATCCCGAGCGTAGTCGAGGGAGCTTTACACTCTGGCGGTGTACTGCACGTATGAGGGAAAGAGAAAAACGCCTAGGTGCTGCTCCTCATCTCACGCTCGTCGCTTGACCGTTGTGCAAGGAAGATTTCTCGCTTCGCTCGAAATGACGATATGAGAGAGCCTGAAATGTCCATCCCTCTTACAATCTCGCGATATCGCGTGGAATCTTCTTGAATGTGATGTGATACTTCGAAAGCTCTTCGGCCGAAAGCAGACAGCTGTCCGCATACATCACGTAGGACTCCGCCTCAGTCTTTACCGTCGCAAGGAAATCGTAAGACAGCACCGTCGCCTCGCCCTTCTTATAGTAGAAATAGTACGCCGCGCCCTGATGCGTCCCGAGGAAGTACGGCTCATCCGCCTTCTCCTGTGCGCGATTTTCCCTTGTATCCATGAAGTAGACATAGTCACGGATCGCCTTCTCCGAAGCGTCTTCATTCAAGAAGCCATCTTTCATGAGCGGTGCGCCCAGTTCATAGAAAGAGAAATCACCGCCCGTGCCAGAGACGGCCTTCTTCCCTTCCCCATAGCCATGGATGACGCGCTTCACACGCTCAGCGGTGATGGAGTCTGCATAGTCCACCATCTCGATCAGAATGAATTTGCGATTTCCTCCGTCTTCCGCATTCTGCTTCAGCACAGCATGCGCCGTCGTCCCGCTACCAGCGAAGGAATCGAGGATGATAGAGTCTTTATCAGTTGCAATTTGAAGAATACGCTGGATAAGTCGCGTCGGTTTCGGCGTATCAAATGGACTTTTCCCAGCGAAAAGAGCCTTCAGCTCTTTCTTTGCTTCATCCGTATGTCCCACTTCAGAACAAGCCCAAAAATTCGTAACAACACGCCCATTTTCTGCTTTTAAGTATGTCTTTTTGGTTATACCGCCTTTGCCATTTTGAGAAAAGTAGTAAATAGGCCAACTCCCTTGTTCCATTCGTTTTTTTGCTTTTCTCTTGGCCTCTGATAATTCCCCTTTTATGACAATACCTTTGACGCCTTTTTTGATAGCAGTTTCATCTACTCCACAAACTTTCGCACGTTCATTTTCATCATGCAAGTCCACCAATTCATAATCTGCCCATTCACGCATGATTTCAAGCATGTCATCCTGATGATAACGCCAACATGCACCGTTCGTCGGATACAGATATCTGCCAGTAAAAGGGTTCTGAATCGCATAAACCATCCCCTGATGCGTAGCTGCGCCTGGTGCACATGGATTATCTGAACGCCACATGACTTTATCTCCATCTTTTCTGCCGTACATTGCATTCATTTTTTCAGTGCGAGGAAGTTTTTTCGGCATCCAAGACGATGATTTTTTATAAACCAAAACCGACTCAACTTCATTTGAGATTCCTTTTGAATCACTTCGGGGAGAATATGTTCTTTGCCAAGAAATATGTCCCACAAAATCTCCAGCTCCAAAAATCTCATCACAAATCAGCTTCAAATTTGCAAACTCATTGTCATCAATCGAGATAAATATCGCCCCATCATCCGAGAGCAATCTCTGAAGGAGACGGAGGCGGGGATACATCATGCACAGCCACTTGTCATGCCGCGACAGATCCTCCCCTTCCTTCCCCACGACCTCGCCCAGCCAGCGCTTGATGACCGGATCATTCACCGCATCATTGTATACCCATCCTTCATTGCCGGTGTTATACGGTGGATCGATGTAGATACACTTCACCCGCCCCTCATACTGGGGGAGGAGCGACTTCAGGGCGAGCAGATTGTCCCCATGGATCACCATATTCTCGCTCCCATTATCCTTCTCCTTCTGCCCCTCTTCGTCAAAACTGTACGTGCGGGAAAGTACATGGTAGGGCACTTCGAGGTGGTGGTTCACCACTTTTTCTTTTCCGATCCATTGTAATATAGGCATAGGTGTCTCCTTATCGTTCTGCGCTCATACAAGATGAGCGTCTGTCGAATCTTTTCTCTTTAGTATACCACATCGGCCCACGCAAAAAGCGGCGAGCCTTCCGGCCGGCCGCTTTGGGGTTATGATTTCTGATCGATTCCTTCCTTTTTCTTATGTTTTATCAGCCATCGGTCAAGCTCTTCGGCCTGCCCGAGTACAGAGACATAGGGCATGGGCGGTATCATTCCCATCGGAGTGTTGAGCTGCGAAAGATTGAATTTGGCAGGCATCAAGGACGCCAGACCTGGCATTTGCCAAGCCGGCGAAGTAGTCCCCTTCACGCCGGAGAGCGGATCCAGGCCCGGCATTTTGAAGGCTGCGCTGGTCAGAATCGGCGAATGGATCCGCGGCATTTGCCTACCCATCTGTCCAGCTGCCCGCCACTTTTCCAAGAAGGGATCCATCGATACCACTGTCTTCGACAGCTCTTGCATGAAGGGAGAGGGCATTGCGAACGTTTGCATCGCTTTTGCTATACTTTCTGCCATTGGCGATTTCAGCGCGTCCCGGATGTGGTCCTGCCAAGAGAAGGCCCCTTTGACGATGCTCTGTACATCCCGCATGGTATCCGAAAAGGTCACCGCATGATAGGTCTCTTTCTTCCGGGCCTTCGGGCTGATCGCGGGCCAGTATTTTTGTCTCTCTCCGGCTTCTGCCACAGGTTTCGCCGGAGGCATTTCTGAGGAAGGGACGATTTCTTCCCAAGGAAGCAGTCTTTCGGGATGCTGCGCGAGCAGTGCGGCTCTTCTTTCTTCTTCCGGTGTCATCGGCTTCTTCAGCATCGTCTGAAAGCAGGCTTTGATGTAATTGGTCATACCTGAGCCATACTTTTGTCCCCGCATATGCGAACGCCATAAAAATTTATAAACATCATCTATGATGCGCGGCTGGTCCTCCGGCGGGCACTGATGAATGAAATCGATGCTTCCGAGCAGCAGGGATTTCTGCAAAGCTGTCTCTTTCTCTGCCCCTTCCGGGTCTCTTGCGTCTTGCATCTCCTGCTTTTCCTTCTCACCGATAAAGCGTAAGACGACATCCGAGTCTTTGTGCCCTTCGAGGTAGCGCCTCGATGCTTTGGAAATGCAGTCATAGAGGCCTTTCACTTTCATGGCGGTCTTCAGTGTCACGGATTCGCCGCAGAACTGGATGACGCCGATGCCCTGCTCTGCATAGACACCGACGATTTCGCCGAGGGAAACATACCCGGTGCCTCCTTTTTCCGCCAGAATCTGTACGGGCGAAAGAAACTGCCCATTCGGCAGCTCCCACACTTTCCCACGCGAGGTTTTCGCGCCTTCGTGGAGGGCATGGCAGGCACCCTCTTTCCCGGTCGTGCTCATCATGCTTTTCATCAGGTACTTGATGTAATTTTCCGCTGTCCCGCGAATCTGCTGGGGATGGGTATTCCCTTTGATCAGCACCCGGCAGCTCGGTTCATCCCCATTTCGATGCTCTGCCGGCACGATATATACATAGATTTCCTGTGAAGTATCTGTCATTCTCTCTCCTTTACTGGAAATGATATTATGATCTGGCTTCTATATGCACTGTGTTTTCCTTTGATAGATTCCTCTCTGGCCTTACGTGACGCACATCTTTCCTGCCATGCAGGCTGAGGGACCGGTTTCCTTGTTCTTGTGCCGTCCAAAAAGCCGATGGATGCAATTTCGTCATTGTCTAGGCTGTTTGACTATATTGTACTTACTTTCCGAAGATGATTCAAGCCCACTGCTTTGTATGACAGAAACGCACAAAAAAGGGCTGTGAAGAAATGAGGATTCATTTCTTCACAGCCCCTTTGCCTACCGGTTGTCAAGTCGCATCTGCGAGTTCGCTGGTGTCGATCACGCGGATGCCGGAGAGGGTGTACTGCGTAAGTCCTGCGATCGCCGTTCCCGCTTCGAGAAGCTGGGCTTCTGTCGCGGTCAGCTTGATCTGGTTGTAGTTCAGATTTTTGATCGCCTTTTTCGCTGCATCGGTATTTTCTACACGGACCTGCAGTTTCGTATCAATGATTTTCTTTTGTGCTGCCATGGTGATGGCCTCCTTTTTTTAAATCTGTCATGAACATCCACCTCATTCCAGGACTTCCTGTGTGGTGGTGGTGAGGACGGCCTTCTCGAAAGAGATGACCTCGACGCCGCTCTTCGTGGTGAGGACCGGCAGGATCTTCGCTGCCGCGGTCTTCGCCTCATCGAGCGTCAGACCTTCCTTCGCGTTTTCAATGCTGACTGTAGAAGTCGTGTTTGCTGCCGTCTTGAAGACGAGCTGGAGTTTTTTGGCCATATGTATGGCTCCTTTCTGAGGGGATACTCTTTCGGATTTTTCAACCAGGGCCCTTGGTTGTTCCGTTTCTCTTGCCCCTCTGTGAATAGCATCGGAGACGCATGTGATCTGTGACCCTCTGATTTGAAAAAGTTTCGAAGATCGCCGTCATGCGTTTCCCTAAGGGATTTCCATAGGAAAACGGGCTAGTTTGAAAACAGGGATTGGGATGACGAAACGGGAGGACGGGCTGTCTCACATAGCTTTTCATCCGAGCTGCGGGAGCCAACCTCCGCCCCTTCGGGGCACCTCCTTCCAGAGGAAGGAGGGAAAAGTCCAAAATCCTTCCCGCCATGGAGAAGGCAGTGAAACGAGAATACCGTTGCCGCACCCAAAGCCTTCCCCGTATCGTCATTTCGAGCGAAGCGAGAAATCTTTGTCATTCGCGATCAGGCGATCGATGTTTGAAAGTCCCAAACGGGAAACCTGACACCCGCAGACTTTCGGGCATTGCCCCATATACTCGCGGCGAACCGCCAGCACCATTTCGCATTTCTCATTTCTAATTCAATCGAGGCTTTCATCCCCGATGAAGGGGCGATACGCCCCACGACCAAGTTTGACGAATCTGTATTTCTTAAGAGGATCCGCGCATCGCTTCGAGGTAGCCTTTCTGCATCTTCTTCGCATGGCGATAGATCACGGAAGGCGAGGTGTGTGTCCGCTTCGCGATTTCCGGCCACGACAGCCCCGCAAGTCGCAGAAAGAGCAGCTCCTTCTGCTTCTTTGTCCAGGGGATCAAGTCCCACGGATTTCCCTCCTGCATGGAAATCCGATGGTCCCAGTCCACCTCATACCAGTTCGGCACAGGGCCGTCGGATGCGATTTCTCCCGTCACCAGGAGTTCCGCCGTCTCGCTCGAAGATGCCGTCATCTCGTGGGCAAGCCTCTTCTGATGCCCGCGGCAGATGTCGACGGCGCGCCAACGCATACGCTGCGTGATGTACGACAGAAAGGACACGCGGCTCTTCTCGTCGTACTTTTCCAGGTATTCCAGAAAGCCAAGCCACAGCTCCTGCCGCACCTCTTCCGCGGGCAGCGTCTCATAGGCTGTCTTCGACAGCGAATAAATAAGACCTTTGAACCGTTCGCAGAGCGCCTCTTTCGCCGCCTGCTCTCCCGCCTTCGCCGCCAGCGCCAGACGCTGGATGGCCTCACGGTCAGAAATAGGTTCGGTGTTTGCATATATAGTTTTTTTCATAGAGAAATCTTCCATTTCTCCGAAAGCGCTTCCGGTCATCTCACCGGCTGGCCATACTATATCATGCGAATTTTTCGTGTTCCCACTCCAGAGAAGCATATTTTCTCATCTGCCTCTCAGAAAAGCTGCTTCAAAAGCAAGGAAGAGAAGAGTCCATGTCTTCCCCATTTTTCAAGCCATGTCCGATGTGCTTCAAAATTTTTGAAGCACGCCAGCGTTTTTCTCCACTCAAAAAACCGTAAAAGCTCGATCCTATCGGACTTTTACGGATTTCAGAAAATCATAAAAAGGACTTGACAAGTTTTCAAAAGTACGCTTTTCAAGACGTATTTTCCTCACGCAAAAAAGACAGGAGGCTATCCTATCGAATGGTCTGATCCAATGAATCGGGCGCCAGGCTGGGAGGCGTAGAGTTTTCGAGGGCGGCCTGGCCGTAGCCAGGACTTCTACTCACTTAGAGGCGAGCCTGATCTTGTCGTCAATGCGATCCACTTTATTCGGCTTCGGATTTTCATCCTGTCTTTTTTATTGTCTTACTGTCTTGCACACCTTCCCCGACTCCTCCCGGGCGAAGCCGTCGAAGGGAGAAACGCTCGAGAGCCGCATCATATCCGCTGTCCTTTCTTCCCTCTGCCTAGGATGAAGGAAATCCGGTCACCAGATATCTCCGGGAAGCTCTCTCCCGCTTCTATACATAGCATCGAGAATGCCGGAAAAAAGTGACCTTTTTTAGGAAATGCGGATCAGGAAAACACTGACTCAATCGCAGAGTCTGATTCTGCAAGAATTTTTATATACTATTTCTACTCCATGTAAGAGACAATGCCATCGAATAGTTTGCAAGCCGTGTCATACGAGGCGCGATCATAAAGGACAAGGTAGATCTCCATATCCACTTTGGTGCGCGACAAAAAATCGCGGATAGCACGCACGGCGATGCGAAGTGCCTGGTCTTTCGGATAGCCATAGGCACCTGAGGAGATCAGCGGGAACGCGATGGATCGTACGCCGCGTGCGCAGGCAAGGGTAAGGGATGCCCTGTAGCAAGAAATGAGAAGCGCTTCTTCTCCATGCTGCCCGTCTTTCCAGATGGGACCGACGGTGTGGATCACGTATTTTGCCGGTAAAAGATAGCCCTTCGTGATCTTCGCCTCCCCCGTCTGGCAGCCATGGAGCGTCCGGCACTCCGCGAGGAGCTCCGGCCCCGCCGCCTGATGAATCGCGCCATCTACACCGCCCCCGCCCAAAAGTGTCGGGCAGGCGGCATTCACGATGGCATCGACTTTCATTTTTGTAATATCGTTTCGAATGATTTGAAATGGCATGGTTTTCATCCTTTCTGGTCACGAGTCTGGCAGGTGTGTGAAGGAAAATACGGATTCAATCGTTGTCCGCCTTGGCTCTTGTATTTTCATGCAAGGCAAGGAGGGTTATGACGAAGCATGGCATGAAAACACATGCCAAATCGGACTCTGCGATTTTATCAGCGTTTCCTTATATCATTCGCCTGCCTTTGCTCTTAGTATACTGAGCATCGGCTATTTCCTCAACCGCAAAAGGAAATAAGGTGTTATATTTTACCGCGCTTGTAGAAATCATCCCCCGTTCTCATCGGAAGATACGCCACATGGCAGCGCTTTTGATGACGATACCAGAAACCGTAAAAGTCTCATGTCTCCTAGTCTCATGTCTGACGCCACCCAAAAAGGTGATGTGAAATAACGATCATCTCGTTTTCGCGTTCAATCTGCCGCGGGGGACTTGCGGCTCTCATAGGAGTGACCGGGAAACCTTATCCCAGCTGTCTTTATGCCATAGTCACCCTATCCGCCCCTTTCGGGCACCTTCCCCTAGAGGGTAAGGCTTTGATGCGGGGGAAGCGGTATTCTCATTTTGTAGCCTTTATCGATGGTGCTCGGGGCAGCGCATTTGTATGACAGCTGAGCAGCCCCTTGAAGAAGGGGCGCGCCGAAGGCGGAGGATAGATCCCCATAGCGGTAAAAAATGATGTTGAATGATCCTCATCCCTGTATCGTCATTTCGAGCGAAGCGAGAAATCTTTGTTATTCGAGGCTCAGGGACACACGTTTTCCCCACGTGTGCCGCGCACCTCTCCACTTTCTTCAACTGTCTTTCATACCGCCAGTGCCCTATCCGCCCCTTCGGGGCACCTTCCCCTCGAGGGGAAGGC
>OIWO01002641.1_pt1 | contig 11132 bp, 10 predicted proteins | sample 1587641 | NCBI WGS metagenome assembly OIWO01 (sample SAMEA3888924, study PRJEB22519) | human gut metagenome | biome: human gut; feature: human-associated habitat; material: faeces | place: Denmark | collected 2010
GGTGGTCCGGGGGTTTTTGCTGGACGCAGACGGGAGGGACACCACCGACTGCTTTGTGTATAAGCCGGGGGAGGTGGTCATGGGCTGCAATTTACTGGGGAAGCCGTCGCAGATCAGCATGGAAACCATGTCAGAGTGTACCATGATGACGGTCCCGCTGGATATAGTCCTATCCCTGATGGACTCCTGCCCGGAGCTGCTGCACATCTATAACCGCTATCTGGCCGAGGCGCTGGAGCGCCACTGGGAGGAGAAGATGCTGATGAACCGCTGCTCGGCCATGGAGCGGTATCAGTGGTTTTTAAAGCACTATCCGGGGCTGATCCAAACGGTGAGCAACAAGCACATTGCGTCTTTTTTGGGCATGACACCGGTGACGCTCAGCCGCCTGCGGCGAAAGCTGCGGGACGAGAAGCTGGCCGGGATAAGAGAGGAGTAGGGGAATGGCCTGCGTCTATGACGGCATCAGCCTGACCAACGGCAGAGCAGTGAATATGGACAGTCTGCTGCTGAAATCCCGCACAGTGGCGGGGACAGAGGTCTGTCTGGCGGCGGTGTGCGACGGGGTGGGCAGTCTGGCGGACGGGGCCCTGTCCGCCCAGTGGGCAGTCCAGATGCTGTACAACTGGCTGGAAAATCTGGAGGACGCAGAGGAGCTGGGGGCGCGGCTGCGGGACTATGTGCAGACCATGAACCTGGCCATTCGTACCAAGGCCCAAAAGCAGCAGGCGGAGACGGCCTGCACCCTGTCCTGTCTGCTGCTGTGGCGGCAGTGGTACTGTCTGGCCCATGTGGGGGACAGCCGCATCTATCTGTGGGAGCAGGGAGCATTGCGGCAGCTGACTCAGGACCAGGCCCGCCGGGGGCGGCTCACCCAGGCCATGGGCCACCGGGAGCACGTGACAGTCTTTTTTCAGCAGGGAGAACAGCGGGGGGAACAGCGCTTTCTGCTCTGCTCCGACGGACTCTATAAGCGTATGGAGCCGGAGACATTGGGTGCCTGCATGGCCCGGCTGAACCGCCGCAGCCTGCAAAAGGCCCTGCGGCAGCTGACAGAGCATGTGATAAGTCAGGGGGAGCGGGACAACATCTCCGCGGCCCTTTTGATCAAGGATGAAAGGTGAGGGAACGGAACATGAAAATTCAGCTTCTCATTGGCATCTGCCAGAGCGACTATGCCGAGCACCTGTCCCGGGTGCTGGCGGAGAAACACGCGGATGTGTTTGAGGTGAGCGTCTGCTCCAAGCCGGAGCTGCTGGGCCAGACGATGGACAAACGCCGCTTCGATGCCGCCCTGCTGGACGGGGAGATGGCCGGAGCGGCGGATCTGTCCGCCGTTCGTCTGCCCCTGCTGGTGTGGGACGGCGCGTCCCCCTTGGAGGGGGCGGCCCAGGACCTGCCCCGGGTGCGGAAGTATCAGCGTATCTCTGCCATCAGCAGCGACGTGGTAGAGCGCTATGCCGCCATCAGCGGTCCCCAGGAGAGCTTTCAGAGCAGCCGGGCGAAGATCACGGCGGTGTGGTCCCCGGCGGGGGGCAGCGGCAAGACGGCGGTGGCTCTGGCACTGGCCGCCCGGAGAGCGGCCCAGGGCAGACAGACGGTCTATCTGGATCTGGAGCCCTTCTCGGCGCTCCAGAGTTATTTCAAGGAGCCGGGCAAGAGCATCAGCGGCGTGTTTGAAAAGCTGGACGGGGATGTGGCCCTGCTGTTTCAGGGCATTCGACAAAGAGACAGCGCCTCCGGTGTGTATTATTTCGGCGCCCCCATGAACTATGATGACATGAACATCCTCACGCCGGAGGACGTGGTCCGGCTGCTGGAGGGCTGTGCAGCCAACGCCGACGAGGTGGTGGTGGACCTGGGCAGCGCCTGCGATGGGCGGACCCGCAAGATATTGGAGCTGGCCGACCAGGTGTGGCTGGTGGGGGACGGCAGCATGGTCTGCCGGGCAAAGTGCCACCAATTCCGCACCCAGCACGACGTGTATGGGGAGATCGCCCTCAAGCTGACGGTGGTGGCCAACCGGGGGGCCCGGAACGTGGCCCTGCCGGAGGAGCGGGAGCTCAGCCTGCCCAAAGTAAATGCGGATGATCCGGCGGCGGTATACCGGGCGCTGGCGGAGTACATCCAGTAAGAGAGAAGGGGGCGGAACGCCTGTGACGGAAGAAGCAAAGCGCGACCTGATCCGCCAGCTGAAAAAGGAGGTCCACAGCAACCCGGACCTGACCGCCATGGACGACGGCCAGATGCGGGCGCTGATCCAGCGGACGCTGGATGCCAAGCTGGCCTGGGCCCGGGACAACAGCCCGGAGGCCTATCGGGAGCTGTCCTCCCTGAATTTCCGGGAGCGGCACCAGATCGCCGGGGCGGTGTATGAATCGATCCGGGGCCTGGGCGTACTGGGCCAGATCATTGCGGACCCGGACATCACTGAGGTGATGATCAACGGCTATCAGGACATTTTTGTGGAGCGGGCGGGCCGCCTGACCAAGCTGGAAAACCACTTTGAAAGCCGCCAGGAGCTGGAGACCATCATCACCAAGTTTGTCTCTCAGTCCGGCCGCGTGGTGAATGAGAGCGAACCCATTGTAGACACCCATCTGGAGGACGGCTCCCGCGTGAACGTGGTCATGCCGCCCGTCGCTCTGAACGGCCCCATCGTCACCATCCGCCGCTTTCCCAAGGAGGCCATGACGGTGGAAAAGCTGATCGGCTACGGCTCTATCACGCCGGAGGTGGCCCGGGTGCTGGAGATGCTGGTGCGGGCCCGGTATAACATTTTCGTCAGCGGGGGCACCGGCTCGGGCAAGACGACCTTTTTAAATGCCCTGTCCAATTTCATCCCCCGGGACGAGCGGATCATCACCATCGAGGACTCCGCCGAGCTGCAGATCAAGCACATTGATAACCTGGTGCGGCTGGAGACCCGCAACGCCGGGCCGGACCATCACCATCCGGGACCTGATCAAGTCGTCCCTGCGTATGCGCCCGGACCGCATCGTGGTGGGCGAGGTCCGAGGGGGCGAGGCGTTAGACATGCTCCAGGCCATGAACACCGGCCACGACGGCTCCCTGTCCACCGGCCACGCCAACTCCACCCTGGATATGCTCAGCCGACTGGAGACCATGGTGCTCCAGGGGGCGGCGGGCCTGCCCTTAGAGGCCATCCGCCAGCAGATCGGCTCGGCGGTGGACGTGGTGGTCCACCTGTCCCGTCTGCGGGATAAAAGCCGCAAGACCATAGAGATCGTGGAAATTCTGGGCTATGACCAGGGGAGCCGGACCTATCGCACCAATCCCCTGTATGAGTTCCGGGAGGAGCCGGAGAGCAGCAAGGACCGGGTGGTAGGACGGCTGGTCCGCACGGATAACCCCATGGTGAACACCCAAAAGCTGGAGAACGCCGGGATACGGCAGAAAATCTGACGGTCAGGAGCGAACGACATATGAAGACGAATCTTTTTGCCCAGCCGGAGGTCCAGGAGACCCGGGAGACCGGCCGGAGCGCAGGTGCCCCCGCGCTCACGGTCCCGGATTACACCGTCAGCCGCTGCACGGTGTGGGACCATATTCTGGCCTTTCTGGTGGGCTTTGCCGCGGGCTTTTTGGTGCTGTTCATCTTTTATAAGATCATCCTCCTGTCTATTCTGGGCGGAGCGGTCACGGGGATGGTGAACATCTTTGCCGTCGAGCAGCGGACCCTGGAAAAGCGTATCCGACACCTGCGTACCCAGTTTTTCGACCTGCTGGAGGCCATGAGCGTGGCCATGCGGGCGGGCAATCCGGTACTGAAGGCCCTGGAGAGCGCCCGGGACGACCTGCTGCTCATCCACGGGGAGGGCAGCGACATCATTACCGAGCTGGACATCATCCTCAGCCGGTTCCACAACGCCATCCCCCTGTCCCAGTCCTTTGCCGACCTGGCCCGGCGCAGCGGCCTGGAGGATATCCAGAGCTTTGCCTCGGTCTACGCCACCATCGAGGGCAAGTCCAGCCGGGCCGACGAGATCATCCGGGAGACCCAGACGGTCATCGCGGACAAGATGGAGATCGAAATGGAGATCGATACCCTGATGGCCGCAGCCAAAAACGAGGTGAACATCATGCTGTTCATGCCCCTGGTCATTCTGCTGGTCATCGGCTACGCCGGGGCGGGCTTTATGGATGCCATTTACACCGAGCCCGTGGGGCGGCTGGTGGCGACCGGGGGACTGATCGTCTTTCTCATCAGCTACTGTTTGGCCCGCAAGTTCAGCAGCGTGAAGATTTAAGGGGGCGAGTGCGTGGTATTTTTGATTTTGATCCCGGCCACCGTACTGATGGTCTGTTGGCTGCTGCTGTTTTTCTCTGTCTCCTCAGAGGATTGGATCGCCGCCGCTTATGCTCAGGTGGTGGACAACCGCCTGGAGGTCCAGCGCCTGCAGGCGCTGGATGCGGAGCGGGCGGAGCAGCTGGCCCAATATCACGGTGTATCCGCAAAGGTCATGGCCCTGGTGCTGGGCAGCGGTTCGGACAAGAAGATCGCCAAGCTGGAGCGGAGCAGCCGGGACCTGCAGGATGGGGACCTGTCCGCCGTGAGCCCCTGGGCCATGCCAGGCTATGTGCTGCTGCGCCGGGTGGATTCCCTGGGCCACGGGGCGATCCACAAGGGCATTTTAAGTCAGTATACCGAGCTGTATGGCCGAAAATATGCCCCCAACAAGACCAAGCAGCTGATGGCCAAACTGCTGTCCTATGGCATCATCGGCGTGGCCGCCTCGCTGGCCGCAGGGGCCGCCGTGCTGGCGGTGTCCGGCGGGACCATGGGTCTGGCAGTGACGGTGCTGGGCACGGTGCTGGTGGGTGTGCTGGTATACGCCATGTATGACGAGGTGCACGACCGGCTGAACAAGCGGCGCAAGGCCATCGCCCGGCAGTTCCCCAACGTGGTGTCCAAGCTGGCCCTGCTGGTCACCTCCGGCATGATTATGGACCGGGCCTGGCGGGAGACCGCCCAGAGCCAGCAGGGGGAGCTGTATCACGAGATGCAGGTGACGGCGGACGAGCTGGCCAACCTGGTGGAGCCGGGGGCGGCCTACACCGGCTTTATCAACCGCTGCTGCACCAAGGAGACCACCAAGCTGGCCTCCGCCATCATCCAGAACCAGTCCAAGGGCAATGCGGAGATCGGCGTGCTGCTGCGTGGTATGGCTCACGACGCCTGGCAGGAGCGGCGGCACAGCGCCAAGCGGGACAGCGAGGCGGCCAACGCCAAGCTGATGATCCCCACGATGCTGCTGTTTATCGCCATTCTGGTGATGATCATGGTCCCCGTGGCCCTGAACTTCTCGAATCTGTGAGGGAGGTAAACGCATAGATGAAGCGTTCAAAAAAGCGGCGTGTCATTTTAGTGATACTAGTCGTACTTATCCTGATTGTGGTATTAGCATTCTGTGGTGTGAAATTTTTGTGCTATTATGTGGAAAAAACTTTTCCACCCCCGTGTTTTAACACTGCTGATTTGAAGTGATGGTACTTACGCCGCAAGGCGAGGTATATAGTAATTTTTAAGAAAGGAGAGCTTCCAATGAGAAAATTTCTGAACCGTCTGGCTGCCAACGCCATGTGTGGGGCTTTTGCCGCCAAGGAGAAGGTCTGCCAGGCTGTGGAGGACCTGAAGCGTGACGAGCGGGGCCTGTCCGGCATCGTGGTGGCCGTGCTGCTGATCCTGGTGGCCGTGCTGGCCGTGGTGATGCTGTGGGGCCTGCTGAAGGACTACATCACGGACATCTGGGAAAAGATCACCGGCCAGAGCAGCGGCCTTAGCTGAGACCTGCTATTCTGTGTTCTGTGCGGCCCAGGCTTTTGTGCCGGGCCGCACAGAGACGGCCCACCAAACACCCCGTCTATGACGCAGAGGAGGAAGAGACCCGTGAAACAGATCAGAACCTTTGCCCGCGATCAGCGGGGAGATGCGGTGGTAGAAGCCACGGTGCTGTTTCCCATTATCATTTTGATCTGTGTAGCCCTGGTGCTGCTGAGTATTTATCTGCCTATGCGGGCGGCTATGCAGCGCTCCACCCAGCTTGCTGCCACCGCCATCGCCACCCAGCGCAGCGACACCTGGCTGCGCTTTGACCCGGATACCTTAAAGTATGAATGGCTGAAGGACCGCAGCCAGCTGAGCAACGTATACGCCTCTCTCATCGGCGCCCTGAAGGGCGGAAAAGGGGACGAGGCGGACGCCGCAGAACAAGCGGTCATGAACATGGAAAATAAGAACATCCAAAAGCCGTCGGCTCATCTGACGGTGGAGTACGGTGTTGTAAATTATATCGTCTATAAAGAGATCGTGGTCACCGCCCGGCGGACCATCCCGCTGCCCATCAGCCTGGGGCTGTTCGGCATCCCGGACACGGTGGACCTGGCCGTCACCTCCACCGCCGTGGTGCAAAACGGGGACGAGTTCATTCGGAACATGGACTTGGCGGTGGACGTGATGGACGACCTGTTCGATCTGAAGGAGACCTTTTCCGGCCTGCGGACGCTCTGTGAGAAATTCAACAAATTTTTGGGGATTTGAGGGGGAACGGACATGAAGAAACTGCTTCAACGGTTGAAGCGGGACTGCAAAGGCGCGGTCACCGTGTTCGTCACCCTGATGCTGGTGCCCGCGGTGCTCATCAGCGGTACCGGCGTGGATCTGGCCCGGCTGTATGTGGCCCGCAGCGAGATACAGGACGCCAACCAGCTGGCGGCCAACGCCACCCTGGCCTCCTACGACGCGCTGCTCCAGGACCTATATGGCCTGTTCGGCGTGATGCAGACCGACGGAGAGCTGGCGGAGATGATGGAGGAATACATCCGGCTGGCCCTGTTCGGGGAGGACTGGAACGACCGGGGCATGGGCACCTTCTCCCACTTCTATGGGGATGCCTCCAGCCTGGCCGTCACCGCCCAGGCCGCCGATAAGAAAAACCTGGAGAACACAGAGGTGCTCTGCCGCCAGATCGAGGAGTATGTCAAGTTCCGTGCCCCGGCCATCATCGTAAACGAGGTGCTGGACAAGCTGGACACATTCGAGAAGATCAAGGAGGATGCCAAGGTCATCAAGGCCAAGATGGACGTGGATGACAAGGTGGATGAGATCGAGAAAGAGTATGAGAAGCTGTATGAGTGTATCGAGAACGTAAACAAAGCCAAAAGTACCGAGGCCGGGGCAGTAAGCTCGGTGAATTCCTTCATCGACCGGATGCGGGAGACCATCTTTGATCTGTTTGGCACCCGGGATAACTATTCCAGTATGGTCCGGGACGAAAACGACGACGGGGCCGAGGATTACGAGAACAAATATAAGGGTCTGTTTGACAACCTCCACGCCTTCGTGGCCGGGGGGACCATCAAAACAGGCTATGTTCTGGGCAGCGAGGACGACAAAGGCAACTATCACAAGGGCTATTTCACCGGCAGCTATCACACTGACGGGGTGGAGAAGTCCATCCGGGACAAAAAGAGCGAGCTGGAAAAATTCATCTCCAACGGCACCCTGGCAAAGGACAGCCTGAAAGAGTTGGTGGACCTGGCGGAGAAGGCGGAGAAAAAACGCAAGGAGCTGTCTGACCTGCTGGATAACCTGGAAAACGAGCTGAACGCCGGGAAGTGCTCCTCCGAGCTGAAGGCCGGCCTGACGGAGCAGAAAAACAACAATGGCAAGACCTACATCGAAAACTATCGGGAGCTGCTGGGCTATGACATCGTCCCCATGGCCCAGGCCATGCAGAGTTATGACGAGCCACAACTGAACAGCACCATCACCATGTTGGAAAACGATGTGGGTTATGGAGATGCAAAACTGTTTTTCATCTTCTCAGAGATCAAGGCTTTGAATGAGAGCAAGGACGGCTATAAAATCGACCTGAAGATACAAAACGATGAGCAAAAGGAAAAGGGCCAGACTCCGCAGAAAGACAACTTGGAAGAACTCTACCGCATAGCACCGAAGAAGTTCCAGGTCCCGGGGGACGGCTTTGAGGTGTTTCAGAGCAGCCGGTTCAGCGGGACCCATAACAAAGAGTTTTACGAGAAGCTCCAGGAGATGTTCGCAAACCAGGACAAAACCGCCAAAAAGAAGAGCATCATCAAGGGGCTGGAGAAGGCCGCCGGAAAAATTCAGAAGCAGTTCACCGGAATGCTGGAGTTTGAGCCCCTGGGGGCCTGGAACTACAGCCCCGGGGCGGCCGCCAACGACGGCGACACGGGCTTTGGCTCTGACGGGGACTGGAGCGGCTCCGGCTCCGCCAAGAGCCAGGCCAAAAAGGCCCTGAACGACAATTTCCTCAGCCAGATCGCCGAAGCGGGGAGCAGGGCGGCGGACAAGCTGCTGCTGCTGACCTATGACAGCGAGATGTTCTCCTGCTACGCCACCAACGAGGGCTACAGCGGGGACGAGGCAAACGAGCCCACCGAAGAGAACATGGCGGGCATCCCCCTGGGGATCAAAGTGAATTACTATTTCCAGTCGGAGCTGGAATACCTGTATAACGGCAACCTGAACGATGCCCGGGCCAACCTGAAGGCGGTGACGGGGATGATCTATCTGGTGCGGTTCGTCATGGACTACACCGCATCCTTTGTGGTCCCGTCGGTCAATCAAACCGTGGCAGATGTGGAGGCGGCGGTGAGCTTTTTGGGGCCGGGCGCTGTGGCCATCGGAGAGCTGGTCCGGCTGGTCATGGCCCTGGGCGAGGGCGTCAGCGATGTGAGCCGCCTGAAAGACGGCTGCACCGTCACGGTAATAACGAAAACGGACCAGAATTGGCATTTCAGCCCGGAGGGCATCTTCGACCAGATCGCCGACGGCGTGGTGGGGGAGATATCCGATGGAGACTTTGGGGTCAAGGACAATGACAAAGTCGGCGGCTTTACTTACAAGGACTATCTGCGCCTGTTCCTGCTGCTGAAAAGCGACAGCGCCCTGGCTCAGCGGACGGCCAAGCTCATCGAGCTGAATGTGACCAACTATAAAGAGAAGATCGGGGAGAACAGCGACCGCTCCGCCCGGGAGAGCGCCATGGCGGCCGCCGAGCGGGTCGATCTGCAGAAAGCCATCACCGACTTCTCCGTGACTACGACGGTGGACCTGAAAATGCTGTTTCTGTCCATGCCCGTGGCCCAGAAGGGGGTCAACGGCGTGGTGCCGCCGGGGACGAAAGAACTGGTCGTGACGGACTACAGGGGGTATTGATGTGAAACAAGACCAACGGGGATATATCGTGGTGGAGACCATCGGTTCCTTTCTGCTGTTCACCCTGCTGATCGTGTCCATTCTGACCATGATCAACATCGTAACGGTGCAGGCACGAGTCCACGCCGCCCTCACCCAGGCCTGTGAGACGGTGTCTATGTACAGCTATGTACTGGATCTGACAGGGGCGGCCTCCCACATCCAGAATAACTCCGCCAAGGCGGGCAAGGTGCAGGGCCAGGTGGACCAGTTCCGCAGCAACGTGAACGGACTGCTGGACGGGGTGGAGAACCTGGATGCCGACCAGATCGGCGCAAAGGGAGAGGCCATCCTGAACCAGATGCAAAGCGGCGTGGACTACGCCGTGGGGCATCCCAAGGAGATGCTGCAGTATATGATGAACTATGGGCTGGATAAGGCCGGCGGGGCCGCCTTCGGGCAGATGGTCCGCCCCCTGGTTGGCCGGTATCTGGCCAACGGCGGTCAGTCCGGGGATGCGTATCTGCGCAGCTATGGTGTGGCGGACGGATTGTTGGGACTGCACTTTTACAGCCCTGACCTGCAGGGCAACGACAGCCAGCTGCTGACCAGCGAGGGCAACGTGAAGATCGTGGTGCAGTATGACGTGGACTATCACTTCGGTGCGCTGGTGCTGCCCTTTGACCAGCCCAAGCTCCATATAACCCAGGAGGTCATGACGAAGGCATGGCTTGGCGGAGAAGGCGAGGGCTACCGGGAATGAAGCTGCTGAAAACACCGGAAAGACCCCTGGACTATCTGGCCCTGCCGGTGATCCTGGCGGCCTATCTCGGCTTAAAAGGCGGGGGACAAGCGCCCACCCAGCTGCTGCTGCGGCTGGTCCTGCTGACCCTGTGCTATGCCGCCGCCGTCACCGACCTGCGCCGGCAGCGGGTGGACAACCGCCTGGTGGCCGCTTTGGGCATCGCCTGGGTGCTGATCCTGGCCCCGCTGGTCCTGGTTGACCCGGAGGGGGCGCTGACCATGGGCGGCACCGGCCTTGCCGGGTTCCTGCTGGCGGGAGCTGTGCTGCTGCTGGTATACTTCGTCAGCCGCAAGGGCCTGGGCGGGGGCGACGTGAAGCTGATGACAGTGGCCGGGCTGTATCTGGGCTATGACGGGGCGCTGTCCGCCCTGCTGTATGGCTCGGTGCTGGCGGCCCTGTCCGCCCTGGTCTTGATCCTGGGCAAAAAGATGACCGCAAAAGACACCATTCCCCTGGTGCCCTTTTTATATGTTGGGATTCTGTTGACGGAATTCGTCCGATAGGAGGCTGTTCGCCGTGAGTGGACTGAGAAAAGTGATGATCGTGGGCTGCTGCGTACTGCTGCTGGCAGTGGGGTGGCTCACCGCCCTGTTTTCCAAAAGTGATGCCGCCCGGCAGAGGGCGCTGATGGCGGATGCCCAGAGCTATCTGGACGATGAGATCTATGTCAAGGCCGTCCCCCTGCTGGAGCAGGCCGCCCAGTATAAGACAAAGCGCACGGTTCAGGCGGAGGAGCTGCTGAAGCAGGCGTACCTCCCCCTGCTGGAGCAGAGCGGCTACCGCCGGAAATATACCGGTCTGCTGGACAAGCAGATGGCCCGGAAGAACGCTGACCCGGCGGTCTATCTGGAGGCGGCCCGGTATTACCTGGACCGCTCCAAATACAGCGACGCCTTTTCCGCCCTGAAACTGGGCATTGAGAAGACAGGCAGCCAGGAGCTGACCGACTTCTATGAGGCCCACCGCTATGAGTACACCGCCGGCCGGGGGGCCTATCAGCAGGTCACGGCATTTTTAAACGGCTATATCCAGGTCCGGCAGGACGGCTTTTGGGGGCTGGCCCGCCCCAACGGGGAGTTGATCCTGCCCTGTGAATACGACTTTCTCAGCACCTGCAGCGGGGGC
>OIWO01002642.1_pt1 | contig 11131 bp, 12 predicted proteins | sample 1587641 | NCBI WGS metagenome assembly OIWO01 (sample SAMEA3888924, study PRJEB22519) | human gut metagenome | biome: human gut; feature: human-associated habitat; material: faeces | place: Denmark | collected 2010
TGATAAGCACTATTTTTTTAGCCACAAGTGTTACAAAAAAGCTTGACCACAACAACCACGCAAGCACCCCATTTCACTTATTATCCAGTTCATATTCTTTTTGCTCCTTAATTTCTTACATAATTACTTTCCATTCCTCGTTCATGAGCATATTATTATCATCACATACGGTTTCAACAAGTGAAATATAATCGTAGTTTTCATTGAGAACTCGCTCCATCAATAGAGCTTCCAATCTAGCTAATTCATCATGTCTTTGATAGAATCTTTCTCTTAAAAATGATGTATACTTAACCAAGCGAAGTGACCCATGGCATATCACATTACTTCCCACTCCATCTACTGAAACTGTAAGGCCCTGGCGTAAAGCATTCAAGACACCCATCTCACTTCGATCATCTGTAAATGCAATAGTATAGTTTTTCCCGAATATCGTCATAGCTTCTAATGTTGTATGAGAATCAGTTATTCCTATTATTGGGAAGTTCATAGGCAATTTTTCTCTATAATATATTTCTTGCAAGTAATTAGCTTTAAGGTCACTTTCAGGTGCGCCCGATGTGATTTCAAATGCATCGAACTTGCATTCATTAACAAGGGCATTTATAAGTTGCTCTGGGGCACCCATTCTGTTATGGTGCATGGTATCTACTGCATCCCAATAAATATGGCAGAGTACGCTTACACCTCCAGCATCTTTGATTTTATTAAAAACATCCATAGCTGCTACGAAAGCCCTGATATCTACTTTTTCATCTACTTTCCCCGAATAGAGATCAACCAAATCTAACAATATTTGTTTTTGTTCATCAGTAATTTCAGTTACCTGAGGAGCTATTGCTTTATTCGCCCCTAATGACAAGATGTGAACCGGACACTTGGCGGCGTGAACTTCCTCCCCTCTGATAAATATCATGTTTGTTTTGCATCTGTCCATTTTTTCACGTAAATGGATGCTGCCCAAATAATTATTATGGTCGGTAATCGCAATAAAATCGAAGCCATTTTTTCTAGCTACTACAGCACGATGTTCCGGTGTTTCAAGGCCATCTGAGAACGTGGTATGTAAATGGAGATCTCCCTTCATCACCTTTTTGCCATATAGGTCACTATCTAGTGCGTATACAGAAGTCTTCACTCCTTGTACATTTCTCCCTGTTTTATCATGAGGCTCGACAAATATGTTATATTCTTGTTCAACTCCAAACTCATAATAAAATGATAGTTCGTTATTAACAGCCTCCACATCGAAAGAATCATAATGAGCTGTTCCCAGTTCACTATTATACTGGTACTCGTAGCGCGGAAGAATTGACACACTATATACACCCTTTAAATGAACAAAATCATGTTTTGATTTAATAGTTATTTTCTGGGACTCACCCGTATGGAATACTCTCGGAACAACACTGATATATGGTTCAATATTGATATTCATTTGTCATTCACTCCCTATATAGTCAAGTCTTTTTTCCTTGAAAATCAAGGATTTTTTAGTGTTTCATCAATAAATATCTCAGAAGAAGGAGCCATAGAAATGGACATTTCTCTGTATCTGGTACGAAAATAGTAGATTTTGGGTGCACGAAGTAAAACGTCTTCTTATTTCATTTTACATGGCCTTGTGTGTACCCATCCATCTACGGCAGCGAACCTCCCATGTCTACCAGGATCATCAGTCTATGCCGAGTCCTAACTTCTCTCGTCCCGCCTGTCCATAACCAGGGTGTCAGCTCAGCTCCTTTACAGGGTCATGCCCTCTGGAATATATTCCTGCCGACTACTGGCTCATTCTTTGTTTGCTGTATTACTGACTTCTTTCCTGTAACAGCACCTTCCGGTGGACGCTTTCCTGTTACATTCCATTTACTTCTTAATTCCAGCTATCATGGCTGGTCTCAGCCTTCCAGTTCCCTCTCTGAAGGGCTCAGACCGGCCATGATACACTGTTTCTTTCTCTTTATGCTGCTGGCTGTATTTCTGGTCTTACGATGTCATTCAGCATCTTCTGACCATCATAATCCACACCTTTGGTTAGTATCGTATAAAATATCCGGATCAGCTTACATGCCACCGCTATCACTGACTGCATCTTTTTCAGTGGATTTTTCTCCCTTGTCCGGTAATAACTATGGATTTCTTTAAACTCTTTGTTTTTTCCGATCACGGATATCGCAGCTTCATATAATGCATATCTCAAACGCTTTCTTCCTCTGTGACTGATCCGGCTTTCTCCGTTGTGTTTCCCAGAGCTGTCCGCAACAATCGCATAACCGGCAAGCTTCTGCACCTGTTTCGGATTATCAAAACGTCCAATGTCTCCTACTTCTGCAATAAAGCAGCTCACTGTCTTTATCCCTATCCTATTGATCTCCATCAGCTTATCTATATAGGGAATCTCAGAAAGCGTTTTCTCTATCTCTTCCATAAGTTCATCCATCCGTTTCTTATATCCTTCGTAATCTTCCAACAGGTTTCGGATCTCTTTTCTGGCACTTCTTGGTGCTTCCGTATTTCCGATGCTGTGCTCCGCTGCTGTTACCAGGGTCGTTGCCCTCTTAATCCCAACGCCTTTCAGCCTTGCATCTCTCCATATCTTGTTTACACCTTCCACTCCAAGTTCCCTGATATCACAGGGCAGCGGTGCCTGTTTGATTACCATCAGTCCACTTACTGCATCCGGATTCCTGTAAACGTCTTTGATCTCCGGAAAATAAATGCTGAACCAGCGGGCCATCCTGTTTTTGATCCTTGTGATCTCTTCCTGTGTCTGAATTCGAAGGTTAGACAGATTTCTGATCTCTGCATAGATCCCGGTTGGAATATATGGATATGAGAATCTTCCTTCATTTACCAGACCTGCAATTGTTTTTGGATCTTTACGGTCATTTTTACTTGGATTATTGTCATCCAGCTCTTTGGATTTCTTGACATGTTGCGGATTCACATGTACCGGCTTCATTCCCTGTTCCTGCAGGTACGCTCCAAGGTTCAGCCAATAGTGACCTGTTGGCTCCATTCCTGGAATAATAACTTCCATTCCATGTTTCTCTACTATATCGTCCATCCATTCTTTGAATGCTGCAAATCCAGCTTCATCGTTACTGAAAGCAAACGGCTTCTTTGAGTACTCATAATTGCGCCGGCTAAAAGCCCTTGCATAATGGGTTTCACTTCCCACATCAATACCAATGATTAAAGTTTTTTCCGTAATAGATGCAATTTTTGCGTTCTGTGTGTTATAATTCATTTCAAGTACCTCACTGTTTAATAAGATTTTTTACTAACCGTGCAAAGTCAGTAATCTTATTTTACTCTGAGGTATTTTTTTCTCAACCTTCTTTCTCGGAATTCCTTATATTTGAATTATACAAGAAGCTCCTTATATCTTGAATATTTATAAACTCAAACTATCTACAGATTACTCTCCGGTGGATTCAATCATTGCAATAAAACTATCTATACATTTCCAGTATTCATCTCCAAGTTCGTACAAAGCTCCCAGATGATCACTTTCTTCTGCTAGTAGGAATTCTTTTGGAGCTAGAATTTTTTCAAACCCTCTTTGTGTATCCATATAATCCCCAATCCATCATTTTTACCATGTATGAACAGAACGGGAAGCTTCATTTTATTCAGTATCGACATAAGATTCAAATCATCCAAATCAAAATGCAATTCTCTTCTCATAATAGAATTGAGATGACTCTTAATTTGATTTAATGATCCTTTCATTTTCCATGAATAAACGCATTCGACTATTTTCCAAAAGTCAATAGGAACAGAATCAACTATGACTCCTTTAATCTTTCGGTTTGCTGAAAGCTGAATGGCAGATCTTAAAGCAATCGTACCTCCCATAGATGCTCCAAATATAATTTTTGTTTTCGTATTCTCTTGGTCGATTAATTCCATCCATGCGTCTATATCTCTAACGTCATTGACACCTAATCCAGAATATTGCCCTTTACTCTGCGCGTGTCCACGAAGATCCGGAATAAAAACCTCATATCCTTTCTCCAGAAAATGTTTTGCATATGGCACCATGTCTTTTGCACCACTTCCGTAGCCATGACATAAGAAAGCTATCGTCTTTTCCTTTTTATCCTCATTTTCAAAATAATATCCATGCAATTCGTTACCTTCATATTCTAATTTCAGTTCTTTATACTTAAAATCACTTTCATTAGTGCATGTTGTGTTTATCTTCAAAACATTATATTTTCGAGGTTGAGCAATTACGGAAAAAACAACACGTGCCTTGATTCTTTCAAACGTATGCCATTCTCCTCCTCTCTGTTATGTTCATTCATTCCAAGGTGGACTAGCTCAATAAAAATCAAACAACGGCACAATGCTAGAAAAAGCCGGATTATTTTCGTTTAAACTTTATCTGAAGAAAGATTTTTATGAACGCCCACTTTCCCTTAAAACTATTCCAAGTGATAAATACAAGCAACATTACTGCAATAATCAAAAGAGAGTTCTTTATTGCCAGGAGTGCTGCAAGAAAAACCGGAATTATGATGTTGTACAAATCCTCAAACGGAACGCATATAAAGCTTCCAAGCCAATCTGCCTTGATATATTTCACAACAACAGTTCCAATAATCCATTCAAATATCAGATAGAAAACACCTATTGCGATTCCAAGCTTTGATATCAACGAAATCTGGATAAATAAAGCAACAACCAAAACTGTCTCTATCGCCAATGACAGTTTGATTAATAACTTGTAATTTATTCTCCCACTTGTTGCCAGAGTGATCACTCCGCTCTTTAAATCATTCTCATAATCAATATTCTGATGAATCAGTAGATATCTGATGCCATTAACAAATGATATCAACTGAAAAATCCAAAAGAATACCATCGGTACTTTTACGATGAAAAACAAAGGTAGTAATGGAAAACATCTTTGAGCAATTGAACACTCAAGCAAACCAATTACCCCCTTTTCCTTAAAACGAAAAAGATGAATCGAATATGCTGCGCCAGCAAGATAAATAAAGGCTGTCAGTAATAAATAACCAATTACATTTTGTATGAGGAGTAATAAAGGAATGATTCCAATAGCCACCATTAATACCATAGATATAATGATAACGGTTGTCGATAATTCACTGATTATTTTATGTTTTCCAGCTTTTCTATCAACTTCAATGTCTGAAAAATCATTGATAACGTAGCTAAATGCAAGGAACATGGATATATAAAGCATATATGCGATAAATCTGACCAGAAACTGTTCCGCACTATACTGCTGCATATCCAAATAATAAAAGTACATGAGTGCCCCCATCATCAACGGGACTTTAGAATCATACCACTCAGAAAGACGAATATAACTGAATAATTTTTTCATTTCTTAATTTCCTCGCTTAATCTTTTTAAGACTTTAGGTGCTGCAATAATAAACCATGCCGTAAAATGTTCCGGGTTTTTAGTCAATTCTTCTTTCAGTTCTCCAAAATCAACCCAACGTAGTTCTTCTATCTCTTCAGGATTAGGTCGAATATCTCCACAATAATCAGCTAACAACACATGATCGTATTCATATTCTGTTATTCCATTTGCAAATTCTGCACGATAAACGAAGTCAAAATATTCCTGGACAGGGAACTTCACCCCCAACTCATCCAATAAGCGGCGTGATACGGCATCAGATAATATTTCCCCTTTTCTAGGATGTGAACAGCATGCATTTGTCCATAAACCACCTGAATGATACTTTTCAGAATTGCGTTTCTGCAATAACATCCTTCCATCATGAACTACAAACACAGAAAATGCTCTATGCAATATGCCTTGTTGATGAGTTAATAGTTTCGGACAGGATCCAACTTCTTCATCAAAAATATTCACTAATATCAATTCATCTTCCATGATAATCACCTCAAATACATATACATTATTAACTGTACTAACCGATTATTCCATTCCAAAGTTTTGAACATCTTCGACACCTGCCCCGAGATAATGGAATACCGAAGCAACATAGTTTTCTTTTTTTCGCACCAAAGTCCTAGATCGTGAATTAGCTATAAAATACATGAACAATGCCAGAAAAACCGTCCATGACATTTCCTTTTTTCCTATTTCTATAGCAGAATATGTTTGTCGTGATATTCCTATTGCTGCGCACAGATCAGCCTGTGTCACATTAACGGAAGATCTCAAAACAGGTAACCAGTCCCTCATTATTTCAATAATCTGCTCTTTTGTATAATACATCTTTACCTCCTAACGCTCTGGTATTTTTGTATTTCCTGTTATTTCTTGTACAATTTCATCTATTGTTTTCTTGCGTTTAGAACAAGTTGTTCCGTCTCGAACGATATTTAAGCTTTCTAGTAACTGTTTTCTTATTAAATCAGCTGTTTTCAAGTATATTTTGTCGTCTCTAATATATTGAACAACAAATTTACCAAACAGTATCTTATGTCGAATATATTTTTCAATCAAAACAGTGGGGAGTAATCCAGAAGCTGCATATCTATTAATCACCTTATCGTAATTGTTAAACAGGTATGTCTGAAAGAAATGTATTTCATTGTCTGATAGTGTGCATTCAACATTACGCTTTTTTAGTCTCCCCAACTCCAAAAGAAAATCTTCATCGCTTTTCTCAAGTGTCAGATATGAATTCTTCATCAATTCTAGTACTAGTTTCATAGCTTCAAAAGAATCATCTTGATACTTTTGTTCTTTTGAAAAATCTTGCACCAAATATGTAGTAATGAACACCCCCATGCTAATAATAATGGTAGCCACCACACCATACTTATCATAATTCACATTTGCCAACTTCAAATTCTGCGGCGTGAACCCTCCTGAAATATTCCCCATATCCAAAACTAATACTGCACCAAGGGCAACGCTAATCGCAACGATTCCTATAAAAATACCAGGTAACTTATATTTTCTTTTTTTATGTTCATTCATTCTATTCATCTCACACATTAATTACGAATCATCGATTTCCTCATGAATGTATCATTTGTATCCGTGCATCTTAAATATTTCAAGCTATCATTCAACACAAATTGACATCCATGACAAAAGTCAGGAAGATTTCCTTTATAAAAATAATCCCTTATTTCTTGCATGCTTTCTTTATTCCAGATAGTATGGAAAGATTCGTCATTAATATTGCCTATTCGATATGTCGAATTAATACAACACAAAAAAACATTTCCATCGATATCAATGTATGTCTTTTCAACCAACCAATCACAAATTCCTATGCATGAGATTTTGTCCTGGGTCCATAAACAATGATCAAGATCATCTATTGGTCGTTGTTTTCCATTAAATGCTTCATGGATCTGTGCTATTTGCATTCTCCATTCTTCATCTGAACGGAAACTTTCATCTACCTCTGCTGTATTATCGCCTATGACTTCAACATAAGTATTGGGGTAGGTGATATGCACACCCATTACTTTTGCTTTAACCTCAGCAATTTCTAACTGATACTTCACAGCTGCCTTATAATGTATTGGGGAATCATCCTCGTTTCCTAAAGCAATGCTAGGTAACATATTGGAATAAATTATTTCATCAAAACCATATTTTGCAGCAAAGTCCACCATAGCGGTAATCTGAGAAATATTTTGGCGCATAATAACAAAAGTTAAAATTTTCTTCACATTATGACAGCATGTTTTCAAGATTCCTAAATTTTGGACAAATTGATCAAACGAAAGTCCCGTTCGTATTTTTTCATAGATTTCTTTCGAGCATGCATCACACGAAACACGTATGTCGTCAAAGCAGTTGTCAACTATGGTTGCTATTTGTGAATCAAATATTGAAAGATTGGTGCATGCCGAAATAGCGATTCCATACCTCCGATATTCTTTCAAGTATTCCTCGAAATTTGGATTCATAAACGGTTCTCCATTTCCATGAAGAACCGCCACTTCAATGTATGGAAGCAATTCCTCCAAACGACTAAATGTATCTTTACTCAAATGCTTTGCGCCCGCATTGCCCTGGTATATATGCGGACACATTATGCATTTTGCATTACAGTAATTAGTAATCTCTAATTGCAAAAATGTTGGTTTTGTATCCAAAATCAATTTTTTATGTAGCACATTTAAATGGATCTTTGCTTTATTAATTGCACGTAATATATCCCATCGTTCATTCTCTATTAAAGTTTTCTCCAACTCCTCAATCCCAGTTTTGTCATATGGATTGAAGATAAAACCGTTTAAATATAATAATAATTTCGCAGATGGAACCGGAATACTTGTCCAGTATTCATCAATATAATTATAATCGACTATTACCAGATCTTTTTTAATATTCTCATCATATATATCTACAAAGAAGATTTCTTTATCATTGCAAATAAAGCCATAGTACATGGATCGCACTTCCATCTGAATTCGAGCAATTGTGATTTTGTCACTCAATATTACAATGTTCATGTTGTTCCGTTCACCTCACTCCGGCAAAGTTTGTTTTCACCTTACTCCAATAATAACCACAATCCTTACACCAACTAGGTAAAACACCATTTTTCATATTCATTCTGAAGTTTTGATATGTCATCCCATTCCATATTTCATCAAAATTCTCCACTTCAAGAATATTGCCCATATAATGATGCACGTTGTAGCAACAGGTCGATACATTACCCGCCAAATCTATATAACATCGTTCTATGGCCCACTGACAAATCTCAGGTGCACATATACTATCATTAGTTAGTGAATCTAGCGTGACTAGCTGATTTAAGTAATCTCCGGTCAATGATGCAGATGAAAATCTACTCTTACTAACCATAATTCTTCTATCAACGGTTGACCAATCATACTTTTTGATTTCATCAATCTCCAAAGCCAATCGGTTTTCATCAACAGCTTTATTAAATATTCCAGGAATCACGATATCTATCCCTAGTCGTTCAGCTTCTTCTGTAGCTAACTTTAAAGAACTGGCTGCCACATTAGGATAATGTATAAGGGAATCCCGCTCATTTCCAATACACGGATTCACTCCTAACATATTAAACTTAATGGATGCAAAGCCGTACTCAGCTGCAAATCTTACTAAATCCACAGCCTGAAGAATATTTTGAGTCATAATTACACAGTCTAAGTTTTTACGTAGATTAGGAGCAACAGAATTCAAAATTCTGAGATTCTCTATAAAATGATCAAAGCTTAATCCTTTTCTAATTCCTTCAAAAACTTCTTTTGAACATCCATCACAAGATATATTAAGATAATCTATATATTCACCAATATTGTTCAGTAGAGATGTATTAATTCCACATAAATTAGTGTTCGTACCAACACGAACACCGTATTGCCGATATAATTTTAGATATTGCTCAATATTCTTACATAAAAAAGGTTCCCCATCACCATTCAGCATAATTATCTGACAATATGGAAAAATATCTTTTATTTTTTGTATCACTTCTTCCGATACATCCTGCGCCCCATTATTACCTATGTAACTATGGTTGCACATTATGCATTGTGCATTGCATCTGTTGGTATGTTCCAGCTGGATATAAGTTGGGTAAAAATCCACCATTCCAGAATTCATACTATCCAAATAGCGACTTATTTTTTTTGCATTTTCGCTTTTCTCATTATCAAAGAGTACTTCCATGGTTACATTTCTCCAATGATTCCTGAACAAGCCAATCTTCCAACATCGGTTTCTTTCCACATTCCCATTTAAAATCTTCGGGATCAGAACAATATCCGCATGATTTCATTGGCCGTTTTAAGTATTCTTTTATTCTATCTGCTGTTATGCCTGGCTCATACAAATCCAACAAATCACTCTCAACATCAATCTGTGTATTAAAGCGCTTATTTAAAAACTTTGACATGAATGGAGCTGGGCAAAGAGCAAGTTTTCCGTTGCTAACGAATGTACAGATTTTACTCGGACAGCTCGTGTACATTTCTTGAATATCATGATTTCCTTGAATGTTTAACCGCTTATGAAAATCAATTACTAATTCAGAAAAATTACTCTGTATTCCAAACATTTGCAATCGGCTCTCTATTTGGTCCCTAATTCTATCTGTTACTGGATAACAGCTTATGTCCAATACAACACCATTCTCCGCAATACTATTTAATATAGTATCTTCAGTTTTGGGAATCAGCAGTCCGTTTGTTAAAATCCTAAGATCCGTCTTTGGAAAATATTTGCGCACTATTTCTATATATTTTCCCATGTCAGGATTTAAAAAAGGTTTTTTATGGGGCGGTGCGGTAGCCGCGCATCAGTTGGAAGGTGGCTGGAATGAAGGAGGAAAAGGCATCAGCATCGCTGATGTGATGACTGCTGGCGCTCACGGGGTGCCGCGTGAAGTGACAGAAGGCGTTATCGACGGGCTTAATTATCCCAATCATGAAGCAATTGATTTTTATCATCGCTATAAAACAGATATTCAGTTATTTGCCGAGATGGGATTCAAATGCTTTCGAACTTCCATTGCCTGGACACGAATCTTTCCGCAAGGTGACGAACAGGAGCCGAATGAAGAGGGTTTACAATTTTATGATGATCTGTTCGATGAATGCCTTAAGCAGGGAATGGAACCTGTGGTGACGCTTTCACATTTTGAGATGCCTTATCATCTGGTGACAAAATATGGTGGCTGGCGAAACCGTAAACTGATCGACTTTTTTATCCGCTTCGCATCAACGGTCTTCACGCGCTATAAAGAAAAAGTAAAGTACTGGATGACGTTTAACGAAATCAATAATCAGGTGAATTTCAGCGAAAGCCTGTGTCCATTTACTAATTCCGGTATCTTGTATTCGCCAGAGGAAGATATCAATGAGCGCGAACAAATAATGTACCAGGCGGTACATTACGAGTTAGTTGCCAGTGCCCTGGCGGTACAGACTGGAAAATCGATCAATCCTGAATTTAACATTGGCTGTATGATCGCCATGTGTCCCATCTATCCTCTGACGTGTGCACCCAACGATATGATGATGGCCACGAAAGCAATGCATCGTCGTTACTGGTTTACTGATGTTCATGCTCGTGGATATTATCCGCAACATATGCTGAATTACTTTGCCAGGAAAGGATTCAACCTCGATATCACACCAGAAGATAACGCGATTCTTGCCAGTGG
>OIWO01002651.1_pt1 | contig 11097 bp, 10 predicted proteins | sample 1587641 | NCBI WGS metagenome assembly OIWO01 (sample SAMEA3888924, study PRJEB22519) | human gut metagenome | biome: human gut; feature: human-associated habitat; material: faeces | place: Denmark | collected 2010
GGTCTTTGCTTCTCTGCGGAACTGCTTCATGGTGACTTCCTGCTCATTGACAAGCAGCTTGAAGCCGATAAAAAAGCGGTAGTCCACCTGATTTTCCCCTATCATGGAAATCAGGGCTTCGGTCTGTGCGTCAATCTTTGCACAGGCAACGTCCTTTAACTTGCCCGTCACTTCCTGTTTGGAGCGTTCCTGTGCCGCCCGTATGCTGGATTCGGTGCTGATTTGCAGGGCGTGAATCTTCCCGTCCCTGTTCTGGGCGATAAGCTGCCGGAAGGAATCGTGTACCTGATATTTCTGTTCGGGGCTTAAAAAGGAATAGTTGTAGGGAAGCAGCTCATAGTAAGCAAAGCACTCCCCGTCATGGTTGAACACAAGGTTATTTTCGATATACTTAATCGGATATGCCATAAATATCACTCCTTACTGCCGTGATGGGCTGTGCCGGATATTCCTTTTCCAGCTTCACGGGCTTTCCTGCATAGGTCAGTTTCGGGCGTACCAGATATGCCAGTACGGATTTCAGGAAGCCGTAAGGCTTCTTCCCGTCAAAGGTCTTCTGACACATGAACCAAGTGAGGGCAAAGGGTACGCCGAAGTATTTTAAAAATGCCCCGTCAATGAATGAAAGGGGAGGGAGGTTCCCTAAGAGCATAACTGCAAACACCGATACCACGAACCACGCCATCTGTGTGAACGTGATGGGGAATGGCAGCTTAAAATCATTGATGGAATAGAGTACCTTTTCCACCGACCAGATACTGGTATAGCTTCGTATTTTCTTCATGTTGTCCGTCCTTTCTAAAAGATGGGGCAGCAAAAGCCGCCCCTGAATCAAAAAATCCGCCTGCACTTCCCAAAGGAGATACAGACGGGTCTACCGTAAGATTTCATATACGCCGTGGTTCGTGACAACAAAGGTTCCCTCCAATTCCATGTCACGCCCATAGGCAGCATAGTCGATATAGTTTTGTAAGTGTGCCGGAAGTTCCCCAAGCTGTCCGCTTTCTTCCAGATAATAGCGAGCCACATCCGCCATATCGTCACAGCCGGAATGGCAGATAATATCGTCTTCATGCTCACAGAGTTCTTCGATACTGCCAAAGTAGGATTGCAGCTCTGATAGTTCCTCCTGAATGTGCTCCGGTAAGTCCTCCACCATCTCACACAGGCGGTTGACTTCCTCAATGGGGGTATATTCGTCAATTTCAAAGGGCAGCTCATAATCATGGATGGCGTATTCCTCATATTCATCATTCAAACCGATACGCTCCTTGACTTCCTCAAAATCCACAGGCGGCGTGAACCATGCCCCTACCAGTTCGCCCTCATTGTATTTGCCTAAGTTGGCAATGTAAATCCGCATTTCTTCCAAGTTCCTCCACCTCCTTTTAGCGGTAAGAAAAGATACCATTGTCTGTAAACAGGTAGTTTTCGCTGGCTTCCAGTTCCCGACCAATGGCAGCGTAGTCGATATGGTTCAACAGGTCTGGATGTACTTCCCCAAATAGCTGTACCTCCTGCACCAGATAACGGGCGAGAGCTTCCCCGTCCTGCACCGGATAACAGCGTATCTGGTCTTTGTGGTCGATAAATTCCGTAAAGCTGGGAAACCACCGCTTTTGTACCACATCCATTTCATAATAGAGGGGCGTTCCCTGCATTTCCTGTATCATCCGGCAAAGGGCGTTGATTTCCCAGAGCCTTGTGTTGCCCTCCAATGGAAACGGCAGCTCATAGTCTTCAATTTCGATTTCTTCCTCACTCTGAACTCCAAGACGTTCCCTGATTTCTTCAAAATCCACAGGACAGGAAAACCATGCCCCAGGATATTCCTCAAAATCTTCATGGTAAAACCTTGTGGTGTTCAGGATGTAGATTTTCATTTCCTCAATCAGTATCACGTCCTTTCTCTGTCAGGTTTTTGGGGAGTTACGCTCCCCAAGCCCCTAGTGGACTTCCGCCATGAAGCAATCAGAGCTTGCTCCATAACGGAAGTGTAAAATGGGTTCCCTATGCACCGATAATCTTATTGAACAGTTCCAGTAAGATGTCCTTTACACCGTCCGCATTGAAGACCAGACCGACCGCTACAAGGGACACCACCAGAAAACCGATAAGTTTGGAAAATTCCCTCTTAAATCCGAGGTACAGTCCAATCACCACGATTGCCAGCAGCACAAGGGACTGGGCGTTGGATAAAAACCAGTTGTAAAGATTCTGTCCGAAATTCATAAAAGCTCCTTTCTTTCCTGTAAGATTCCTTATGTTTCAAGATTGCCGCCGTTAAAGCACCACCTCCTTTGCAGCGGCGGCTTGTTGCTTCAGGATTTTTTCGTGCTTCTCCGTCAGCTTTGCATGGGTGATGATGTCATGGACAATCTGGGTGTGGTTCATCTTATCCAGACGGAGAGCCAGCTTTAACGTGGGTGCTACCTGATGGGAGAGCCAGTGCAGGGTGCGTTCAAAGGAATAGGGTTCCGGTTTGGTTGTCAGTTTCAGACTTCCCCTGTGTTCCCCTATAAACCACGCCCATTCCTCATTGATACGCCAGTCAGAACGGGGCTTTGCATTGTCCCTGTCCACGAACCGGACATAGCGGTTGATGATTTGAAAGGCTGTCCGTTCTGGATTGTCATGTTCTAACAGGTCACGGATGGCGTAAAAGGCACGCTCATTTTTCAGCCGGATTTCAAAGCGGTTCTTTACCTCTGCGTCTTCAATGTGAATATCGTGCTTTTTGTACTGCTCATAGTCCTTTTCGTAAATGCAGAAGTACACCTCACTTTGGAGGGAGCCGATATACAGGGTGTTCCCCATACATTCTTTTTCCCCACACCGTACCAGTTCGCCGCTGCGGTAGCTTTTGAAGTTGCGGAAGACCGAGATACATTCCTCATTCCGGCACTTCTCTGTCAGATGGGGAATGTTCAGGATTCCCGTTTTGTCATTGATGGCGAGGTCAAGCCGCTTCATCACGCCGTCCTCCATGAGAACATCCATGAAAAACTCATACCAGCTCCGTTCCTGTGCCAGCAGATAGCTTTCAAACTGGCGGCAGCCACGCCCTTTCAGTTCCAGCAGCACCCCTTTTTCCAGTTCCGGCGATACCAGAACGAAAATATCCCCCAGATAGTAATGCTCTGTGTAAGAATAGAAGCCGTAGTCTTCATGGATAAAGTAGGGGAGCTTTAGCCGAAGCACGTCTTCCACGATATGCTTCACATCCGTAGTGGGAAAACGAATCCGCACATAGTCAAAGAGCATTTCAAGAGGAGCGTCTGGATTGAAGCGTTCCAGAGCTTCCGTGATGGCTTCCTGTAATGCTTCGGATGGGTGAGCCTTGCCCGTTTCAATATCGCTCAGGTACGGACGGGTGATTCCGGCAGCTAACGCAAGTTTCTGTTGTGAGATACCATAAATTTCCCGTTTCTCTTTGATGTCCCGTACCCATGTTTCTTCATTCAGTGAAAATCCCTCCTGTCTAAAAAAGCGTATGTCAACTTTCGGAGCCTTGTTGACATACGCCGGATATGGGGAAAATCCCTTGTGTACCGTGGGATTCTGCCCTGTTGTTTGGTTGTTGCCTGTCGATTTGTACCCCTCTGTTAGATACGAGGGGTTTATGCTGGCGTGCCTTCCGGCACACCAGCCACAGCAGGTCAGTCCGTTTCTGCGGCTTTCGCTTCGCACGCCGCCTGCACTCCCTGTCTGCTGTCTGTCAGCTTTTTAATTTCTTTAAGAAAATCGTGTCCTTTTGGTACAAGGGGCGTGTAAAACTCCGAGATAACGCTGGTTCCCACATCCACATAGCCACGTCCTTTTATCTGCTTTAGGAAGAAATCCTTTGTGGTTTCCCCGAACATCATCCCATAGCCCATTTCCGACATCCGCCCCAGAGCCACACGGAAATTGAACTGGTCACGGATTCCGTCCCCCAGATATTTTGCGTCCGGACGCTGGCAGGCGAGAATCAGGAAGAAGCCAGCCTGCCGCCCAAGCATAACGATTTGTTTTAATTTGTTGAGGACAGCGGCGTTTTCTTTTGTGCCGAGCATTTCCATAAATGCCACATATTCATCAAAGATGAGGAAATGTGCAGGAAGTCCCAAGTAAGCGTAGTTTTCCCCTGTCCGGTAATTCTCCATGAGCTTCATGTCTTCGCTGCGTTTCATCATTTCTTCATAGAAACGGTCAATGCAGGCGAGCATATCTTCCTTTTTGTAGTACACATCCGGCATAACCGCCTGTAAATCCGCAAGGTCGGCATTCTTTGGGTCTAACACGAACAGGATGGCGTTGGTACGGAGCAGGGCTTCAATGAGGGTCAGGATGAAATAAGTCTTTCCGCCGCCGGTTCCTCCGGCAATGAGCATATGGGGGAGCTTGTCATACTCCCACCAGACATTTTCCATGAGCCGGAGCCTGCCGTCCTTTGCCTGTACGTCCTCAATGGAGATACGGTTGGCAATGGTATCATAGAGCAGGGTGTACTCCACATAGGAATCCTTTAATTCCTTATCTGTCAGCTCACAGTACAAGCCGCTTTCCAGCTTTTTCTCCAAGTTTAAGAGCTGTTCCTGATATTTCCCCAAGGTGATTTCCACACGGATATGGAGCAAGCCCTGTTTCATCCGGTAGTAGATTTTGGGAAAGTAAGTGATGGTTTCTTTGGAACGGCTGGAAGACAAGTCTTTGAAAAAAGCGTCTTCTTTTCTCTGCTCTGATTCATACCACTTGTTTTCCAACACCATCCTTGCTAGCTTTTGTCGGTGGATGAGCTGCTTTACTTCGTCCCTGCGGTATCGCCAGAACAGAAGAACTGTTGTAAGACACACCAGCCCTGCCATGCCCATGCTGAATAACAGGTAAGGGATATTTACATCCTGTGCTATCTGGGAGAGAGGCACTTCCTGCCAGTTGGTTCCGGCAATCTGCCCGATATGAAACAGCAGGACAACCAGCAGGAAGACAGGGAACAGGGCGGCAAGGGCAGTATGGAATACAAGGTCTTTATCCGTGGGACGGATACGTTTTCCACGGGGGAAAAGCTGCTTCATAGGAACAATCCTCCTTTCGTTTTTTTATGTTCCTGTTATTTTGCAGGGGGAACGTCTTTCTTTGGTGGCTGCGGATTCATGGCAGCCCCTTTTTTCAGGACAATATCCTCCGCCTTGATGTACCAGTCCACCTCTGCCCCCTGAAAGGTAGCCGTTGCCACGGTGTCTGCCACAGGATTGATGATTTCCACCTCTGCATTGTAATCAAATTCCTTTAATGGCACGCTGGCAGGGATGGAAACCTGAATCATACGCCCCTGTCCTCTGGATTTTAAGTCATAGGTACGCTCCTTGATTTCTTCTGATACCGAGCCGTCTTCATTCTGGAGGTGAACCTCACGGCGGAGGGCAGAAAATTTCAATGCCCCGAAAGTTGCTTCCTTGTCAATCACGATTCCGTTTGCTAATCTCATAGTCTGATGTCCTCCTTTTCCTTACGCTTTTACCATATCGTCAGCGTACAAAATGTAGTTGGTAAAGCCCCTTGTGCCGATTTTATAACCCTCTGCGGTGATACGGGGATTGACGAGCTTTACACGTTCCTCAAAACCAAAATGCTTCTCTCCGGCTTCGGCAGGGAGGATAACCACAATATCATCCGCCCTCTGTACGTCTGAATAAAGGTTGAAACTACGAGAGAGTACCGCCATACGTCCATTGATTCTTTTTTGTTCTGTTTTGTCTTCTCCGGCGAACTCCAAGTTGCCGAATGTTTTTTCCATGTTGGGGATAACGAATTTTAATTCCATATAGATGTACCTGTCCTTTCTGAATGTTGTGTTTGATGGTTAGTTTCGGGTTCTGGTTTGAAAGTCGGAGGGGAACGCTCCGGCGGTGGTGATTTCTTCGTAGTATCATATCCTTTCTGGTTTTGGGGTAAAAAAAATAGACGCTCAGTTTTGAACGTCTATAAGGAAAATGCTTATTAACTTTTTAGTCTTCTGCTGGATGTTTTGAAAGATAACGAGAATAATCAGTGTCAAATTGTAAAGATTTCAACTGTTCATCTATAATTTGTAATAGGTTTTTACCGTTAAGGATTGCTTCAAATTCTTTTATAGAGAAATCAATAATGCAATATTTATCTTCCAATTTCTCCTTATGGAGATAAAATTTTTTTATTAGTCCAGCACCATTACTCCATCCAGTTCCGCTAGTACCATAATACGAAAATAAAATGCCTATTTTTATGTTGTTTGTTAAAAGCAAACTACAAAATTTTCCTATGTATGTAACACTAACAGCTTTGTCGTAATTTTTGCATTCTCCTAGAAAGGTATCAAGTTTCGGGTCAATCAGATGATATGTCAACAAAACTTTTCCTTGAGGAGTTAAAGTAACGATTTGGTCTATTTCATTCGTTGAAGTTCGTAAGTTTCTATCTACATTAAAAATATTTCCAGAGATAGTTAAAAGATAAGAAACTAAATTTTCTAAAGCTTCGCCTTTTAAGTTATGTAAATTTTTAGGGGCATTATCTGTAGGGGAAATGTCATGAAGCTGTTTGAATTTTTCAAGTAATTTTTTATAAGTGTTTTTTTGGGCTTCACTAATTTCACAAATTTTTTCATATCTTAATTTATCAGATATACTATTAAGGACATTTAATGCCTTAGAAATTTCTTTATCATCTGGCATAATATCAATCATCACGTACCACCATATATATTAAAAATGAATTTTCTATTGAGGAAAGTTCGCTATGGCAGAGTTCACATTCAAAAGTTTCTGGTAACTCATTAAACAAACGTACTGTCCCCATAGATTTTTGGCAATTACTACAATATAATTCATAATAACTTTGCAAAATTCCTTGCTTTTCCAATTCAGATAAAAAATCATAGATTTCAGGAATAGATAAGGAAAATTTTCTTTTCAAAACGCCAGGATAAATCCACATATTTTTTCTATAATTCTTGAAAAAATTAGTTAAGGCAATGCTATCTATATTTTTATTCATTTTGTGTTGTATCGTCATTTCTATGATTGACAATGTATTCGATAACATAATTCATTCGCTCCATTCCGATTAGCACATTACTATAGTAATATTGTATTAAACAATAAGATTTATTTATGTAATTGAAAACGAACTTAACACGGTTACTTCGTGTTTTTATTTCGTTTTCCCATAATAATTCAATCCAAGGATAATCGGACATTTCTTCCATTTCAAACATAAATTGTTCTAAGGCTTCTCTGAAATCAGGTACTTTCTCTAATTCAGCCTGATTGTCATTTAATAGTGAGCGTAGTTCACCGATAAATGGTAATATATATTCTTGATTGTTACCAACATCCAGTTGTGCGTTTCCACCATTAGGTAATTTCATGGATTGAGCAATAAGTTTTACATTTTCATCACGTTTGCATACATTAACCATAAAGTCTAAATTTAGTGGAATCAAATCGCACTCAAAATGTTCTTTAAAATAATCAGACATTTCTGCAATTAAGTTGGAATATATAGTCGGTTCTTTTTTGTCGGATAAAAAGACTCTTTTTAAAACATCAAAACGAAATTCTATCAATTCTCCTTTTTCATGAAATACAACTAAAAAGGGATATTTGGTTAAAAATTCTTCCTGTGTGAGAGGATGAATAGCTGCATATGCTAAATTAAATTTCAGAAAATAGTATCCATCCATAGAGTATGCAACAGGTTTTACGAAAGATGTATATAAGTAATCATTCTCATAAGTATTTTCAAGAGGAATGATTTCCTTTGCTTTTTTTAATGTTGATGAAAAATCATCACAAGTAAAAATAACGGAATACTTATAATCTTTTAAAAATTCCCATTTTTCTAAAGCATATCCAGCTCTTTTGCTCTGGTGAATGCAAGTTACAAGCTGTTCGGACAATGTTTTTTCTGAAATATCTACAGTTTCTAGCCCCTCTATGTATAACTGTCCCGAAGTATCTGTTTGTTTAGTCGCAATTCCGTGCTGAATGAATTGTTTTACTAAATGGCGTTTTACTTTATCTGAGTAAGCCATTACTGTTTTTTCAAGATATTCTAAATAGTTGTTTAACTGCATACAATCCCTCTTTTCTGTGCATATATCTTTCGCTATCCTGATTATACTTGATATAAGTGCAAAAAGCCATGCACAAATCAAAATTTTTATAGGATTTTCGATATATACATAATAATAAAAGTTTTGGTGCTATTGCATATATAAAAAATAGACGTTTCATGTTTTCACACAAAACGTCTACTCCTTGCATTAAGGAAAAGAGTATCGTATAATCTTGATAAATGGTTTCCTAGCTGAATTGAGCCAGCTAACACGTTGCTAACACTTTTGTTACCAGTACAGGATATTTCGTGAATCTATCTTCCGTACAGACCTCACGCTTTTCCTGTATTATAAGGTGTTAGAGAGTATTACAGGAGGTTAGAAACTACTTGCTGCGAAAGGACATTTAGAACTCCTAAGCGAAAGGCCGTGCGTTCGAATCGCGCCGGGGACGCCAGAAGATTATCGCGGAAGATTTTGAATCTTCCGCGTTTTTTATATCAAAAGCATGGAACTCCATGTACTTAGATCGGGTTGCCGTGCCAACGGCCTGGTTTAATTTTCTACTAATAAACAGAGGGAAAGCTTACAGAGAAATTGAGATGAAGATAAATGATTATGAAGGTCCTCGATTTACAAGATGAATCCAGGTGTTCAGTTTTTCTCCAAGTTTAAGATATATTCCTGATATTTCCCCAAGGTGATTTCTACACGAATATGGAGCAAGCCTAGTTCATCCGGTAATAGATTTTGGGAAAGTAAGAGATAGATGGGCGATACTGAGATCAGAATAACGATGGTAGTTTGTTTAGTACTGGTAGAGCTAAAATAATGCTGCATAGTGTATCAAATATTTCTTATGCTTCAAATTCTATAACCAATGCACTTTCTATTCAGGATTGGTTATATGAAGATTCGGGTTCAACACAGCATATTTTAGAAGTAACTAATAAATTCTCCATACACATTAAATATTAGGGTAAATGAGACTGCAAAAGACTCAGCAGGAAATGCAATAGGAGAGAGTTCAACTTCTGAGGATGATATTCCAGTTGGTACTACGGTATTCCTAATTAATTACTTTAGTGAATGTCGGGGGGCGCAGTTTTGATACAGCTATAGAAACCCAGAGGTTAAATATTATATTCCGGTTATCCAAGATATCACAGTAGAAGCTACAGACCTTAAAGATAAAGTTCTAGTTAAAGTTATTAATAATGGTAATATTCCTGCAGAATTTGTAAGAGGTACAGAGGTTTTCTTTGGAGGAAATAAAGTGTTAGGTTATAATACTCAATATTTTTGTGATAGTGAATTGAAACCGGGAGCATCAATGACTGATTAAATGGATTATTACAATTGGGATGGAAAAACGATTCATTTAAAATGTCCGCCCCCACTCGAAGACTTGCACTGTCGATCATGGTAATTGTTGTCGTGCTTTTCTATCGTCTACTCCATCGCCTTGAACCTTTTTGCTATGGTTATCGGACTTGTATATCTGGTATTGGGTGTCTGTATTTTGATGCTTTTTTTAGCATGTTTTAGATCTATGCGGCGCTCATATTTGGATTTGCCGTTCTCATTTTTCTGGCATGTTTGCCGAGGTAGTCTCTCTCTGTCTGGAAGAATTGACCGGGAAAATGTCGAAATTTATCTTTTCGTGACAAATCACAACTTAATGGGCCTGAGGAATTGATACGCCTCAGGTCTTTTCTTTTGCACAAATATGCGAAAGGACAGATGCCCATGGCAGTAACCAGACGTATTCCCATGCACATGAATAAGGGGAAAAACCATTTCCCAGAGTCTGGGCGACAGAACGGATTATGCGAAGAATCCGGAGAAGACGGACAAAGGTGAACTGGTCATGATCCCATGACCGTGGATAAAAAGTTTATGTTGTTCAAACGCCAATATGAGCAGACTACCGATCGCCGCCACAGAGGCATGAAGTGATTGCTTACCAGATTCGTCAGTCCTTCAAGCCCGGCAAGATCACACCGGAGGAAGCGAACTGATTGGGGCAGGAACTGGCTCTCCGTTTTACAAAAGGTAAGTATGCCTTCATTGTGGTAACTCATATCGATCGGTCCCATGTTCATAAACACATCGTATTCAATTCCACTTCCATTGACGGAACAAGAAAGTTCAAAAACTTTTGGCTATCCAGTATCGCCCTGCAGAAAGTTAGCAATCGGAAAACGGCCTTTGAGGATAGTATATCCATAATATGATCGGATCATAACTCCGAAATCACGAAAAAGCAAGTTCAAAGCATCTCAGTTTGCACGAAAAAGCAAATTCGAGACGTTGTTTCGGAACTTCTGTCAGAAAGCGGGGGGCTTTATATAAATGATTAACGTATTTCTAACTCGCAATAACGAGTTAAAAATAAATTTACCTCAACACGAAACGAATTAAAACGAGTTAGAATCGAATTAAATGCAAGTAAGAGATGATATAGGAAAAATTTTGGAATTGGTCTTGCAATGGAAAGGGAAAAGTTCTGTTGGTAGATATGGCTCCGTAGGTATCTGTCTACAATCTGAAACAGATGTCAAAGATATCTCTGTTTCCTCGGAGCACAAGATCGAAAGCATGGACCAGTAGGATCAGATGTTGTTCAGAAGGAAAGACAGAGGAAAATGGTCAGGAAATCGCTATCGATATGGCAACTACCAAGATCAAAGGGAAAATCGTGATCTCCAAAGCAGATGCAGATACAGAGAAGCTACGGTGGCAGAGAATATTGCATCACCCCGAAGAAACTGTAAAAAACAGGAAATAGAATTAGGATAAGATGACCTGGGTTCGGGATGTCAGTATCGTATAGAGACTGGTTTTTTTACAGTATAGATTGCTTATGAAAAAGAGAGAATACGTCCCTGAATTTGTTAGAGTATTATGAAATAGTGAAGATAAGATAGTATTATTTAAATTGATATTGTTCTGCTTGGGGTGATTATTTCGCGCCAAGGGATCCGGGTCTGAGCTTTGCTCAGACCCATTGATTT
>OIWO01002673.1_pt1 | contig 11006 bp, 6 predicted proteins | sample 1587641 | NCBI WGS metagenome assembly OIWO01 (sample SAMEA3888924, study PRJEB22519) | human gut metagenome | biome: human gut; feature: human-associated habitat; material: faeces | place: Denmark | collected 2010
CCCCCGCGGCAGATGGAACGCGAAAATGAGATGATCGTTATTTCACATCGCCTTTGTGCAAAGACTATCATGCTCTAACCTGTCAGCAAACTGAAAACGAAGCAATCCGCCTGCGACAGGAATTAGAATCCTTTTTCTGCGTTACTTCAATAAATGTATTGTCCCTCATGGTCGGCCTTCGCTTTCTTGTACGCTTCCTGTGCTTCCTCATAGGTGCTGTAGCTACCTAATACGTTTCCCTTAGGTTTACCATACTCATACGGTAGCTGCGCCAAACCATTGTGATTTTTTCCATCAGAACCAGGCTGATTTAGCCAGACACGATTCTCAATCACCGAATACCCGTTTTTCTTGTCATAACGATAGGACAATACGGTTTCCTTGCTCCAGCCGCTCCCCTTATCGTTAGCATCCTTCTTCAATGTTACTGAGTCCAGATCTTCTGTGGTCCAGTACAGGACGCCGCTTTCGAGGCCGGGTTTTCCTTTATTTTCGCCATTATAAAATGTCCACATGGTCGCACCCAGCTTCCCGATCGTGCTGTCCTCCTCGTCACCATTCGTGAGCCAACCAGACTGTATCAGCCCACGTCCGTAATCGATACCATACCCATGGCCGGGGTAACCGGTTTGTATCTCTTTAATCCGGTCCAGAACCGGTTTCATATCAAAAGTTCCCGTATTCTTCTTCGCCGTCTCCATAAGGCTCGATGCATTTCCGAACACATTCTTGATCGAGTCTGCGACTCCTGTCTGGGAGTAGATCCCCCATCCGATACCTATGATGATCGCGAGCATCAGCGCATACTCGACAAGATCCTGCCCCTTCTGCGAATTTTTGTAAAATGTGAACACTTTTTTCATCCTCCTTCATTGTCTATTGTCTATTGTCTATATTGTCTATTGTCTATATTTTAACAAAAAAAGGATAGGAAAATCAATGCGCCTCCTAGTTGCTCTCACGATCAAAAACCGCCCTGCTTTGGCAGGACGGTTTTTCAAGCGCATGTATTTCTCTTATTCGATAAGCATGAGGAGGTCACCGGATTCGATGCGCTGACCAGCCTTGACATGGATCTCACTCACGATGCCATCCATCGGCGCGGTGATGGTGGTTTCCATCTTCATCGCTTCGGTGACGATGACGGGGTCGCCCTTCTTGACAGAGGAGCCTTTTTCGACGAGGAGTTTTACCACGGAGCCGGAGAGTGTCGCACCGACTTCGCCCGGTACGTCCTTGTCCGCTTTTCTGGAGGTATTCGCAGACTCTGCCACATGAGCGTCGTGGATCTTGATCTCGCGCGGCATGCCGTTCAGCTCGAACTGAAGCTCTCTGTTGCCTTCCAGGTCTGGTTTTGTGACATTATCAAGGCGAACGAGGAGCATCTTGCCTTCATCGATGTTGATGCGGATTTCTTCACCGACTTTCATGCCGAAGAAATAGGTCGGCGTATCGAGGAGAGAGAGGTCGCCATACTTATGATAGCGATCCATGTAGTCGGAGAAGACTTTCGGATAGATGCAGTAGGAGGAGACATCTTCTTCGCGGGTCGGGATGTGCTTCTCTTTCATTTCCATCTTGACTTCTTCAAAGTCGACATTCTCCGGCTGGCTTTCGAGGTGCGGCTTCTGTCCGCGCAGGATGATCTGCTGGAGTTTTTCCGGGAAGCCGCCATACGGGATGCCGAGCTTGCCGTCGAAGAAGTCGACAACGGACTGCGGGAAGTCGAGGGTATCTCCCTTTTCATAGATATCTTTCTCGGTCAGATGGTTCTGTACCATGAAGAGGGTCATATCGCCGACGACCTTGGAGGACGGGGTGACTTTGATGATATCGCCGAACATCATATTGACCTTCGCATACATGCGGCAGACTTCCGGCCACTGGGCTCCGAGACCGACAGCCGTTGCCTGCTGGCGCAGGTTCGAGTACTGTCCGCCAGGCATTTCATGCTGGTAAAGGGTCGTATTCGGATTCGTCATCTTGGAGTCGACACCTGCATAGTACGGACGGACGCCCTGCCAGTAGCGGTCGATGGTCTCAAGCGCATCGATATCCAGCTGCGGCTGGCGCGGGTTATTCTGCAACGCGTAGTACATGGAGGTCATGGACGGCTGGCTGGTACCGCCAGAGAGTGCGCCGGTCGCAACGTCTAAGATATCGACGCCTGCATCGACGGCTTTGGCATAGGAGTACAGGGTGCATCCGCCGCCTTCATGGCTATGGAGATGGATCGGAAGATCGACAGCATCTTTCAGCGCAGAGATCAGGGCATAGGCAGCTTCCGGCTTGAGGAGACCTGCCATATCTTTGATCGCGATGATATTCGCACCGGCATCCTGCATCTGTTTCGCAAAGTCGGTGTAGTATTTCAGGGAGTACTTCTGACGGTTCGGATCCATGATATCGCCGGTGTAGCAGAAGCAGGCTTCAGCGAGCTTTTCTTTCTTGCGGACTTCGTCGATGGTGACGGTCATATGGCTGAGCTGGTTCAGGCAGTCGAAGATACGGAATACATCGACACCATTGTCAGCCGCCTGATCGATGAAGTGACGGACCACATTTTCCGGATAGTTGGTATAGCCGACGGTATTCGCACCGCGGGTCAGCATCTGGAAGAGGATGTTCGGCGCGGCTTTTCTCATCTGGCGAAGGCGTTCCCACGGGCTTTCATCAAGGAAACGATAAGCCACGTCGAAGGTCGCGCCGCCCCAGTTTTCAAAGGAGAAGAGCTGCGGGACATGGACCGCCGTATAATGGATGGCATTCATGATGTCATGGGTCCTGACACGGGTCGCGAGCAGAGACTGGTGCGCATCACGATACGTGGTATCCATGAACATGACTTCCTTCTGGTCCATGACCCACTTGGAGAATTTCTCCGGTCCCATTTCATCGAGCAACTGACGGGTACCCTTCGGCGCTTCGATCTTGTCTGCATCGAGCAGCGGAAGCGGATTGAAATCCGGCTTTTCCTGATGGCCGGCGCCGGCATAGCCATTGACGGTGATGTCGCCGATGTAGGAGAGCAGCTTCGTGCCGCGGTCGGAAATCATATCCGGTTCCTGCAGGAGCCACGGGTTTCTGTCAATGTAGTTGACATCGCAGAGCCCTTCCTGAAAATCACGGGTACGAAGCATGTTCTGCAGGAAATAGATATTCGTCTTCACGCCGGAAATGCGGAATTCTTCCATGCAGCGGAGCATCTTGTGGATGGTGTCCTTCGGATGAAGGGCATGCGCGGTGACTTTGACGAGGAGAGAATCATAGTACGGGGTAATGACGGCGCCGGTGTAAGCCGTGCCGGCATCGAGACGGATGCCAGGTCCGCCGCCGGAACGATAGGCAATGATCTTACCGGTATCCGGCATGAAATTGTTCTGCGGATCTTCCGTGGTGATACGGCACTGGATCGCAACGCCTTTGTACCAGATCTCATCCTGCTTGCCAATGGCGATCTCCGGCCCGTCAAGAGCATAGCCCTCAGCGATGAGGATCTGGCTCTTTACGATATCCACATTGGTGATCATTTCCGTGACGGTGTGTTCGACCTGGACACGCGGATTGACTTCGATGAAATAGAAGTGCTTTTCATCCTGATCGACAAGGAATTCGACCGTGCCGGCATTCACATAGTGGACATTCTTCATCAGTTTGACAGCTGCATCGCAGATATTCTTTCTGAGTTCCTTCGGAAGAGACCATGCCGGCGCCATTTCGATGACCTTCTGGTGACGGCGCTGGATGGAGCAGTCACGTTCGAAGAGATGCACCACATTGCCGTGCTCATCGCCCATGACCTGTACTTCGATATGCTTCGGGTTCATGATGCAGCGTTCGACATAAACTTCATCATCACCGAAGGCCATCTTTGCTTCAGAGCGCGCACGGTTATATGCTTCTTCCAGATCTTCCATGCGGTCGACATTTCTCATGCCGCGTCCGCCGCCGCCATTGACAGCCTTGATCATGACCGGAAGTCCGTAGGTTTCTGCGAAAGCCTTCACTTCATCAAAGCTGTGAACCGCACCCTTGGTCCCCGGGATCATCGGGATCTGCGCTTTTTCTGCCTGAATGCGGGCATTCACCTTGTCACCGAACATGATGAGATGTTCGACCTTCGGCCCGATGAAAATGATGCCTTCTTCTTCGCAGCGCTGGGCGAGCTTCGCATTTTCAGCCAGGAAGCCGTAGCCCGGATGAATGGCATCGACGTCATGCTCCTTACAGATACGGATGATATCTTCGATGTCAAGGTATGCGTCGATCGGCTTATCCCCTTCACCGACCAGGTAGGCTTCGTCCGCACGGTTTCTGTGCAGGGACAGGATATCTTCTTTCGAATAGATAGCCACGGTGCGGATGCCCATTTCACTGCAGGCTCGGAATACGCGGATCGCGATCTCGCCGCGGTTGGCTACCAGTACTTTATGGATTCGTCTCATGAGATTCTCCCTCTCAATAAAATAGAATGAACACGATGATCGCGTCATTCTGATGCGCTTTTAGCGTTTGATAGTACTATTTTAACCAGTGAAAGCCGCAAAATCAATAGCCTGTATGAATTGGTATCAATCATGGTTTTAATAAATGATATAAATAGATGGGCAATGATATAGCATTCATTATGTGTTGTGTTTATTATAATTACAAATTTATCATTTGGGGTTCAGGGTTCAGGTTGATGGGTTCAGGGTTGTGGTGGCAGCTTCGCTGCAAAATATATATTTGCGGCGAAGCCGCCACCACCATTTCTAATTTCTCATTTCTCATTCAAACGAGGCTTTCAAATGAAATCAAAGGGCGACCCGCCCCCATGGCTACCCCCGAACCCCGAACCCTGAACCCTGAACCCATTATCTTCCACAATATTTTCTGAAATCACAGAACCGGCACGCCGTCGGAAGCTCGTTCTTTTTCATTTCACAGCGACGCGCAAAATCACGCGCCAAGATCCGCCTCGACGTCTCATCGAATTCCTCCATCCTTTTCTCCACGCGTTCTTTGCTCATAGGAAAAACAACGCATGGATCCTCGGCATCACTGGTGAAGTACAGGACGAGCCTTTCCACGGAGCGGCCGAGTTTCGTTTCGACGAGGTAGGCATATACCTCGAGCTGGCTTCGGTATTTTTCCATAAGGGGACTGTCCATCGGCGGTTTCTTCCCTGTCTTGAAGTCTATGACCCGCACCTTACCCCCATCTCCCGAGAGAAGATCGATGGTGCCGTTCAGAATGTAGTCATCTTTGACCAGCTCAAGAGGGCATTCGGCAGCAAGCGCATCATCCCAATTTCCTTTCCGGAAATCCACATATCCACGAATCTCTGAAAAGGCCTGCTTCAGTTTTGCCTCAGGGAGCCAGCTATTTTCTTTATCAGACAGGGAAATGTAATTCGCCATCATCCAGCCGTAGATCACAGAGGGCGTCACGCGATCGGCCTCTCCGCGAAGGACCGCGCGGTGGATGTCCTCGATCGTCTCATGGACAAGCTCGCCGTACATGGCATGACTCCCCTGCGTGCCTGCAAAGCGGTAGCCGCGATGCCAGAGATACTTCATCGGACATTCTTCATAAAGGGCGATCTGCGACGTGAAGGCGAAACGCGGCTTAAATACATTCCGCCCCACAGGGCGGCAGGTGAGGTGGTGGTAGTCTGCTTCTTTCGCATTATATGCAGGAAGAGCGGGCATGATCCATTGAAATTCTTCCGAAGTGTCTCCCTTCTTTTGAGAAGATGCGAGGACGAGGAGCGTTTCCGCACGGGAGAAGGCCGTATAGTACTTGCGCCATAAATCAAAATTTTTCATTTCCTTCGGTGGCTCAGCAGGCTTTCGTCCGCTCACCGTTTCCACCACGCGGGAAATCAGGTCACTTTCTGCATCCCAGCGCGCCCGCTCGTCGAGCGATGGCACGATGACAACGGGGTACTCGAGCCCCTTTGCCTGGTGGATATTCAGGAAGGATACGGAGCCCGAGGGCGCATAGCGCTCTTCATCTTCATACTCATTCACGCCGTTTTCAAACCACAGCCGCAGATAGCGGGAAAAAAAGAGATGCACGTCCTCCACAGTCTCCTCACCATGCCCGTGATTCTCCGGCAGGAAAAAGCCAAAACGGGCAGTCAGGCGCGTGATGGCGGACAGATTTCTGGCTGCATTCGATTCACCCCGGACCGCGCTGTCCAAAATATCGGAAAATGGTGCAAAGGAGAGCATCTGGTAGACGAGGTGCAAAAAAGAGGCGGGGAGTTTCTTCTCATAGGAAATGACACTCCGCGTGCGGTCCAGCCAGTCTTTCAGCGCTCGGTGCCCGGGTTTTGCGAGCATCATCCGCGCGACGCCCATGCACTCGAAGTATGTATCGAGAATCCCCCTCGTTTCCTGCATGTCGTCCCGATTTTCCATGGAATCCGAAAAACTGGGAAAGAGCAATAGGAGCGTCCCAATCAGCCACTCGACTTCCTGTCGCTTGAAGAACCAGCCCGCCCGCGGCGCGTAGGAAGCGATCCCCTTCCGTCGAAGCTGCAGCTGCAAAGCGCGCGATGCATTGCTTTTCACGGACGAACAGAGTACCGCCACTTGGTTATAGTCCGTGATCTGCCCCCGTTCTTTCAGCCCTTCGATGAAATCAGCGATCCGCGCGTGACATTCGGAAAGATCCTTCCCCGTGATGCGAAGGACGGGCGTCCCCGTTTCCTCTGACGCGGCATGAATATCCCCCTTCACATAGCGAAACATCCGCCCATCCGCTCCGCGCCAGCTTTTGAGTCCGCGCATCCAGTCCATGCAGAAGCGGACAATGCCCGAATGCGAACGATAATTCGTATCCAGCTTGAACGTATGGCATGTCTCATAGGTCTTCGAAAATCCCAAAATATTTCCGATGGACGCCCCGCGGAAGCGATAAATGCTCTGGTCATCATCCCCCACCACGAAGATCTGCTGCGAAGAGCCTCCCAGAAGACGGATGAGCTGCTCTTGGATGAAATTCGTATCCTGATACTCATCGATCATGATGTACCGGATCCGTTTCTGCAAGCTGTCAAGGATCTCCGGATAGGAAGAAAGAAGCGCATATGTCTCCTTCTGCAGGCGGGAGAAATCAATGAAGTGCCCCTCCTCTTCGAGCCGCGCGTACTTCATCATCATCCGCGCGAGCACTTCTACGCGCCCGCCCAATAGATTCCCGCATGTCCGCCGCATCTCTTCCGGCAAGAGCAGCTCCTCGGAGAGGCCATTCACATAGCGGCAGATCGTCTGGCACTGGCGCCATGGAGAGATCCCCACCAGCTCCCCCTGCTTCAGATAGGAGTCCTGTATCACACGGCGAAAATTCGGGATCGCCGCAAATTCCGAAAGATGCTCGTACACCAGGTACTGCTGCTCAAACTGGTCCACCGACAGATAATTCTTCGGAAGATGCGTATACTCCTGAAATTCTTTCAGGAGCTTTCGGCAAATGTGATGAAAGGTACCGATGTACATCTCATGCAAATTCACATCGATGCTCGCCTTCGACAGCACATCTGTGAGACGCGTCGTCAGCTCCTTCGATGCCTTCTGTGTATACGTGACCAGCATGATCTCTTCCGGCTTCACCCTCTTCTCACGGATGAGGTAAAGCACGCGCTGAATGATGGTATAGGTCTTTCCCGTCCCCGGTCCCGCGATCAAAAGCGTGGGACCTTCGGAGAGGATGGCAGCTTTTTGTGAATCATTCATAGAGAGGGCTCCTTTGGGAAATAGTGACTGGGAACTAGGGGCAGCAGGTATAATGGGTTCTAAGGGTTCAGGGTTCAGGGTTCAGGGTTCAAGGTTCAGGGTTCAGGGTTCAAGGGGTTCAAGGGGTTCAAGGGGTTCTAAGGGGATAGTGCGGCACATTTCGTCATCCTGAGCGGAGAAAAACGTCGTGTGTTAAAAAATGGCTTATCTGAAATATGAGAACTGAGTCGAAGGATCTAAGCGCCGCGGAGTATACTTAGCCTTCCCCTCTAGGGGAAGGTGCCCCGAAGGGGCGGATAGGGTGACTATGGTATGAAAGATCAATGATCGGATATAATAGTTCCTAATCCCTAGCTACCAGTCACTAGTCACTCATTCTTACTTTCAAACTTCAAGGTTAGCCCAAGGGGCGTGCTGTACCTTGATCGGGGATGAAAGAGGGTGGCGGGTTCTAAGGGTTCTAAGGATTCTAAGGGTTCTAAGGGGATAGTGCGGCGCATTGAACCTCTTGCACCCATCTCCCTTGTCACCCTTCACTTTCACTACGTCCCACCACCGTGAGGATTCCCAGCACGGGCAGGCAGAGGACATAGGCGAAGGAATAGCGGAAAACGGAGGAGGCCGGCGTGGAGAGGAGGAGAGTGGCTGTATTCACTAGAAGCGGCAAAAGCGCCCAGAGATATTCCTTTTTCCCCTGCCTGATCCAGACGAGCCCCAGAAAGAGCGCGATCCAGAGCGAAATCCCCGTCCCGATGAAATGGCTTCCCTCATAGGAGACATTCGCCAGCCGCGCCTTGAGCCAAAGAGGCAAAGGGAAATCCCCCGTCGCCATGCGGTCATTGTCTGCCGGCTTCATGTCTTTCGTATTCTCATCCGAAAGCGCCCAGCCGAAGCGCGACTGCACGTCATACTCGAAGGGATCCAGATTCCACAGGGCATATGTCTCCGTCAGCCAGCCTTCAACATAAATCCGCGGATTTCTCAAACCGGTATCCACCCATGCCGACAGGAATTCTTTTTTCTGCCCATTCAGCCAGTTTCTATGGAAATGGTCATGCCACTTTACAAAGTCCACGGTATAGGGTAAGTATTCTTTCTTCCACTCTTCTTCGGTGAGAAGATTTTCCATCAGCGTTTTCGTTTCCTCACTTCGCTCACCGCCAAGTACCATTGTCCGCCCCAGCTGCTGGAGCGGGATCGCCATAGACTCCTGAAAGAGCGGCTCCCAGTGATGGGTGCGCTGGATGACCTGGGCGGGGACGATGGAGATCAACGCAAAAATCACAAAAAAGAGGAGGATCTCCTTCCGCTTCTCCAGAAAAAAGAGAGCAAGGGATACCAACAGCGCGACAAGGAGGCCATTGCTGCGAAGCAGCATCGCAAGAAGCGCCGCGGCAAGGATCCAAAGAGACGCCCTCCCCCAGGGCTCCCCTTCCGCGCGCCGAAGAAAGAGCCATACAAAGAAGAGCAGCCCCAGCGAGAAAAGGCCATCGCGCACTGCCGCGATACTATAATTTCCCACCATCGGAAAAAAGAGAAAGTACCCGTACAGCCCCCATCCGGCAAGATCATGCACACGTCCCTTCACCCAGAAGGCAAAGGCGGTAAGCCCATAGGAGATCAAAAGAAGCTGCAGCAGAGAAAAGAAAAAGATGACCGGCTCCCGGCTCCCCAGCACATCCTTTCCCCAGCCCGCACCATAGCCGTATATCACCGAATACAGCCAGGGAAACTGCACGCTTGCATAGAGAGGATTCTCCATCATGAAGACCGTGTCATTCATTCCTGGCGCCGGATAAAACGAGAGAAGGAAGGGCAGCTGCCAAAGCACCATCAGAAGGAATGCCGGAAGAAACCATGTCCGATCTGCTGCCGTTCTCCTCGAACAAGAAAAGCAGGAAAGCCGATCGACCAGTTTGGGCAGTAAAAGAGAAAAGAACGCCGTCCCCAAAAGAAGGATCGGCACGTCCCAAAAGTCTAGGAGCGCGCGCCCTGCCTCTTTGAGCTCTCCTGCCCGATCCAGACAGTCTATCTTCACCGTGTACCAGAGCGCAGCCGCCAAGAAGAAAGAAAAGCATATATATAGGTAAGAAAAGCGTGTCCGAAACAGTTTCATAAAAAGCTCCTAGATCTTAAAGGTCGTCGGGTGCAGGGTTAGCCCATGGGACGTGCTGCCCTTTGATTGTTGGTGAAAGCCTCGCTTGAATGAGAAATTAGAAATGAGAAATGCGAAATGGTGTTGCGGCGCATAAAAATATGGAAGCGCCGCAGAATTTTGATAGCACTTCGCGCCGTCGTCATCTCGAGCGTAGCCCTCGATCTTTATTGCAGAACGTTCATCGCCTGATGTGAGGCAGCACCAGGACATCATTTTCCCTCGACGCATACACGCTGATTCCCGCAGTGCAGTAAAGATCCCTCGACTGCGCTCGGGATGACGATGCCGGAGAATCCCAGTCACTAGTCACCAGTCACTCGAGACTCCTAATCCCTAGCCAGTCATCCCTGCTTTCAAACTTGTAGCGGCAGCTTCGCTGCAAAGTATATATTGCTCATTATACCATGTTCCCCCTTCTCTCCTATGCTACAATATGGCTAATCTCATGATTTCTTATACAGAAAGGAGACCCTTTATAAATAGAGAAGAACGAGCCAGAGCCGCCCTTGCCGGCAAAGAAGTCGACCGCGTACCGGTCGCTGCCTGGATGCGCCTCTCCGCATTCGACCAGGATCCGATCTCCCTCGCCGAGGCAGAAGTCGATCTCACAGAAAAATATGACTTCGACTCTATCGAGATGATGACGAAGCTATGTATAAAAATCCATATGGAATCTGATTCTGCGATTGAATCAGCGTTTCCTTAACACACGACGTTTTTCTCCGCACAGGATGACGAAATGCGCCGCACCACCACCGCTGCCCCCCTCTGAACCTGTAGAACCTGCTCCCCCGCTTTCATCCCCAATCAAGGGACGGCACGCCCCTTGGGATAACCTGTCATCAAGAGACCTTCGGGCATCTCCCCGTTTCGTCATCCTGAGCGGCGAGAAACGTCATATGTGAAATAACGAATGCCAGAACAGCTGCGAACTGAGTCGAAGGATCTCGGCGAAGCCGCCACCACACCCCTGAACCTTGAACCTTGAACCTTGAACCCTGAACCACACCTAAAAAGGAGCTGTGAAGAAATGAAGATTCATTTCTTCATAGCTCCTTCTTTTGTGTCCTTTTCACTCCTGGTAGTAAAAAACAAGAGGAAAAGGGCATACTTCCCCCTTTCCC
>OIWO01002682.1_pt1 | contig 10965 bp, 10 predicted proteins | sample 1587641 | NCBI WGS metagenome assembly OIWO01 (sample SAMEA3888924, study PRJEB22519) | human gut metagenome | biome: human gut; feature: human-associated habitat; material: faeces | place: Denmark | collected 2010
TAAGAAACGCACCGTTCACACGCCCCTGGGCGCAGTAATTTCTAACACTGCGCTCGGACACATCCCATTTTTTCGCTATTTCAGCAACTGAAAGATATCGCATCCATGATCCTCCACCATAAAATCCATCAAAAAACCACGTTAATCTATTACATAGTATACCATGTCATCGGCAAAAATATCAATAGCATTCAAAACGAAATTGTTGCACTTTTTGCCGACACAGGAAATGCTGCTTCTGGATATAGAAATCCGGACTCCATCGAAAATGAAGTCCGGTAAGATATTATCTATAAACTTGACCTCGATCTCAAAATTTTTGTCACATCGAGACTCACTGGTGTAGTAGTGGTGTAGTAGCACTACCTTCAAGCCTGAAAAACCTTGATATTACAGGGGATTTTAGAGATTTCTGCAAATAATGCCGTGACACACAAAAAGCAGTTTTGCCAAAACGCAATTCCTCTTATGAGAAATATAAAAATCCGGAATGGGAGCCGCTGCTTATCGGGCGGCCGTGTTCTCCGCCATCAGCCTGCGGCGGTCACGCTCCAGATAGATCAAATGGATCAGGAAAGTCAGGAGCCAGCTGACCGGATAGGACCAGTACATGCTCTCCACGGTGCCCACTGCTTCAAACACGGTGTACCGCCAGACCACCCGCAGCAGACACGCGCCGATGAGGGTGGTGACGGTGGGATTCATGGAGTGGCCCAGACCCCGGAGGGTGCCGCAGGCCGTTTCCATCAGGCCGCCGACCCACTGGAATCGGCTGAGGGCCAGCACCCGGACCACACCGGCGGCGATGACCGCGTCGTAGGCCGGATCGGAGGACTGGACGTACAGCCCCAGCAGGGGGACCTGAAAGATCTGGGCCAGTGTGCACAGCACAATGCCCAGCCCTGTTGTCAGGGCCAGATTGATCTGAAAGACCCGCACGGCCCGGCGGGGATCGGAAGCGCCCATGCTCTGACCGGTGAAGGTGATGGCGGACTGATAGAAGGTGTTCAGCGCGGTGTGGACGAAGTTCTCAATGCCGGAGGCGGCGGAGCTGCCCGCCATGACCACGGAGCCGAAGGAATTGACCGCCGACTGGATCATCACGTTGGCCGCGGAGAAAATAACGCCCTGCAGCCCGGCGGAGAAGCCCAGCCGCAGCATCTGGCCCGTCCGGTCCGGATACAGCCGGATCTTCCGCAGATCCAGACGGCACGGCCCCCGGAAGGTACACAGGCGGACCACCACCAGCACTGCGGAGAGGAGCTGAGAGACGGAGGTGGCAATGGCCACGCCGGCCACATCCAGAGGGATGACCACCACTAACAGCAGATTCAGCGCGACGTTCAGCGCGCCGGAGACGATCATGAACAGCAGGGGATAAAAGGTGTCGCCCACCGCCCGCAGCAGGGCACTGCCGAAGTTGTAGACCACCAGAGCGGGGACGCCTAAGAAATAGATCCGCAGATACAGCACCGACAAAGGCAGAACGTCCTCCGGGGCGTCCGCCCAGCGCAGCAGGGGAGTGGAGAGCAGAAGCCCGCACACGCAGGCCAGCAGTCCGAGAATAACGCTCAGCAAGGCGGCACAGTGTACCGTCCGGAACAGACCCTTGTCATCCTGGGCGCCAAAGTCCCGGGCGGCCATGTAGTTCGCGCCGATGGAGACACCATTGAACAGCGTGATGATGAGGAAAATGATAGAGGTGGTGGAACCGACGGCCGCCAGAGAAGCGTGGCCCGCATAGCGGCCCACGATGATGGAATCCGCCGTGTTGTACGCCAGCTGCAAGATCCCCGTCAGCATCAGCGGAATGGAAAAGCGAAGAATAGCGGGAAGCAGAGGCGCTTCCCGGGAATACCCAGTTTGTTTCAACATGTTTCCTCCCATTCGATCCGGCGGATGCCGAAGCTCCGCCAGCTAAAGATGAGTATTGCAGAAAGGTCGGAGCTTGTCAATAGCCGGGGAAAGAGGGGGAAGCGCCGCAGAAATGGCCGTATCGGCAGATGAACGCCGTATTGACAGGAACGGGCGCGGCCCCTATAATTGTCCGTGAGAGAAATACAACCGGAAAATCGGAAGTTTGTGAAGGAGGTCCTATGAGACTGATTCGTGCGAAAAATTATGATGACATGAGCCTGAAGGCTGCGAACATCATCGCCGCGCAGGTGTCCCTGAACCCCAAGAGCGTGCTGGGCCTTGCCACCGGCTCCACCCCCATCGGCACCTACCGCCATTTGGTTGAGTGGTATCAGAAGGGCGAGCTGGATTTCGGGAAAGCGGTTTCCATCAATCTGGACGAATACTGCGGCCTGTCCGGGGACCATCCCCAGAGCTACCGCCGCTTCATGCGGGAGAATCTGTTTAACCATATCAATATCCCGGCGGACAGAAGCTTCCTGCCGGACGGCACCCAGACCGACAGCGCTTTGGAGTGCGCCCGGTATGACCGGATCATCGAGGAGCATAACGGCATCGACTTGCAGCTGCTGGGCATCGGCCGCAACGCTCACATCGGCTTCAACGAGCCGGACAGCTGCTTTGCCTGCGGCACCCATCAGGTGACCCTGACGGAGAGCACCATCGCCGCCAACACCCGCTTCTTTGAGAACGAGGCGCAGGTGCCCCGGCAGGCGTACTCCATGGGTATGCAGGCCATTATGCAGGCCAAGCGGGTCCTGCTGATCGCCAGCGGCGCGGACAAGGCGGAGGCCATCCGGAACAGCTTCTTCGGCCCCGTGACGCCTCAGGTCCCGGCGTCGATCCTGCAGCTCCACCGGGATGTCATCGTCATCGCCGATGAGGCTGCTCTGGCGGACTGCCCGGCAGAGGCGTAAGTGAATCGCTGCCCGTTAAGAGGGCGGTAAACATATAGAGTTTCCCGGCCGGCAGTCACGAACTGCCGGCCGTTTTTTCATGCGGCCGCTGTTGCGCACAGGCGTGAGCCGTGGGAAACACCGTGTCACCGGCGGCGGTGGATGCCTTGCGCACCGCTGCTTGCACCTGCGGATAGATCACCATATTCTAGATGCAAAACGGTGAACTGACCGTTGAATTTTTCTTTGTTTTCCCTATATGAGTATGGTAAAATACAAGGGAAACAGAACGCACGAGTGGACCCTTTCTCTAAAAGGAGCGAATGATGGCAGGACTGACCAATATTAAAAATCAAGCGCTGACGGAGCGCATTGAGGACCATCTTTTCCAGTATATTCTGGATGAACGTCTGGCGGTGGGCGCAAAGCTGCCCAATGAATATGAGCTGGCGGACCGGTTCGGCGTCAGCCGGGGAACGATCCGGGAAGCGGTGAAGCTGCTGGTATCCCGTGGAGTTTTGCGGGTCAAGCACGGCTCCGGTACCTATGTGGCGTCCCTGATGCCGCTGAAAGCCGATCCGCTGGGCTTGGACGCCATTGAGGACCGGATCCAGCTGGCGCTGGACCTGACGGACGTGCGGCTGATGCTGGAACCGGCGATCGCGGAGCTGGCTGCCCGGAACCGCACAGAGGAGGAGGCCCAACGGCTGACGGAGTACTGCGATGCTGTGCGGAGAAGGATTCAGGCGGGGGAGGATTATCTGATCGAGGATATGCGGTTTCACTGGTATCTTGCGAAATGCTCTCACAATATGGTGGTAGAGCCGCTGATGCCGATTATTGACGCGGCGGTGGTCTCCATCGCCAATATCACCCGTAAGGAGTTGCTGACCGCGACAGTCGATACTCATCAGGAGATCCTCAACGGCGTTCTGGATCAGGACCCGCAGGCAGCCCGGGCGGCCGTGGCCCTGCATTTGGAGATGAACCGGATTGTGATCAAGCACGCGCAGAAGCGGTCTAAGGAAACAAAATAATATCTATGGAAGCTGCTTTAGGATGTATGGTTCCAAGGCAGCTTCCTTTTTCGGTTGAAGTCATCGGATGACTTTTCCTTGACCTTTTACAGAAAAACCCAACTTTTTAACAGAAACGCCCCATATCTTTACGGTCTTTCACCGGATTGTGCAAATTTTTGAAAAATTTCTACAAAAAAGTAGAAAGCGTTTTTGACGACTTGTAATACCTCTTTCGAGATTTTATAATGCAGGCAGATAGCAAAAAAGGGAGCTGCCGGCGCTCCCGCATTGCGTGACTACAAAATTCTGATATACGGAATACAGGAGGAACTGCCTTATGTACCGCAGTGAACATATTTTGAAGGGCCTGAGCAACCAGTACTACCGCGCCACCTACAAATCCATGGGCTTTACCACCGAGGACCTGAAGCGCCCCATCATCGGCATTGCCAACGCATGGAGCGAATGCGTTCCCGGTCACTACAACCTGCGTCAGGTCGCCCAGCGGGTGAAGGACGGCATCTACCGGGCCGGCGGCACTCCCATCGAGTTCGGCGTGATCGGCGGCTGCGACGGCATGGGTCAGGGACATGACGGCATGCACTTCATCATGCCCTCCCGTGAGCTGATCGCCAACTCCATCGAGTCCATGGCTCAGATCAATCTGTTTGACGGTCTGGTGCTGCTGGGAAGCTGCGATAAGATCGTTCCCGGTATGCTGATGGCTGCTGCCCGTCTGGATATTCCCTGCATCTTCCTGCCCGGCGGCCCCATGGAGGGCGGCGTGGAGTTCGACGGCCGTCAGGCCGACCAGACCTCCAGCACCGAGGCTTACGGTATGCTCTCCGCCGGTAAGATCACCGAGGAGGAGTATGTCTCTCTGGAGAACACCGCCTGCCCCGGCTGCGGCTCCTGCTCCTATCTGGGCACCGCCAACACCATGTGCGCACTGGCCGAGGCCATGGGCATGACTCTGCCGGACGGCGGCACCGCTCCCGCCACCTCTTCCATTCGGATGATGAAGGCGGAGGAGACCGGCGTGAAGATCATGGAGCTGGTGGAGAAGAACATCACCTCCCGCCAGATCATCACCGACAGTTCTATCCGAAATGCCATCAAGGCCTGCCTCGCTATGAGCGGCTCCACCAACGCCGTCATGCACCTCACTGCCATCGCTTATGAGGCGGAGCTGGGCATCAAGGTGCTGGACGAGTTCGACACCCTCTCCGATACCACGCCCCAGCTCGCCAAGATGAACCCCTCCTGCAAGTACAGCATTGTGGACTTCTATCGGGACGGCGGCGTGCCCCGCCTGATGGAAAACCTCCAGTCCATGCTGGAGACGGACGTTATGACCGTCACCGCCCACACGCTGGCGGAGAATATCCGTGACCACAAGTACCTCTATCCCGCTACGGGCCTTGTCAACCACACGCTGGACGATCCCTTCGGCTATACTGGCGGCGTGGCGGTGCTGCGGGGCAATCTGGCTCCCGACACTGGCATCACCAAGCCCGGCGCGTTCGACAAGAGCCTGCATCATTTCAAGGGCGAGGCCATCTGTTTCGACTCCGAGGAGGCCGCCGAGGAGGCCATTCTGGCCGGTAAGGTCCATGACGGTCATGTGGTGGTCATCCGCTACGAGGGTCCCAAGGGCGGCCCCGGTATGCGCGAAATGTACAAGGCTATGAAGTATCTCTACGGCTGCGGTCTGGCCAAGACCACCGCACTGATCACCGACGGCCGGTTCTCCGGCACCAACAACGGCTGCTTCGTGGGCCATATCTCTCCCGAAGCCGCTGAGGGCGGCCCCATCGCCATCGTCCATGACGGCGATCTGGTGGAGATCGACGTGGACAGCAAGAAGCTGGAGCTGCTGGTGCCTCAGGAGGAGATCGAGGCCCGTCTGAAGCAGTGGAAGCGTCCCGAGCCCAAATTCAAGAAGGGCTGGCTGGGCCTGTACTGCAAGCTGGCTGCCTCCGGTTCCGAGGGCGGCGTCATGAAGTTTGACCATCTGTAATTTGAATTAGGAGGAGAAACCGACTATGGATGGAGTTACCGTTTCCGTTCTGGGCGCATTGGTGGCCCTTGCCGTCGCCATTGTGCTGATCCTGAAAAAAGTACAGCCCACTTATGCCATGATCTTCGGCGCCGTGATCGGCGGTCTAGTAGGCGGCGCCGGGCTCACCGGCACAGTTAGCTTTATCATCTCCGGCACGCAGGGCATCGTCTCCGCGATCATCCGTATCGTTACGGCCGGTATTCTGGCCGGCGCGCTCATTGAGAGCGGCGCGGCTGAGCGCATTGCCGAATCCATCATCAATAAGATGGGTGCCAAGCGGAGCCTGATCGCCATCACGCTGGCCACATGGCTGCTGACTACCGTGGGCGTGTTCGGCGACGTGGCCTGCATCACCGTGGCTCCCATTGCTCTGCAAATGGCCCGCAGGGCGGGTTATCACAAGATGGGTGTGCTGATGGCGCAGCTGGGCGCCGTCCGTGCAGGCAACGTCATGAGCCCCAACCCCAATGCCATCGCGGCCGCCGAGGCCTTTAATCTGCCACTGACCTCCATCATCGCCGTGGGCATCATCCCCGCGGTCACCGCGCTGATCGTGACCTCTCTGCTGGCAAAGCGCCTGTCTATGCGGGGCACGGAGATCACCGAGGCTGACATCGGCGGCGAAGCCGCGCAGCATAAGGATTTGCCTCCCCTGTGGGCGGCACTCAGCGGTCCCGTTGTCACCATCGCCATCTTGCTGCTGCGTCCCATTGCCGGGATCACCATTGATCCCCTGATCGCCCTGCCGGTAGGCGGCATCGTGGGTGCCATTGCCATGGGCAAGACCCGGGACATGGGCCACTACTTCAATGCCGGCCTCGCCAAGATGAGCGGCGTCGCCATGCTGCTGGTCGGCACCGGCGCTCTGTCCGGTATCATCTCCAACTCCGGATTGAAGGACGTGATCATTTCCTTCATTGAGACTCTGGGCCTGCCCGGCTTCATGCTGGCCCCCATCTCCGGTATGCTGATGGGCGCGGCTACCGCCTCCGCCACAGCCGGTACGACCCTTGCCAGCCAGATCTTTGGGCCTACCGTGGTGGCCAGCGGCGTAACACCTCTGGCAGCTGCCGCCATGACCCACGCGAGCTGCTTCGTCTTTGACGGTCTGCCCCACGGCTCCTTCTTCCATGTCAGCGCCGGCGGCGTCAACATGGAGATCAGCGAGCGGCTGAAGCTGCTGGGCTACGAGGCCATCAACGGCCTTGCCATGATGGCCGTCAGCACACTGGTGTTCGGCGTGCTGAAGCTGGCCGGCTGACCGGGAGGATTTCTATGGCAAAGATCATCGCGCCTGTTGTCACGATCTTCAACGAAGAGGAAAAGCCCGACTACGCAGGCAACAAAAAAGTCATCGATTTCCTGATCGAGGGCGGGCTGGACGGCATTCTTGTGCTGGGCTCCGCCGGAGAGTTCCCGGATCTGAACGAGCAGGAGCGTCTGGACTTCTTCCGCTTCTATGCGGAGTATGTCAACGGACGGGTGGAGCTGCTGGCCGGTACCGGCTGCATCCGCTATGCCGATACGCTGGCCCTGTCCAACGCAGTGTATGAGCTGGGCTACACGCCCATGGTCATCAGCCCCTACTATTTTGAGATGGATCAGGAAAAGCTGTTCGTCTACTATGACCGTCTGGCCAAGGACGTGAAGGGAGACCTGTATCTTTACAACTTCCCGCCCCGCACCGGACATTCCATCGCCCCGGAGACGATCCGCCGTCTGATCGATGCGAACCCCAACATCATCGGGCTGAAGGATTCCGTGTCCACCCCCGGCCACACCAATATGGTGTGCCGGGCGGTAGAGGGGAAGCCCTTCACCGTCTACTCCGGCTTTGATGACCAGTTCCTCAGCAACATCGCCAACAACGGGGGCGGCGGGTGCATCGGTGCGCTGTCTATCATCGTGCCGGAGATCTGGAGCAGTTTGGTGAAGGCTGCCAACGAAAGGGACTTTGATCGCACCTTCGCCCTGTACCACCTGATCCAGAAGCTGATGCCCATTTACGATATGGACACAAACTGCTCCCTGATCCTCAAAAAGCTGCTGGTGCACCGGGGACTGGAGATCAGCGACCGGGCCGTTTGCCCCTTCAACCAGATGAACGCCGCCATCTATCAGAGCGCCGCAGACCTGCTGGACAGCGTGTTGGATGAATACCAGTCCATGCGCTGACGGGAAAGCCGATTCAAGGCTGGTCCCTCGGTCGGCAAATACAATAACAGTAAAAGGGCAGGGCCGGACAGAAAGATTTCTGTCCGGCCCTGTTTACTGCGTTCTTCCTTGCATCGTTTCCGGCAAATTCACAATACGGTCATTGTACCGCAGGGCGGGGCGTTGTCCAACTCGGGCATTGTGAAACACCGTGGTTTGTGGTAAATTAAGTCCATAAAACAACGGAAAGAGGAATACACATGAAGGATTTCCGGCAGGAATTATATGAAAACGGCTACTTCCGGCAGGAGGAGCTGTGCTTTGCCGACTGTGACCGGTATCAGCGGGCAAGGGTCTCCGGCCTTTTGAACAAGGCGGCGGCCTACGCGGGGTATGACTACAATGCCCGGGGCCTGACCCATGATGTGCTGTTTGAAATGGGGGAGGTGTTCCTGCTCTCACGGCTGGCCATGCGCATCCACCGGATCCCCATGGCGGGGGATGTGCTGGACATCGCCACCTACGAAAACGGGGTCAAGGGCGCCCATATGCAGCGGGTCTACGAGATGAAGGATCAGACCGGAGAGGTGCGGGTGTCGGTGAAAAGCGACTGGATCCTGGTGAACCCCGCCACCCGGAAGATCATGCGGCCCTCCGCCTTTACCGCCAAGCCCATACAGACCTGCGGCCGGGTCATCGACTGTCCGGACCCGAAAAAGCTCCTGCTGCCCCACGAGGGGGTGGAGAAGCTGGGGACCCGGCAGGTGGTCTGGTCCGATCTGGACGGCAACGGCCACCTTTACAGCGCCAATTACGGCGACATTATCTGGGACTACCTGCCCCGTGACTTACAGGAGCGGACGCCCCGGGAATTCTACATCAACTACAACCACGAGGCGACGCTTGGTGAAACGCTGCGGCTGGTGGGCTTCCGGAATGAGGACGGCAGCTATCTCATGGAGGCCATCGGCCCGGACGCTACCTGCTTCACCGCCCTGTGCGTGTTTTAATTTGAAATCTTTGATACAAGGACAAATGCTTCCGATAGAAACGCAAAATGCTCTTGCAATTTGCGGCAAGACCCGATATCATGATATTGTAATAAGTAATACCATTGGGGCGTTTGCGCCGCAAAAGTAATGCCAAGCGGGGCTGACGCCCTTCTCTTACAAGTAAATAGGCGCTGGGGGTGCGGTGGGGAAACCGGCGCACCCCCTGTTCAAATTGCGGTCAGCCCCCTGAGGGCTGTGTCGGAATCGGGAGGAACGAACGAGCGGAGAAGCGATCGGCTGCAGAAGAAAGGAGAGGCGCATGAAGAATCTGAAAAAGCTGACGATCCTACACTCGAACGATATGCATGGCGATTTTCTGGCCGAACAGATCGACGAACGGCTGGTGGGCGGCGTGTCGCTGTTGTCGGGCTATGTCAATAAAGTGCGGCGGGAGTAAAAGAACGTGATCTACGCCGTGGCGGGCGATATGTTCCGCGGCAGCGTCATTGATTCGGAGTACAAGGGCACCTCCACCATCGGCATCATGAATCTGGTGGGGCCGGACGTGGCCACCATCGGCAACCACGAGATCGACTACGGCCTCGCCCATCTGCTGTTTCTGGAAAAGTGCGCGGATTTCCCCATCATCAACGCCAATCTGCACATCAAATCCAACGGACGGCGGATGTTCCGGCCCTTCTGGATCGCCCATATCGACGATATGAAGATCCTGTTCATCGGCATCATCACGGAGGAGGTGCTGGCCGCCACCAAGACGGACGAGCTGATCGGGTCCTTTGTGGACATCGGGGAGGCGGCCCGGGAGGTGGGCAACATCTGCAACGCCTACAACGCCATCGACATTGATTTCACCGTGCTGCTGACCCACATCGGCTTTGAGGAGGACAAGAAGCTGGCGGCGATGCTGGACCCGGACTGGGGCGTGGACGTCATCATTGGCGGCCACAGCCACACGAAGCTGGAGGAGCCCTTCAAGGTCAACGATATTTATATCGTGCAAGCGGGCACCGGTACCGACGAGATCGGCCGGTTCGACATCATGGTGGACACCGACCTCAACGCCATCGACACCTTAACCTGGCAGATGGTCCCCATCGACGATGCCCACTGTCCCCGGGACGAGGAGGTGGAGAACTTCATTCAGCGCTACAGGAGCGCCACCTCCCAGAAGTATGACCGCATCATTACCCGCTTTTCCTGTTGACCCATCCCAAGCGCAATCAGGAAACGGCGCTGGGGGACCTCATCGCCGACATTCTGCGGGACAGCTTCGGCATCGACCTGATGCTCATGGGGTCCGGGGCCATCCGCAGCTACGCCCTCGGCCCGGTGGTCCACTACGCAGACCTTGTGGAGTGCCTGCCCTATGACGACGCGGTGTATATGCTCAAGGTCACCGGCACCCAGCTGGAGCGGATGATCCGCCATATCCTGCGGGACGAGGCATTCCAGGGGGAGCACACGGAGTTCTACCAGTTCTCCCACGGGACGCACATCGTCTGGTCCCGGAGCGAGCAGGCTTTCCGCACCCTGACGCTGGACGGCGAGGCCCTGCACGCCGAGCGGCTCTACACCGTGGCAGTGCAGAAGTACCACTACAACAACCTCAAGCCGTTTTTGGACATCACACTGGAAGAGGTGGAGAAAAACGGCAAGATCCGGGTGCTGTCCACCTCTGCCCGGGACGTGGTGGAGGAATACCTGACGGTGAACCAGCACCTCAGCGGGGAGGTGGAGGGCCGCCTGGTGGTGGAGGACTGAGGGCCGCTCCCAGAAAAGCGGCGGGATTTCCTGAATGGATCTCCGGAGCAGAAAAGCGGAAACGAAACGGCGTTCTCTGATGTGCCGCGTCAATAACCCCCACCAAATCTAACGATTTGGAGGGGGCTTGCGAGAAAACGTAA
>OIWO01002697.1_pt1 | contig 10886 bp, 11 predicted proteins | sample 1587641 | NCBI WGS metagenome assembly OIWO01 (sample SAMEA3888924, study PRJEB22519) | human gut metagenome | biome: human gut; feature: human-associated habitat; material: faeces | place: Denmark | collected 2010
GAAAAGGACTGCCGAAAATCCAAGTCTTCCCATATCCCCACAATCCAGTGCGATAAACAGATCATAGGTTTTTTCTTCCGTCACTTCATGCCGGATCTTATCTGTATTTTTCATGAACTTCAGTGTATTCGGAAGCTCTTCCAGATAAACATCGATCTCTTTTTCAGGAAAATTCTCTCTGACATAGTTATACAATCCCATGCAGGAACCAGCACAGTCCCCATCCGGGCGGACATGTCCGCCAAGTGCGATCGTCCCGGCTTTTGAAATTGCATCTAATAACATACTAATCATCCTCTTCCCGTAAATCTCTTGTTACATCATCAATTTTCTTTGACATCCGGACACCATATTCAATGGACTGATCCAGTACGAACTTGATCTCCGGTGTGTTACGCATATTCAGTGTATGAGCAAGTTCGCGGCGGATATAGCCTTCTGCGCTCTGTAATCCCTTCAGGGTATCAGCCTGGGCTTTTTCATCGCCCAGGACACTGATATATGCTTTGCAGGTTTTAAGATCCGGAGCAACCTCTACCGCTACAACCGAAGTCATCGGTGCAACACGCGGATCCTTGATTCCTCCGCGCAGAATAGTACTCAGTTCACGCTGTACCTCTGCGTTTACTCTTGTATTCTTAATACTGTTTTTTCTCATTTTCTACCCTTCTTTATCTAGGAACTTCCACCATCTTGAATGCTTCTACCTGGTCTCCTTCTTTGACATCGTTGAAACGTTCAAATACGAAACCACATTCATATCCGGCTTTAACTTCCTTCACATCATCTTTGAAACGCTTTAATGAAGCAAGTTTTCCATCATAGATCACAACGCCGTCACGAACGATTCTTGCCTGGCAGTCACGTTCAAATGTACCGTCAAGGACATAAGATCCTGCAATTGTTCCGACTCCGGAAGCCTTGAATGTCTGACGTACTTCGGCATGGCCAAGTACCTTTTCTTCAAATACAGGCTCAAGCATACCCTTCATGGCTGCTTCAACGTCTTCGATCGCATTGTAGATGACACGGTACAGTCTCACATCAACGCCTTCACGTTCTGCCGTTTCCTTTGCAGTTGCGTCCGGACGTACATTGAATCCGATAATGATCGCATTGGATGCTGCTGCAAGCGTAACGTCAGATTCATTGATCGCACCAACACCACCATGGATGATCTTGACAACGACTTCTTCATTGGAAAGTTTGACAAGGCTCTGCTTGATCGCTTCTACAGATCCCTGTACGTCTGCTTTTACAACGATTCCAAGTTCTTTTAAGTTGCCTTCCTGGATCTGGTTGAACAGATCATCCAGAGATACCTTCTGGGGTGTCTGGCTAATGAGTGTTTCTCTGTTCTTTGCGATAACGCTTTCCGCAAGCTGTCTTGCCTGCTTTTCGTTTGCCGCTACATAGAAGCTGTCACCTGCTGCAGGAACCTCGGAAAGCCCCAGAATCTCAACAGGAGTGGAAGGGCCTGCGGATTTCACGCGTCTGCCCTTATCATCTGTCATCGCTCTGATTCTCCCGTATGCAGGGCCTGCAACCACAGGATCGCCCACACGCAGGGTGCCGCTCTGTACCAGTACGGTTGCAACAGGGCCGCGTCCCTTATCCAGCTGTGCTTCGATGATAGCACCTCTTGCCTTCTTGTTGGGGTTTGCCTTCAGCTCCTTCATTTCTGCTGTCAGAATAATCATTTCCAGCAGGTTATCAATGCCTTCCTTTGTGTGTGCAGATACAGGAACGCAAACGGTTGTACCACCCCAGTCCTCTGCCAGAAGACCGTATTCTGTCAGCTCCTGCTTTACGCGGTCGGGGTTTGCGGAGGGCTTATCCATCTTGTTGATGGCAACGATGATCTCAACGCCTGCTGCCTTCGCATGGTTGATTGCTTCTACCGTCTGGGGCATTACGCCGTCATCTGCCGCAACAACCAGAATCGCGATATCTGTAATCTGCGCGCCGCGCATACGCATTGCCGTAAATGCCTCGTGACCGGGTGTGTCCAGGAAGGTAATGGGCTTGCCGTCAATCTGAACGGTGTATGCACCGATATGCTGTGTAATGCCGCCTGCTTCGCCCTTTGTTACGCTGGAATGACGGATGGCATCCAGCAGAGAGGTTTTGCCGTGGTCAACATGCCCCATTACAACAACAACGGGCGGTCTTTCCTCCAGCTTGGATTCATCCTCTTCCTCCTCTGCGCCAAAGGCTTCCTCCATGATATCCTTTTCTTCCTCCTGCTCCAGAATCACGTTGTATTCCTCTGCGATGGAAGCCGCGGTATCAAAATCCAGTGTTGCATTGATGGCAAGCATTTTGCCCTTTTTCATCAGATTCATAACCAGATCGGAGCCTTTTTTGCCCAGAACCTCAGCCAGATCCTTTACGGTAATGCTTTCGGGAATATATTTGATAACGGGATCTGCGTTTGCTTCCTCCGCCTCCAGTGCCGCCAGCTCTGCCATCAGCGCTGCTTCCTCCTCCATTTCACGTCTTCTGCGCTCCATGGGGTTTTCTCTTACCTTCTGGCCGTTCTTATTCCCCTTTTTGTCTTTTTTGTCCTTGCCTTTATTGTTGTCCTTCTTGCCCTGCTGCTGTGCGCCCTTGTTATTCTGACCGCCCTGCTTGTTATTATTATTGTTATTGTTGTTATTATTGCCCTTGCCCTGCTTGCTTTCGTTTCTGTTTTCGTTGCTTCTGCCTTCGTTTCTGTTGTCCTTTTTCTGCGCAGGTCTGTTGCCGTCCTGTCTGCGGTCATTTTCCTTTTTCTGCCCATCCTGCTTCTGCTGGTTCTGCTTGGGCTGATTCTGCTTGGGTGCATCCTTTTTCGGTGCATCCTTTTTGGGTTCTTCCTTCTTCGGCTGATATAACGCCGTCACCTTTGCGGCTTCTTCCTCTGTCAGCATTGCCATGTGGCTTTTTGCTTCAATGCCGATGCTGTTGATTTTTGCTACTAAGTCTTTATTGGCAACGCCAAGCTGCTTTGCCAGTTCATAAATTCTGATTTTGGACATTCCACAACACCTCGTCTTTCTCGAAAATCAGCCTTCACCGACCTTCGTTCTATTCTCTATATTATCATCCGCAAGCTCTTTCAGTTTTTTTGCAAAGCCCTTTTCTGTAATCGCAATAATGGAGCGCATTTCTGCGCCAATGGCTCTGCCCAGTTCTTCCTTGGTTCCGATTTCTGCCAAGGGCAGTTCATAATACACTGCGGAATTTGTAAATTTCTTTTTTGTATTCTTCGATGCATCCTGCGCTAAAATGAGCAGAAATGCCTGTTTTTTGCGCACCGCCTGTTCTGCGGCCACCTCGCCTGCAACAAGCTTTCCCGCCCGCTTGCAAAGCCCCAGAAGGGAAAAAAATTTATTCATTGGTCTGTTTCTCCAATTCTTGAAGCAGCTGCTCATACACTTCCTTCGGCACAGCCACCTTAAAGGAGCGCTCCAGCCCCTTGGATTTCTGCGCCTTCGCCAGACATTCCGCATTGGGACAGATATATGCACCGCGTCCGGGCAGCTTTCCCGTACGGTCTAAGGCAAATTCGCCTGCATCATTTCGTACAATGCGAATCAGTTCCTTTTTATTTTTCATTTCCTGACAGCCGGTACATTTTCTGAGAGGTACTTTTCTTTGCTTCATATACTCTCCTCCCTCTTACGCTTCTGCTTCGCCTTCTGCCGTTTCCTCTGTCGCTGTTACATCTTCCTCTGCTGCTTCTTCTACAGCCTCATCTACTGTTTCTTCTGCCGTTGTTTCCTCCGCCGCTTCTTCCGTTACGGGGTCTTCTGCTAAGAAGTTTGTTTCTCTTGCCTGTGTTTCACTCTTGATATCGATTCTCCAGCCTGTCAGCTTTGCGGAAAGTCTTGCATTCTGCCCTTCCTTGCCGATTGCCAGAGAAAGCTGATGGTCGGGCACTACGATTTTCGCGCTCTGCTCTGCTTCGTTCAGCGCAACCTCCAGAACCTTAGAGGGGCTGAGTGCTGCCGCAATAAATTCCTTGGGGTCCTCGCTCCAGTTGATCACATCAATCTTTTCGCCGCCCAGCTCGCTTACGATTACATTGACACGGTAGCCATTCTGCCCAACACAGGCACCCAGCGCATCCACGTTTTCATTCTTGGAATAAACGGCAATCTTTGTTCTGCTTCCGGCTTCTCTTGCAATGCTCTTGATTTCCACTGTGCCGTCATGTACTTCGGGCACCTCCTGTTCAAACAGACGCTTTACCAACTCAGGATGTGTTCTGGAAACAAAAATCTGAGGGCCCTTTGTGGTCTGCTTTACCTCAAGCACATACACCTTGATGCGATCCATGAAGTTATACTGTTCGCCGGGAATCTGCTCGTTTGCGGAAAGAATCGCATCAATCTTGCCCATCTGCACGATAACATTTCTGCGTTCCTTTCTCTGTACGATGGCAGTTACAACCTCTCTTTCCTTTGTAATGTACTGGTTAAAGAGAATTTCTCTTTCTGCCTCGCGGAATTTCTGTACCACCACCTGCTTTGCGGTCTGTGCGGAAATTCTGCCGAAGTCCTTCGGTGTTACCTCCAGATCCACCACATCGCCAACCACATAGTTGGGGTTCAGCACTCTTGCCATTTCCAGAGAGATTTCCAGCTGCGGATCTTCCACAGGGCTTGCAACGGTTTTCTGCGCATAGCAGGCAACATTGCCGGATTCTCTGTCGATAACCACCTTAATATTCTGGCTTGTGCCGAAGTTTTTCTTGCATGCAGAAACCAGGGATGCCTCGATTGCCTCAAATACAACTTCCTTATCAATGCCCTTTTCCTTTGCAACCAGATTCAGCGCATCCAAAAATTCTTTACTGTCCATTTTCCAAATTCCTCCCTTAGCTTAAAAAATAACTGCCAATCTCACGCTGGCGGTATCCTTCTGCTCAAATTTCACTACGTTTCCGTTTTCCTCCTCGATGGAAAGCACGCCGTCTTCCAATCCCAGCAGCCTGCCCTGATACTGCTTGCTGCCGTCCTGCGCCTTATACAGCTTCACATCAATGATTTCTCCCTGATATTTCACAAAATCCGCATCCTTCTTCAGCGGTCTGTCGATACCGGGGGAGCTTACCTCCAAAATATAGGCCTGCTCGATGGGATCTTTTTCATCCAGCTTCACCTCAAGCGCACGGCTGACCGCTTCGCAGTCATCAATATTTACGCCGCCGTCCTTATCAATATAAACACGCAGATACCAGTTTACGCCTTCCTTTACAAATTCCAAATCCACCAGTTCCAGCCCCTTTTCTGCAATAATCGGCTCCAGAATGGGCAGCACCTTTGCTTCTGTATTGTTTGGTTTCGCCATTTTTACACCTCTTTTTCGTTTTTCTTTTTCCGTCTTACAAAAATCTGATTAGGGCTTTCCCCCTACAATAACAAAGAGCGGGTTGTTCTACCCACTCTTTTCACCAACGTTTATAATCATTACTTTGTATTACTATACCACTTCTTTCCTTTGTTTGCAAGGCTTTTTCAGAAAATTCCCTCGCAGCGCTCCGAAGCCGTGCAAGAAATTCCCTTTAGCCCAAATACATGCTCAGCTCCCGAAATCTTTCACTGTCATTCTTAACAGCTTCCTCCTTCTTCTCGCCGTTGGCATATTCCACCAGAAACCGCGTTTCCGCTTCCGCGCCGTCCAACAGCCTTACGCTGACGATGGTCGCGCTCAATTCCGCCTGCATGGTAAAGCCCTGCATCCTTTCGGATTTTCGCACACGCTCCGCCGTTCTCTTTTCCTGCAATTTCTTAAAAAGGGACATCTCTTTCTCCTTCCGACCCGTCACTGGCTTACTGATAGCTTTTTGCGGTGTTGATGCCGATGGTAGCCGAGCCTTCCTCCCATGTCACGCCCATATCCAGCAGCTTCGCCAAATCGCGCAGCTTGTAATAGGTATAATCGTTGATGGTATAGGCACTCACACTCTTTCTTTCCCCGTCGCAGTATAGCTTTGCAGTAGAGGTTGTGCCATAGGTATCGCCATATCTGCCTGCCGCGCCGCTCACAGAGGAGGAATACGGCACACCACGGAACAGCTCAATCGCCTGCTTGCTTTCGTCCCAGTAGGTCTGAAACTGCTTCGCTGTCCCATTTACCGCACCTGCAACATCGCGCAGCTTAAAATAGGTATAATCGTCAATCGTGTATGTCTGGAAATCCACCGCCTTGCCGTTCACCGTTACCTTTGCCCTGCCTGCGTAGGCATATTTCTTTTCAATCGTAACAGGTGCTTCCGGTTCGGTCGGGGTGGTCGGTTCTGTCGGTGTTGTTGGCTCTGTCGGTTTTGTCGCTGTCTGATAATATGCCTTCACCGCATCCGCACAGCCCTGTCTGTTGTTCAGCAAATCCCGCAGACTGAAGAACATACTGCCGTCCACGTTGTACTTTTCATTGACCTGCATTTCCTGTGCAATCTCCTTCGCAACGGAATCCTTGTAAATCCCCTGTCCAATATAAAGCTTTACGTCAGTCCCCTCGACCACGTCGCTCCACCATTTCACCAGTGTCTCATAATCGGCATAGGCATTGCCCTGCTCCCAGTAAATCTGCGGTGTAATGTAATCTACCCAGCCTTTTTCTACCCATTTTTTCGCATCTCCGTAAACCGTATAATAGCCTTCGGAGCCGCGTGTTGCAGAGCCTGCCTCGTCAGAGGTGCTGTTTTTCCAGATTCCCATCGGGCTGATGCCGAATTCCACAGAGGCTTTTGTATTTTTAATCGTCTGATATACCTTTTTGATTAACGTATCCACATTGTCGCGGCGCTCCTGCGCCACTGCACCTTCCCTTGTTTCACCCTCAGGCAGAGGATAATTGGAAGGATAGAAATAATCATCAAAATGGATGGCATCCACATCATATTTTTCCACAATCTCTTTTACCGTATCGCAGATATACTGCTGTACCTCCTCATTCGCAGGGTCATAATACATTGCCCCGTTGTAGGTCAGAATCCAGTCCGGATGCTTTCTTGCCATGTTGTCCGCAGAAAGTGCGGATACATCCGTTCCGGATGTCGTAATGCGGTAAGGATTCATCCATGCGTGAAATTCCATGCCGCGCTTGTGTGCTTCCGCAATCATGAACGCCATCGGGTCATAGCCGGGATTTGTCCCCTGCGCTCCTGTCAGCACAGCGCTCCATGGATTCAGATCGGACTGATACAGCGCATCCCCCTTTGGGCGCACCTGCACCACAACCGTATTCAATCCCAACTGCGCCTGCTCCAGCTTCTGAATAAATTCATTCTTCTGCGCTTCTGCATTATTCGTTGTAGAAGGATAGTCCGCACTGTATACCGTTGAAATCCAGACAGCACGCATCTCCTTCGCATCTGCCGCAAAGGCCTCCTGCGCCCCGATGCTTACCACGCCAAGCACACCGCATAAAATGCCGGTACATATTTTTTTCAAAAATCGATTCATTTTTTCACCTGATTCCTTTGTTTTCCCATTTGATTTTTATTTTATTTATTGTACCACAAAAATACAATGAAAAATATTACAAAAACTTTAATCTTTTCTTTTGTAAAAGAGATTGCATAAATCCTTTATTTGCATTAAGATAGAGAGAAACTATTGTTCCATAGAAAATACAAAAGATACGAGGTGACTTTCTGATGAGATACGGACTAATCGGAGAAAAGCTGGGACACAGCTTTTCTAAAATCATTCATGAACAGCTGGCGGATTATACCTATGATCTGATTCCCTTAACAAGAGATGAATTGGATGTTTTCATGAAGGAAAAACAGTTTTCTGCCTTGAATGTAACCATTCCCTATAAGGAAACGGTTATCCCTTATCTGGATGAGGTGGATAGCCGCGCGCAGAAAATCGGCGCAGTCAATACGGTTGTCAACAGAAACGGCAGGCTTTGCGGCTATAATACGGATTTTTACGGCTTCCGTTATCTGCTCCGGAAAAACGGCATCGATGTTGCCGGCAAAAAAGCATTGGTTCTGGGCAAGGGCGGCGCGTCCAAGGCTGTCATTGCCGTTCTGGAGGAATTGGGTGCATCCGAAATTATCACCGTATATTATAAGGAATATCCGGAAACCGTCACCTATGCAGAATGTTATAAAAATCATGCCGATGCAAAAATCATCGTGAATACCACTCCAGTCGGAATGTATCCGAACTCCGATGACTGCCCCATTGATTTAGACCGCTTCACCGCGCTCGAAGGCGTTGCGGATGTTGTCTATAACCCCCTGCGTACCCAGCTTGTTCTGGAGGCGGAAAAGCGCGGGATTCGTGCCGCAGGCGGTCTGGAAATGCTCGTTGCACAGGCAAAATATGCCGTAGAAATCTTTCTGGATACCCATCTGGAGGATGCCCGCATTGCCGAAATCAATACGCCCCTCTTAAAGGAACGCTCCAATCTTGTTCTGGTTGGCATGAGCGGCGGCGGCAAAAGCACGATTGGCAAAAGGGCGGCAGAAAAGCTGGGCAAAGGCTTTGTCGATACCGATGAGTTGATCATTGAGCGCATCAAAATGCCCATTGCCGAATTCTTCGCAAAGGAAGGAGAGCCCGCCTTCCGCGAAATCGAAACAAAGGTCATCCATGAGGTTTCTTCCCGGAATAACCTCGTCATTGCCACAGGCGGCGGCATCATCAAAAACCCCTTGAATGTCGAATACCTTAAGCGCAACGGCAGACTCATCTGGCTGAAACGCGATGCAGACCTGCTCCAGACGGGCAACGGCAGACCCCTCGCCCCCGATCAGGCGGCGGCGCCGAAGCTCTATCAGGAACGCCTGCCCCTTTATACCGCGACGGCAGAAGCCATTGCAGATAATAACGGCACCCTTGAAGAAGGTCTCTCAGCTGTCCTGCAGTGCTATGAATCCCTTTTGAAATAAAAAATTTCTGCATAAAAAATCCCCTTCCTTTCGGAAAGGGATTTTTTATTAGTTTAGAGGGGTGTAATAAAATGAGTTTTTGAGAGTTTTTTGAAAATTTCTGAGTTTTTATGAGTTTTATCTTCTGTGTTCTGTTTCGTTTCCTTTTTCTTTGGTGCTTCTATCATTCAGCCTGATGATGTCTTTCGTCAACGTCATTTACAGGAGGCTCCAGTCCATCAATGACAATATTGTTCTTCTGTGCATAATCCCACAGAGCGGCACGCAGCGCCTCCTCTGCCAGACAGGAACAGTGTACCTTTACGGGAGGCAGACCGTCCAACGCTTCCATGACCGCTTTATTGGTTACCTCCAATGCTTCCTGAATACTCTTGCCCTTTACCAGCTCTGTCGCCATGGAGCTTGTCGCAACTGCGGCACCACAGCCAAAGGTTTTGAATTTTGCATCAACGATTTTGCCATCCTCAATCTGCAAATATACCTTCATGATATCGCCGCATTTCATATTACCGACCTGTCCAACGCCGCTTGCGTTTTCAATTTCGCCTACATTTCTTGGGTTCATAAAATGATCCATTACCTTTTCGCTATATTCCATTTCAAAGCTCCTCCTTGGTGTTCCAATTTATATGAATATCTAAAGTAAATGTCTGTTTTTCTTCTATCAAGCCTTTTTGCCGGGATAAACGGGAGACATATCTCTCAGCCGCTGTACCAGACCGGGCAGCTTTTCCAGAATAAAGTCTACCTGCTCCTCCGTGTTTTCTCTGTCTATTGTCAGTCTCAGAGAGCCATGTGCAATCTCATGAGGCAGACCAATCGCCATCAGCACATGAGAAGGGTCCAGAGAGCCGGATGTGCATGCAGAACCGCTGGAAGCCGCAATGCCCAGTGCATCCAGCAACAGCAGCAGAGATTCGCCTTCAATATAAGAGAAGGAAATGTTGCAGTTTCCAGGCAGACGATCTGTCGGATGTCCGTTCAGGCGGCTATCGGGAATGCTTTCCAGAATCCCATGAATCAGCTTATCCCGCAGTGCAGTCAGCTTCTTTGTTGTTTCCTCCATTTCAGCCACTGCCAGCTCCGCAGCCTTGCCCAGACCAACGATACCCGCAATATTTTCTGTACCCGCACGCAGCTTCTTTTCCTGTGCGCCGCCGAAAATCAGTGGAGAAATCCTTGTCCCCTTGCGGATATAAATTGCGCCGATGCCCTTCGGTGCACCCAGCTTATGCCCACTCATGGACAGCAAATCAACATGCAGCTTTTCTACATCAATAGGCACATGACCGACAGCCTGTACCGCATCTGTGTGGAACAGAACGCCGTGCTTTTTCGCGATTTCAGCAATCTCTGCGATAGGCTGAATCGTACCGATTTCGTTATTCGCAAACATAACGGAAATCAGAACGGTTTCGGGACGGATGGCATTTTCCAGCTCCTCCAAAGAAATCTTCCCGAATTCGTCTACGTTCAGATAAGTCACATCCACACCCTTTGTTTCCAGAAATTCTGCGGTATGCAGAATCGCATGATGTTCAATTTTTGTTGTAATAATATGTTTTTTCTCTTTCTTGCTTGCGTTTACCACGCCACGCAGTGCCATATTGTCGCTTTCGGAGCCGCCTGCTGTGAAATAAATTTCATCGGGTGTCGCACCAATCGCAGCCGCTACCTTTGCTCTTGCTGCCTCCAGTGCCTTTTTGCTTTCCTTTGCAATGCTGTAAATGCTGGATGCATTGCCGTAATATTCTCTGAAGTAAGGAAGAATCTCCTGCAATACCTCCTCCCTTACGGGTGTTGTTGCTGCGTTATCAAAATAATATTTTGTCGGCATAAGAATACTCCTCTCAATCTCTTTATATATCATAGTATCTTTATATGTTTTATGTGATTTGAATATAGCACCATTTCTGATATATGTCAATAAATTTCTTCACATTTTTCCAAAAAAATAAAAATTTTTTGCTTTTTTTGAGAAAAAACACTC
>OIWO01002699.1_pt1 | contig 10877 bp, 5 predicted proteins | sample 1587641 | NCBI WGS metagenome assembly OIWO01 (sample SAMEA3888924, study PRJEB22519) | human gut metagenome | biome: human gut; feature: human-associated habitat; material: faeces | place: Denmark | collected 2010
CCAGCGACTGCAAGAACCTGCTGAAGACCATCGTCCGGGAACTGAACCTTCCCGACGAGAAGTACAAGCCCAACGTGCTCTCTTCGCGTATCTCCTATGCCAAGAACTGCCTCGTCACGCCGGGCGCCTATCTGGCCAATTCGACCTGCGCGGCCGAGGACCGGCAGGCCCAGATCCCCGAATTCGGCAACATCTACAACATCTACTGCCAGCGCTGCAAGCGCAACGGCGCGATGGACTTCGATGATCTGCTTTTGCAGACCAACATCCTGTTGAGGGATTGTCCCGACGTGCTGGCCCGCTATCAGGAGCAGTTCCAATACATTCTGGTCGACGAGTATCAGGACACCAACTATGCGCAGTATACGATCATCCGCCGGCTGTCGCAGACCCATTCGAAGGTCTGCGTCGTGGGCGACGACGCGCAGTCGATCTATTCGTTCCGCGGGGCCAAGATCGAGAACATCCTCTCGTTCAAGAAGGATTATCCCTCGGCGATGGTCTTCAAGCTGGAGCAGAACTACCGTTCGACGCAGACGATCGTCGACGCGGCCAACTCGGTGATCGTCCGCAACTCGAAGCGCATGGAGAAGCATTGTTTCTCGGAGGGCGACGTGGGCGACAAAATCCGCATCCTGAAGGCATACACCGACCGCGAGGAGGCCGAAATGGTCGTTACCGATCTGCGCGACAAGGTCCGCGCGGCGGGCGACGAGTGGTCGGAGGCTGTGATTCTCTACCGCACCAACAACCAGTCGGCCGTGCTGGAGGACAACCTCCGCCGCCGCGGCATTCCCTACCGCATCTACAAGGGCAGTTCGTTCTACGACCACAAGGAGGTCAAGGACATGCTGGCCTATATCCGGCTGGTGATCAACCCGCGCGACGACGAGGCGTTCAAACGCATCGTCAACTACCCGACGCGCGGCATCGGCGACACGACCGTGCAGCGCATCGCGCAGCTGGCCGCTGAGCGGGGCGTCTCGATGTGGGAGGCGGTCGACGCGCTGGTCGCCGAACCGGCCGCCGACCCCGTGCAGAAGACCATCGCCCGCAAGGTGGCGGACTTCGTGGCGATGATCCGCTCGCTGTCGCTCGCCCGCAACGAGAAGGGGCTTTACGACTTCGGGCTCGAGATCGCCACCCGCTCGGGTATCCTCGCGGCCTACCGTGCCGAGAATACCCCCGAGGCGACCTCGGCATTGGACAATATCGAGGAGTTGCTGAACTCGATGCAGGAGTTCAAGGAGCGGTGCGACGCCGAAATCCGCAACGGGGAGCGTCCGCAGGACGAAGAGGCGACCATCGAGGAGTGGCTGCAGAACGTCATGCTGGTGACCGACATGGACAAGGACGACCCCGAAGACCGCAACAAGGTGACACTGATGACCGTCCACTCGGCCAAGGGGCTGGAATACAAATACGTGTATATCGTCGGGCTGGAGGAAAACCTCTTCCCCTCGCAGCGGGCCGCCGAGTCGCCCGACGGCATGGAGGAGGAGCGGCGCCTGTTCTACGTGGCGCTTACCCGTGCCAAGGTCGAGGCGACGATCTCCTACGCCGAGATGCGTTTCAAGTGGGGCAACATGGAGTTCTCGCGCCCGAGTTGCTTCCTGCGCGAGATCGACCCGAAATATGTCAGGGCCGACTTCGGTACCGGCACCGACGACGACCGCCCGCACCGCTCGCCCGACGGATCCGCACCTTCGGCCATCGACGAACTGCGCCGCCGCTTCGACTACCGTTTCCAGCAGAAACAGCAGGCTGCGGGCGGGAACAATGGCGGCGGCCGGCCGGGCAGCAACCCCGGCCGCGGCAATTTCGGCGGCCGCCCCTCCGACGGCGAATCCGGCCCCGCAAGGCGTTTCGCCCGGGCTGCGGCACCCCGCGACGCCCGCCCGCAGGGGCGTCCCGACCCGGCGCTCGTCCAGGCCCCGCGCCCCTCGACCGACGGCATGCGCCGCATCGGTGTGCGGCAGGCGGCCGACGGCGGCGTACCCCTCGGCGATACGATGCCCGTCAGCGGCGATTATACCGTGGGACAGCGCGTCGAGCACCCCAAATTCGGCGTGGGTATCGTGCAGCGCATCGAGACCCTCGCCACCGACCACAAGCTGGTCGTGGCCTTCGACGGCGCGGGCGAAAAGACCCTGCTGGCCAAATTCGCCAAACTGACCAAACTATAACAGCGATGGCGACCCCCCCCCTTGTGTCGGTCTGCATGACCACCTACAACCACGAAGCTTACCTTGCCCAGGCCATCGAGAGCGTGCTGGCGCAGCAGACCTCGTTCGGGGTCGAGCTGGTGCTGGGCGACGATTGCAGTACGGACTCCACGGCCGCTATTTGCCGCGAATACGCGGCGAAATACCCCGGCCGCGTGCGTTTCGTCACGGGCCAGCGCAACGTGGGCTGGCGTGCCAACTACCGCCGCACGTTCGAGGCCTGCCGCGGGAAATACGTGGCCTACTGCGACGGCGACGACTGGTGGAGCGACCCCCGCAAGTTGCAGATGCAGGCCGACCTGCTGGAGTCCGACCCCTCGTGCGGGATGTGCTATACGCGCGCCAGCAACTATTACCAGAACACCGGCCTCACCGAACCCGATCACGAGGAGCACTTTACCGACTTCGACCACCTGCTTTGCCGGCTCACCATCGCCAACTGCGCCACGCTGGCGCGCCGCGACCTCATCGCCCGCTACTATGCCGAGGTGCGCCCCGACGAGCACCCCGAATGGCTTACCGACGACGCCCCGATGTGGCTCTGGTTCGCGGCCTGCAGCCGTGTGCGCTACCTCCCGGCCATCACGGCGGTGCACCGCCGCCTGCCGCAGAGCGTGAGCCATAGCACGGAATATCCCCGCCGGATCGCCTTCTGCGACTCCCTGATGGACATAAGCCTGTGGTTCGATGCCCGTTACGGTGCACGCCGCAACCGGTTCCGCATCCTGCGGCGGCGCAGTTCGGTCGCGTTGTGGGTACTCTCCTGGAACGGTTCCGTCGGCGAATACCTCGCCCGGTGGCGCCGCGACGTGGCTGCCTGTCCGCGCCTGCTGTTCTGCCCCGAAGGCTGCGGGCTCCTCGTGAAGAAGATTTTGTTCCGACGTAAAAAACAACGACTATGACTACCAAAGAGCGTTACGACGGCGTTATCGCCTGGTTCTCGGAGCACATGCCCGTGGCCGAGAGCGAATTGCACTATACGGATCCCTACCAGTTGCTCGTGGCCGTGATCCTTTCGGCGCAGTGTACCGACAAGCGGGTCAACATGACTACGCCCGCCCTGTTCGAGCGCTTCCCCACGCCGTTCGAAATGGCGAAGGCCACGGCCGAGGAGATTTACCCCTATATCCGGAGCATCTCCTACCCGAACAACAAGGCCCGCAACCTCGCGGGCATGGCGCGTATGCTGTGCGAAGAGTTCGGGGGCGAGGTGCCGAGCGACCTGCAGCAGATGCAGCGCCTGCCGGGCGTGGGGCGCAAGACGGCCAACGTGCTGGGTGCCGTGCTGTGGCAGAAGGAGGTGATGCCGGTGGACACGCATGTCTTCCGTGTCTCGAACCGTATCGGGCTGACGACCAATTCGAAAACTCCGTTGCAGACCGAGCTGACGCTCGAAAAGAACATCCCTTCGCACCTGTTGCCGGTGGCTCACCACTGGCTGATCCTCCACGGACGTTACGTCTGCATGGCGCGCAGCCCCAAGTGCGGCGAATGCGGGATCGCCGCCTGGTGCCGCAAATACGCCGCCGACCACCGGACGAAAGGGTAGGTGCCCCCCCCCGACGTTTTGGGGCGTTTGCCCGGGGAGGCTTTGCCGGGACGGTTCGTTCCCCGATCGACACCCCCGCCCGATCGACAGCCCCCTCCCGGTACGGCCCGCCTCCTGCGCGGGGCATGATCCGGCCGCCGGGGACACCCTGAACACAAAAAAAACAGATCAACCCAATCCAAACCTCAGACCTATGACCAAGATCGTCCTGAAATTCCTGTTGTTGCTGTTCGTGCCCTTTTTTGCGCAGGCGCGTGACACCGATTCGCTGCGGGTGCTGTGGGTCGGCAACAGCTATACCTATTACAACGACATGCCGTCCACCGTCCGGCAGATCGCCGCGACGCAGAAGGTGAAACTCTCCTGTACGCGCTTCCTCAAGGGCGGCGAGCGCCTTTCCGGCCACCTGAAAAACCAGAAGCTGCTCGACGCCATCGCCGCGGGCGGCTGGGATTACGTCATCCTCCAGGAGCAGAGTTCCGCGCCGGCCATGCCGACCCGGCAGGTCGCGCGGGAAGTCTACCCTGCGGCGCGTACGCTCGACAGCCTGGTGCACGTCGCGTCGCCCGATGCCCGTGTGATCTTCTACATGACGTGGGGGCATAAGAACGGCAACCGCTTCCCGATTCCGGAGTACCCGCCCGCCAACAGCTACGGCACCATGCAGGAACGGCTGATTACCAGCTACCTCGAAATGGCCTACGACAACGACGCGTGGTGTGCCCCCGTGGGCATGGCATGGCGCCGGGTGCGTGCCGAAAGGCCCGATTACGTGCTCTATGCGCAGGATTGTTTCCACCCCGGGCCGCTGGGCAGCTACCTGGCCGCGAACGTGATTTTCACCACGATCTACGGCAAGCCCTACCAGACCGCCTGCACGCTGGACTTCCCGGCCGAACAGGCCGAATACATCCAGCGTGTGGCGCAGCAGACCGTGCTGGAAAACCTCACGCTGCTGAATATAAAAAGGTAATCGGATTTGTACGGATTCATGCCCGCGCTTCGACAAGCGCGGGTTTTTTCGGATCTTGGACGCCCGCCGGCCTTGCCGCAGGCCGTTCCGCCGGACAGGATGCCTGCTCTCACCGCTCGCTCAGCTCCAGCCAGCGCATCGTCTTTTCGTCGATCGACGCGATCAGCTCCGCTATGCGCCGTGACTGCGCCGTGAGCTCCTCCACCGGGAGCGTCCCCGACGAGAGCGACGCCTCGAGTGCCGCTTTCTCGGCCTCGAGCGCCGGGATTTCCGTTTCGAGCGCTTCCAGCTCCCTCTTTTCGTTGAACGAGAGCTTGCGCGGCACAGCCTCCGCCGCCTGTGTTTTCGCCGCCTGTGTTTTCGCCGCCTGCGGTTTGGGGCGGGCCTGTGCGGCTTCGGCGCGGCGTGCCGCTTCGTATTCGCGCTTCCAGGCCACGTATTCCGAGTAGGTTCCCGCAAAATCCCTGATCTCGCCCCCGCCGCAGAAAACCAGCAGGTGGTCGGCGACCTTGTCCACGAAATAACGGTCGTGCGACACCACGATCACGCAGCCTCTGAACGCTTGCAGGTACTCTTCCAGGATGCCCAGCGTTACGATGTCCAGGTCGTTCGTCGGCTCGTCCAGCACCAGGAAATTGGGGCTCTGCATCAGCACCGTGCAGAGGTATAACCTCCGCCGCTCGCCGCCGCTCAGGCGTGCCACGTAATTGTATTGCGTTTCCGGTGTGAAGAGGAAATGCTGCAGCAGCTGCGAGGCGCTCATCCGCCGCCCGTCGCCCAGTTCGACCTGTTCGGCGATCGCCGTCACCACGTCGATCACCCTCATCGAGTCGTCGAACTCTAGCCCCTGCTGGCTGTAATAGCCGAAGCGAACGGTTTCGCCTATGTCGATCACACCGCTGTCGGGTCGTTCGATGCCCGTCAGCAATTTGAGAAACGTCGACTTGCCGCAACCGTTGTCGCCCACGATCCCCAGCTTTTCGTAGCGGGTGAAGTTGTAGTTGAACTTGTCGAGGATCACCACGTCGCCGAAGCGCTTGCTCACGTCGCGGGCCTCGAATATCTTGGTGCCGATCCGCGACGCCCCGACGTCGAGCCGCACCTCGCCGCTGCGGCGCGTCGTTTTGAGCCGCGATTCGAGATCGCGGAACGCGTCGATGCGCGACCGCGCCTTGGTCGCCCGCGCCTGCGGCTGGCGGCGCATCCACTCCAGTTCGCGGCGGTAGAGGTTCATGTCGCTCGCCCGCTGTGCCGCGTCGGCCGTTTCGCGCTCCTGTTTCTTTTCCAGGTAATAGGAGTAGTTGCCCGCATAGTGGTAGATCCGGCGGTTTTCCATTTCGAGGATGTCGCTGCACACGCTGTCGAGGAAATACCGGTCGTGGGTCACCATCAGCAGTGCGGCGCTGCTCGCCGCGAGGTACTCTTCGAGCCACTCGGTCATGTCGGTGTCGAGGTGGTTGGTCGGCTCGTCGAGGATCAGCAGGTCGGATTCGCTGATCAGCACGTTGGCCAGCGCCACGCGCTTGAGCTGCCCGCCCGAGAGGGTTTCCACTTTTTGCCCGAAGTCGCGGATCTTGAGCCGCGAAAGGATCCGCTTGGCGCGCTGCTCGTAATCCCACGCTTCGAGGGCATCCATCCGCGCCATTGCCTCCTGCAACCCTTCGCCCGACGCATCGCCGATCGCCCGCTCATACTCCGCGATAGCCTTCAGGGCGGGGCTCTCCGAGTGGAAGCAGGCTTCCAGTACGGTCATGCCCGCCGGGTATGCGGGGCTTTGTTCCAGGTAGGCGATCCTCAGGCCGCGGCGCGGCACGACGCTGCCCGCGTCGTGGCTTTCCTTCCCCGCGATGATGTTCAGCAGCGTGGTTTTCCCCGTGCCGTTCTTCGCCACGAGGGCCACGCGCCGGCCCTCCTCGATCGTGAACGAGATATTTTCGAAGAGCACCTGCTCGCCGTACGATTTGGTGAGGTTTTCCACCTGGAGACAAGAAGCCATAACGTGTGATTTAGATTTGCAAAGCTACGCAAAATTCCCGAACCGTGCCAATCGCCGTCCCGGAAAGGGGCTCCGGCCCCCGGAAAACGGGCTGCCCCTCCCCGAAAAAAGGACGGCGCACGACGGTCATATCCCCTCGTGCGCCGTTTCTCGTTGCCGGACTTCCCCCGGAAACGTTGTGCCGTTCCGGTTTTTCACCCCTCCCGGCGCCATGCTTTCCGGGCGGTTCCCTTCTTCCGTCAACCTCCCTTTTCCCGGGTTGCGGGTTCCCGTCACAGTGTTTTCTCCGGCACCGGATCCCTCCCTGCGGCATCCGCTTTCCCGGACACCCGTTTCCAGACACTATTTTTCCCCGCCCTGCCTTTCGGGCGCACTACCAGTTCTTGCGCAGGTCGCGCGTCAGGGGGAACTCGGTGATGCGCAGCGTCGTGCAGCCGTAGGGGATCAGCGTGATCTCTTCGGCGGGGTTGGCGGTCTCGTTGGTGCTGTACGGCTGGGGGCCGGCGCTCTCCTGGTAGAGCACCCATTCGTCGAGTCTGCGCCCGCGCGCCCTGATCTCCACCGGGGCGTTTTCCAGCGTCCACGGATAGGCGTCGCCGATGTCGCGCCGCTCGACCCTGAATGCCTCCGCAATGCGTTCGGGGCGGACGTCCTCCTCGAAGAGCGTGTAGTTCCACGGGGTTGTAGGCCGCACCTCGTAATACCACGGGCCGTAAATCTGTTTGCCCGGGTTGCGGACTTTCGACCATTGTTCGCCGATGCGCAGCGAGTAGACCAGCGGCCCGCGCTCGACGACGGCCGAGCGTTCGTACCAGCGGCTGACGGCGACCTCCATCGGCAGGCGGAGCGTCACCACGTCGCCCGTGCGCCATGCGCGCCGCACTTCCGCCACGGAACCTTTCCCGGGCGACGCCACGGCCTGACCGTTCACCGCTACGGTCGCCCCCTCGCACCAGCCGGGGATGCGCAGGCGGAGCGGGAATTCGGCCGTTTTCACCTTGCGGCCGTCGATCCTTATCTCGAAACGTATCTGCTCGTCGAAGGGGTATTGCGTCCGCTCGGCGATCGTCACCCGTACGCCGCCGGCCACTTCGGCCGTGACGTTGCAGGGCGAGTAGACCATCGCGGCCAGCCCGCCGTCGTGGGTGGCATACCACAGGTTTTGCGTGAACTTGGGCCATCCCTGGTGCATGTTCGACGTGCAGCAGGCATAGCCCGTCAGCAGGCCGTAGAGGATGTCCGTGCCGTCGTGGCTCTGCTCGAAATTGCGGCGGTGGTCGGTAATCATCACCTGGTTGACCTGCTGGTAGTACTGGCGGGCGTCATAGGCGTCCGTGGCCTGCGTGGGCAGGGCGTTGAACGCCACGCGCTCCAGATGGTCGGCGAACTGCACGTCGCCCGTGATTTCGGCCATCTCCTCCAGCGAGTACATCATCTCCACGGCCGTGCAAAGCTCCGAACCCTGCGTCGGGGCGGCGCCGTGCAGCGCCTCGTCGCCCCCGTACAACCCCGTCGGCAGGCCGATGTAGCGGCGTATGTCCTCGAAGCCTTTCTTCACGGCCGCCACATGCGCCGGGTCGTTGCTGCGCTGGTAGTAGACCACCGGCTCCTTGATCCCCTGCGCGAGGTTCACGCAGTGCAGCGAGAAGGGCGTCGGGATCACCTCCCCGCCGGCGAGGATGCCCGTCCAGTCGAACGTCTGCCGGTGGATCAGGTCGCCCAGCTCCAGCAGGAATTCGTCGCCCGTGATGTTGTAAAGCCAGTAGACGATGCCCAGATTGTCGCCGCCGCGCTGTTCGCCCCAGAAAGTCCAGTGCCCCAGCGGGGTCTTCGGAAGCTCGCGCAGCTGGTAACGGAAATAGGCGCTCATCAGTTCGATGACGCGCTCGTCGCCCGTCGCCGAGTAGTATTGTTGCAGCACCTTGAGCATGACCATCTTGGGCCACCAGTCGCGGGCGTTGTCGCGCTGTATGGCCGGGCTTTCGAACGGACGGTCTTCCGCCGGGCCGAAATAGCCGTCGGGCTGCCGGCTGCCGAGCGCCCACTCGACCCAGGGGCGGGTCTTTTCGATCAGCCGTTCGTCGCCGAGGATATAGGCCAGCGGCAGCAGCCCGTCGATCCAGTAGGGGCCGCGTTCCCAGACGTCGCCGTCGCCGCCCAGCCAGCCGTTGCGCGGGCCCATCACCTCGGGGTAGACCGAATCGAGGTGCCCCGTCAGCCCGTCGGCCTGACGCTGCAACTGGTCGCGGAGCCACCCTTCGGCGCGGATGGCGCCCAGCGGAAGTTTCACGAAGGGCTTTTCGCGCAGCGGGGCGCGGTTGTTGGCATAGGGTGCCGCGGCCGTCGCGGCGGTCGTTACCAGGAGCAGGCCTGCCAGCAGCAGGGACATGAGTTTTTTCATACGTACGGTTTTGGTTAGCCGGGACAAAATTAACGAAATTCCCGGCTGCGGGGTGTATGCAAACGTGCAAATTCAGTATGCATCGGCGGGCGCGGTTTGTTATCTCCCTCTTTTTTGCTACCTTTGCCCAGTATCACCAATGTGAAGCAAGGCTGAAATGGAGCTATCGAAAGAGCGTATCGAATCCCTCAGGGAACTTCTCGCCCCGGCAAACCGTAAGATCGTGATTGTCGCCCATACCAATCCCGACGGCGATGCCGTGGGTTCTTCGCTCGCCTGGGCCGAGGTGCTGCGGGGAATGGGACACGAGGTAACGTGCATCGTCCCGAACAAATACCCCTATTTTCTCGACTGGATGCCGGGTATCGGCCAGGTCGTGGTCTTCAAGAACGACACCGCGGGCGATGCCGTGCGCGCCATCGCCGAGGCCGACCTGCTCTTCTGCCTCGACTTCAACGCCGTGTCGCGGCTCGAAATCCTGAGCGATACGATCGAGGCCAACACCACGGCGCGCCGCGTGCTGATCGACCACCACCTTTCGCCCGACGAGGGTTTCGACCTTTCGTTCTCGCATCCCGATTCGTCGAGCACCTGCTTTCTGGTCTACTCCATCGTCGAAGCGCTGTTCGGCGCGCAGGCCGTTACGCGCCGCATGGCCGAAGCGCTCTATGTGGGCATCATGACCGACACGGGCAATTTCGCCTATTCGTTCCTCACGCCTGAGCTGTTCCGCGCCGTGGCCGTGCTGGTCGGGACGGGCATCAGCATTCCCGACATTCACAACAACGTCTACAACGCCTATACCGAGGGCCGCGCGCGGCTGTTCGGCTATGCCATCAACCGCAAGATGGAGATTATTCAGGACGGCACGGTGGCCTACATGTCGCTGCTGGAGAACGAGATGCGCCGCTTCCAGTTCCAGCAGGGGGACAGCGAGGGCTTCGTGAACTACGCCCTGACGGTCAAGAAGATGAAGATGTCGGCCATGTTTCTGGCCCACCGCAAGTTCATCCGCGTCAGCTTGCGTTCGCGCGGAGATGTCGACGTCAATCTCTTCGCCCGCAAGTACTTCAATGGCGGCGGCCATAAGAACGCCGCCGGAGGTAAATCGTTCGTTTCGATGCAGGAGACTATCGCACACTATATCAAGTCTGTAAAGGAATTCGCCGACGAGGGCCATCTCGGCTGATCCGCCGGAGCGGCCATGCTGCGGCGGTTTCCGGCAGTTCTCTGCGGCCGGATTTCCGGTTGTCAATGGTTTCGGCAGATCGGTTTCGGCTGTCAATCGTCTTGCGGCGACTTTGCCCGCCCGGTTTCCGGTGGTCTGCCGCCTTGTGGCGGTTTCCGGCGGTCAATCGTTTTGCTGCGGTTTCCGCCTGCTCGATTCTGCCGCCCGGTTTCCGGCTGTCAACTGTCTTGCGGCGGTTTCTGCACCGGATTTTTGGCTGCCGATCGCCTTTGTAGCGACTTTTGCCCGCCCGATTTTGGCTGCATGGCTTCCGGGGCCTGCCGTATCGCTTCTGCCGGACCCCTGTGGCCGCTGCGGTTCCGGTGCGCTCGCGGCAGCCGCCTGCGGTTCCCGGTTTTCGGGCCGTCGTGCACCCGAATTCCGGCCGTGAATTCCGCCGGTTGCCGCAAAAGATGCTGTCTCATTAATTTGGAACGTTATGGACGATTTCCGACTCAAAGTCTTCATTACGGCGGCCCGGACGCTCAGCTTCACCCGGACGGCC
>OIWO01002706.1_pt1 | contig 10839 bp, 9 predicted proteins | sample 1587641 | NCBI WGS metagenome assembly OIWO01 (sample SAMEA3888924, study PRJEB22519) | human gut metagenome | biome: human gut; feature: human-associated habitat; material: faeces | place: Denmark | collected 2010
CTGAATTTTTCGAGATTCTGGACGGATGCCGATAAAAGCGGCATCGTAAAACGCAATTTGACACGTAGTGCTTTTGCATTTCACTACGTGTCAAATTAATTCAGCTGATCTACAGACCTATTAAATGCTGTTTTAATATCCTGGTCTTATCTCTGGCAATTGGCAGGATCTGATCTTCATATCCCCGCATGCGCAAACTGAAGCTGTTACTTCCCCATGGGAATACTTCCCGCACTTTATCGAGATTTATAATAATACTTTTGTGAATCGTTTGACTATATTCTATATTTTTCACAGAACAAGTCAATAGATTCTGTTTCAAGTGTGGTTTATTATGCTTAAACGGTTGTTTTTTCGTTTTATCAGTAGCAAATTTTAATAGTTAAATTTCCCGTCATTTTTTTCTTCTAAGGCTTTGATCATATGATAGGTATATTCACAATATGGAACCGGAATTTCAAACTCTTTTCCCATACGCATCATCTCACCTGCGAAAATATCAAATGAAATATCGTCTACGGCACGTACTGTGCCGGATTTCTTGTCTTTTCCTTTAAAATATACTTTTACATGGTCTGCGTGGACCAGTACGTCTTTGCTTTTGTTTTCATCAGCCATTGGTTACTGCCTCCTGACTTCCATTATCTGCCTGTGCGTAGAGCCAGCAGCGTACCTGACGGTCTTCTCCAACAGAAAATACCGGTGGTTCTTCCTTACGGCAGCGGTCGCAGGCTTTTGGACATCTTGGCCAGAAACGGCAGCCCTTGATGCGCTCTACCGGGTTTGGAACCATACCTTCAATAGTGGATAATGGTTTGCGCTCTTTGGTGATCCTTGGGATAGCGCTTAAAAGTCCCTGTGTGTAAGGATGAAGCGGTTCGCGGAAAATATCAGCTGTAGGAGCCTTTTCTACAATGTGGCCGTTATACATAACGATAACTGTATCGCAAAGCTCACTTACAACACCAAGGTCATGGGTAATGAACACAACAGAGGTGTTCATTTCCTGGTTCAGATCACGGATCAGGTCTAAGATCTGTGCCTGAATGGTCACATCCAGAGCCGTTGTCGGCTCATCTGCGATCAGAATCTGTGGCTGACAGGCCAAAGCCATGGCGATCATTACACGCTGGCGCATACCGCCGGACATCTGGTGGGGATATTCATAAGCACGGGCCTGTGGATTGGCAATACCAACGGCCTGCATCATTTTAATGGCTTCTTCCATGGCTTCTTTTTTCTTCATTCCCCGGTGAAGACGTAAGGACTCTGCGATTTGCTTTCCGCAGCGGATGATAGGGTTTAAAGAAGTCATAGGTTCCTGGAAGATCATGAAGATCTCGTTTCCGCGGATCTTCTGCATTTCCCGTTCAGAAAGTTTTACCAGATCCTTTCCATTATATAAGATCTGTCCGCCGGTGACTTTGCCCGGAGGATTTGGGATCAGCTGCATCATAGCCAGGGAGGACACACTTTTTCCGCTTCCGCTTTCCCCTACGATGCCTAACTTCTCACCGCGGTGGAGCGTATAGCTTAAGTGGTCTACTGCGTGTACCGTTCCGGCCATGGTCTTGAATTCCACACACAGATCTTTTATTTCAAGTAATGTTTCTGACTGGTTCATGGTTTTCTCTCGTTTCTACAGGATTTTATTAATAAACGAACATATTATCCGACTACTATGCTGGATGTTAGCAATACGTTTGTCAGTTTAAAGCGACAAAGTATCAACGCAAAAAAAAAATAACTATATATAGTACAGATACAATTGTTAAGGCTTAGAATACCATACTTTCTAAGGAAATTCAACTGGGGAAATGATGTTCTTTTGATATTTGTTCATCTATTCTTCATTGAAAACAAACGTTAGTCTGGTATAATGGTATCACATAGTTACAAACGAAGAATATTTAATTTTATGAGGTTTACATATGAAACGAAAAACAGACCGGAGAAGAATGAAATTTCGGGCGTTTATGGTCTGCGTTCTTTCTTTTCTGGTCGTTACAGGCAGTGCCTGTTTTTTAAACCGGGAACAGGAAAAGGAGGAGAAATTAAAGGCTGTTTACGCAGCGGAGTCCACAGTAAGCAGGGTAAAATCCCAGTTGAACCGGTATCTGGCGGAGTCAGAACTGGTGAAAAATATCATAGAGTCAGGATATGATATTGATGGAGAAAAATTTTCCATTTTATCCCAGATGATGCAGGATAAGCAAAATGTGATCGAAGCCCATGAACTGTCAAAGGACGGTATTGTTTCCCATATCTATCCCATGAAAGGGAATGAAGAGGCCATGGGGTTAAATATGCTGGAGCATCCGGACAGAAAGAAAGAGGCAAATCTGGCAAAAACAAGCGGTCAGTATACCATTGCAGGACCGTTTCCACTGGTCCAGGGCGGAAACGGCGCACTGCTTTTTGATCCTGTTTATGTAAAAGATGAAGCAGGGGAAGATACGTTTTGGGGCTTTTCCATTCTGGTATTAAACTGGGATCATTTTATGGAAGAAGTGGAAACATATAAGCTGGAAGATGCGTCCTATCAGTATCTCATATGGAAAAATGGCACAGAACCGGGAGAAAAGCTGACGATTGCCCAGAGTGAAAAATTTTCCTTTAAGGACACACTGGAAGTAGCCTGTGATGTGCCTAATGATACCTGGTATTTTGAGATCGAGCCAAAAGCCGGATGGGTACCGCAGTCACAGATCGCTTTTGGGATACTGATCGCAGCCCTTGTTTCAGGAGTGTTGACGGTTGGTTACTGGCAGTATGAGATGCAGCGTTATAAAGAGGCACTGTATGCGGAAAAGATCGAACGGGCAGCAAAACGGGCGGAAGAAGCAAGTGAAGCCAAAACAAGATTTCTCTTTAACATGAGTCATGATATCCGGACTCCGATGAATGCGATCATTGGTTTTTCTGATCTTTTAGAGAAACATCTGGATGATAAAGAAAAAGTCCATGATTATATTAAGAAGATCCAGTTATCCGGTTCGTTTTTATTATCCCTGATCAACTATGTTCTGGAAATGGCGCGGATCGAAAGCGGAAAGGCGACATTACGGACAGAAGTTGGGGATGCCCAGGAACTGTTAGGGGCATTAAATGCAGTTTTTGAACCGGCAGTGGAGAAGAAGCGGCTGAAATACAACTGTACGTTGGATGTAGAACACAGGTTTATCATCTGTGATGTGACAAAAGTGCGGGAGATCGTATTAAACATTATCAGCAATTCTGTTAAGTACACCCCGGAAGGCGGCAGCGTTACAGTACAGATCAAAGAGATCCCATGGGAGAAAGAGGGATGGACTGCATACCGTATTCTGGTAGAAGATACGGGAATTGGCATGGGTGCAGAATATCTGCCTCATATTTTTGAAGAATTTACCAGAGAGCGGACCAGTACGGAAAGTAAGGTAGTAGGTGCCGGTCTGGGTCTTCCGATCGTAAAAGCCTTGATAGATCTTATGGGTGGAACGATCCAGGTAGAAAGCGAAAGGGGCAAAGGCAGCAAGTTTGAAGTTATTTTGCCTTTTGAGATCACTTCTGAGGAAGAGGTCAAAGACAGTTATGTAAAGAAAGAAGAAAAGCTGTATAACAGATCTAAGGAGAAGCGCATTCTTCTTGCAGAAGATAATGAGCTGAATGCGGAAATTGCCATAACCATACTGGAAGAAAATGGATTTAAAGTTGAGCGGGCAGAGGACGGATGCAAATGTATGGAACTGTTTTCAGAGAAGCCGGCAGGTTATTACAGCACCATTTTAATGGATATCCAGATGCCAAATATGGATGGCTATACAGCTTCAAGAAAGATCCGTGGCATGGAACGGGAAGACGCAAAGGCGATCCCGATCATTGCCCTGACTGCCAATGCTTTTGATGAGGACCGGAATAAGGCGTTTGCTGCAGGTATGAACGGACATATTGCGAAACCGATTGATGTGGGGAGGATGGTCAGAACCATTGGAGCGTTAGTAAAATAAGTGTTAGTGAGATAAATGTCAGCCCAACAGAAAAGGATATTGTCAGGCGGTATAAAAACAGTCTGGCAATATCCTTTTTAGTTTCCATGCATTTGCAAGAAGCTGCCGGTGGCAGGTTCTGTAAATGAGGGTGTAAGTTATATGAGTTACATGATCAAACTTAAAGCGGCTTCATCTGCGATCACGGTTACATCATTGTGCAGCTGTAAGATAGATGCCGGAACAGATGGTGTAATAGGGCCATAGAGAGAGTTCTTTAAGGCTTCTGCCTTTTCCTCGCCGCCTGCGATCAGCAGGATCTTCTTTGCCTGCATGATGTTTTTGATGCCCATGGTATAGGCCTGTTTTGGAACGTCATCTTCAGAGGCGAAGAAACGTTTATTTGCTTCAATGGTGCTTTCTGTTAAGTCTACACAGTGGGTCTCTTTTTCAAAAGCAGCGCCAGGTTCGTTAAAGCCGATATGTCCATTTCTTCCAAGACCTAAAAGCTGCAGATCGATACCGCCGTGGGAGCGGATGATCTCATTATAGGCAGCGCAGGCTTTCTGTGGATCCGGCTCTAAGCCGTCTGGAACGAAAGTACGGGCCTTGTCGATATTTACATGGTCAAACAGGTTGGTGTTCATAAAATAGCGGTAGCTCTGGTCATTGTCCGGGCCAAGTCCCTTGTATTCATCCAGATTAATAGTGGTGACTTTGGCAAAGTCCAGATCCCCCTTGTTGTACCATTCGATCAGCTGTTTATAAGTGCCAATCGGTGAAGAACCGGTTGCTAACCCCAATACGCAGTCCGGCTTCATAATGATCTGGGCGGAAATGATGTTTGCAGCCTTGCGGCTTAAGTCCTGATAGTTTTTTGCTTTGTAGATAACCATAAGTGTGTCCCCTTTCTTTGTTGCTTCTCCTTATGATACCAGTATACCTGGTTTGGCGGGAAATTCAATAGAAAGGGGGCAAGAAAAAGACTGACAGGGATGTAGAAGTATGGTATGCTAGGAAAGAGTGGACCATCTGCGTCAGCAGACATAAAAAACGTGCCAGCGCAGGGTTCATAAGTCTATAATAACCACCCCAACGGAGGATTAAATCATGGAAATCACAGGACGCAATGTAGGAAAGACATGCCGCACCCATTATAAAGGTACTTTTAATGATGGAACCCAGTTTGACTCTTCTTATGACAGAGGCGAACCATTAGAGTTCGTATGCGGCGCAGGCCAGATGATCAAAGGCTTTGACGCAGCAGTGGCTGATATGGAAGTAGGAGAAGTAAAAGACATTCATCTGATGCCGGAAGAAGCATATGGACAGCCAAATCCAGACGCGATCTTTGAACTGGAGATCGAGCAGCTTCCAGGTTCTGAGGATCTGACTGTAGGCCAGCAGGTATATCTGACCAATCAGATGGGCCAGCCATTCCCTGTAAAAGTTACTGCAAAGACAGAGAAGACCATTACTTTTGACGCAAATCATGAAATGGCAGGAAAAGAGCTGAACTTTAAGATCGAGCTGGTAGAAGTGAAATAATAAAAATTTAATTTCTGGACGGAAGTAAATATAGAAAGCAGCAGTGTATATTTTACCCGCATTTCCACATACTACCCATAAGACACACAATATGGAAACAGAGATGTTTTGTGGTATGCAGGAGGAATAAACGTTATGAAAGCTACAGGAATCGTAAGAAGGATCGATGACCTTGGACGTGTGGTGATCCCAAAAGAGATACGAAGGACCTTGCGTTTGCGGGAAGGAACACCTTTAGAGATATTTACAGACCGTGAGGGGGAGATCATTTTAAAGAAATATTCCCCTATGGTGGAACTGGCTGCTTTTGCCGGACAGTATGCAGAGGCCATGTCCCAGGCAACGGGCCTGATCGTGTGCATCACGGACCGGGATCAGGTGATCGCAGTATCCGGCGGTGCCAGAAAAGAACTGCTGCAAAAAGCCATCAGCCCTTCTCTGGAGCAGGTGATCGGTGAACGCCAGGTCGTGCAATCCGGAAAAGATGAAAAAAGCTTTGTCCAGCTGGTAGATGAAGAATTAGAAGGTATTACCGCCCAGGTGGTAGCCCCCATTATCTGCGAAGGCGATGCTATCGGCGCCGTAGCCATTATGAGCCGGGAGCCAAGAGCGCGGTTTGGAGAAATGGAAATGAAGCTGGCTGCCACTGCCTGCGGATTTTTAGGACGGCAGATGGAAAGCTGAAACAAAGAAATATGGATCAGTAATAGGAATAATAGGAACAGCAATGCAAAAGCCCCCAGGCAAAACCTGGGGGCTTTTGGCAAGAGAAAAAAGTTAAGTACCTAATATGAGAAAGGGCAGTCAGTCCCTTTTCATCAGATTAAAAATGTACAGAAGGTTTCAGAGAATACGCAGCAGAAGAAGACTGCCACATATCCAATGAGGAATGGGATCTCTGCTTTTGCAATATCGCCCATTTTCAGACCGGATACGGTAGAAGCGGAGAAGATGTTTACTGCAACCGGAGGTGTCATGGTACCAACTACGTTGGAGATGCACACGATCATGCCGAAGTGGATCACGTCAATGCCCATACTCTGGGCAATAGGCCAGAGGACCGGTACTAAAAGAACGGCAATCGCGGTTCCTTCCATGAATGTACCGAAGATCAGCAGGATAATGGCAACTACGAAGCAGAACAGCGCGGAATTTAAATGCATGCTGATAACTGCGTTTACCAGTGCCTGGGAAGCGCCTGAGAAGGTAAATACCCAGGAGAAAGCGGTAGAAGCTGCGATGATGAATAAGATCATGGCAGAGCTTTTCGCGGAATCTTTTAAAATGGGGACCAGTTCTTTTACAGTCAGTTCTTTGTAGATGAACAGTCCGGCAATGGCAGCCCATACAACTGCGATGGCAGCACTTTCTGTTGCTGTCAGCATACCGGAGTAGATGCCGCCAAGGATGATGATGGGGGTCATCAGCGCCGGGATGGCATCTAAGAAGATCTTAAAGATCTCAGAAGGGCTGCGCTTTACAGCCTGTTTTGGCCAGTTTTCCTTTTTTGCGTAAAAGAGAACTTCTGCCATTAATACAAGCATGATCACAATACCGATGAGCATGCCCTGTTTAAACATGTTTCCAACAGAAGCGCCTGTTAAAGTACAGTAGATGACCATGATGATAGATGGGGGGATGATCGGTCCAAGACCACCGGATACAACTAACAGTCCGGCTGTACGGTCACCTGGGTAGCCAAGCTTTACCATATCATTGTAGAGCATGGTACCGATAGCAATAACAGTTGCAGGAGCGGAACCGGATAAGGCTGCGAAGAATGCGCAGGCTAAAACCAGTGCCAGGCTCATTCCGCCGCGCACATTGCCTACCAGGCAGTTGGCGAAATTTACGATACGACGGGAGATACCACCTTTGGTCATCAGATTTCCGGCGAGTACGAAGAAAGCGATGGCCATAATGGAAGTAGACTGCAGTCCGCCGAAGATACGCTGTGCAATAACGGTGGAGGAAGCGGACAGACCGCCGAATACTACGGAGCAAAGGGAAGCCACTCCCAGGGAGATGGAAACCGGAACTCCTACAATAAGACATACAGCAAACGCTGCGAAAAGGATGATACCTGCACTCATGCTTCTGCCTCCTTATTCTTTAAATCAATGATCTTTTCTACGAGGATCACAGTCTGGATCAGTAAGATCAGTCCAAAGGTAAGCACTAGTGAGAAATACATGGCAGACATAGGGATCTTTAATACTGGAGTTGTCTGGCCAGTCTGGATCTGTTTTAAAAATAAGGCGGTGCCAGCCTTTAACATAACAGCGGTAAAAATCTCTAATACGATCTGTTCAACAATGGAGACCACTTTTTTTGTGATTCCGTGAAGCTTTTCAATAATAGCGGTAACAGCAACCTGTGTGCCGTCACGAAGACCTACTTCTGTTCCTAACAGTGCCATATAGATCATGCTGTACATGGCTACCTCTTCAGTCCATGGCATGGAAGCCTTGATAAAGTTGCGGTTGACGACTGCTACAAAGTAGGCAGTTACCATGGCGACAAACGCAACGATCATAATGGCATATTCTACTTTTGTGACATAGGACAGCAGCTTTTTAATACCTTTCATAGTTCCCTCTCCAATCTCATTTTCCGACCTCTTTCAGAGCATGTTTTCAGTTGTCTGCCAGCAGATGATTTTGATGCAAACATTTTGTTGCAGTTCAGTCATGACATCTTCTTGTTTCCATGTTCATGAAAACAAGAAGCATGGTGGTTCACCATATGCTGATTTGTATGAGAAAGCGCTTATGCAAGCAGGCTTGCAACACACTTTTTCATACAAACCAGCGCATGACTGAACTGTAACAAAATAATAAGATGTCTGATGTAATTAAAATACCACATCAGACATCTTACGCCAATGTATTATCAGAAAATTAACATGATTTTAATATCAAAAAGATGATATTATATTTATTAACGACATTTTAACAACAATTAATATTGTTTTCAAACAAATCTAATTGCTGCTGCCATTTTGTATCAGCCACTGTGTAAAATAATTTCGGATCACACTGAAAGGTGCCGGACCTATATCCAGGAGAAAGCGGTTAAATTCTAACAGGGAGAAGTTGGCTCCCAGTCTTTGCTGTGCTTCTTCTCTCATATTTAAAAATTCCAGGTAACCAGTGTAATAGGAGAGGTAGTTGGAAGGATTTTCCACTACTTCATAGTAAATGGAAGAGATGACAGAAGGATCATCGATCTGGAAGTACATAGTCAGATAATCATTTACCTGGTCCATATCCCAGCCCTCGTAGTGGATGTTAATGTCCAACAGGGCATAAAGGGCAAGTGTAAAGGCGGAATTGTGCTGCAGAAGCTGTCCCATATTCTCTTCAAGGCCATTATTTAGATTAAAAGCATAATATTCCGCATAAGTTCCCCAACCTTCTGTGTAGCCCTGGAAATCAAGGACATTCCGCAGGTTACAGGTGTTATGCTGGTTAAAGTAATTGGTCTGGTACATATGTCCCGGATAACCTTCATGGGCCATGGTGGTGTAGAGGGAGCCGGCATCTGTACTCTGGTTATTAATGTAAATGGAATTGTCTTCCGGCCGGTCAATAGGTACTGTAAGATAGAAAGCAGGGCTTAAAAAGCCTTCTAATGTTTTCGGCACATTTTTAATGGTATAGTTACAGTCATTTACAGGCGGGAAATCTGCCTGGGACTGGGCTTTCAGATCCTCTAAAATGTCCTTAGGTTCCGTCAGGGTAAAGGTGGAAGAGTCCAGTTTATCGCCTAAAGACGGATCATCGCTTAACAGCTGGTTCACGGCTGCCAGTTCCTTTGACATCTGCTTGTTAATGGCCTGTTTTAAGGCAGAAACATCACTGTAGGAGGTTCCGGTGCTGGCATTTACCAGATATTCATAATATTTCCGGCCTTCCGGGTAGTAGTAAAGACCCTTGTCATTGGAACCTGTTCCTTTTAAACTCTCCAGACCGCTGATCAGCCGTTCATAGGCAGGTACGAAATGTTCGTCGATGGCTTTTTTATTTTTTGCCTTATAATCGGCTTTTTCCTGGTCTGAAAGACCGCCCATTTCATCTAAACGGGAAGAAAAAGTCTCTGCCATAAAGCTGTGGTCTGCGTCAATAAGATAAGCATTGCAGGAGCGGATGATATTGTCGATAACTGTATCACACATGCCAAGATCCGCCTGGGCCCGCTCTGTCTCAAAGGCAATGAGAGAGTCATAATAGGTGTCAATGGATGACAGAAGAGACAGGTAATCATCTACATCCTGTTTCCTGTAAAAAGTATATTCAGATAAAAGGATAGGGAGTTGGGACTGGATGCCAAGGGTGGTGGATAAAGGCTGGTCATACAGCTCTAATCCATCAGAGGACAGAAGAGTATTAATGTAGGAAGAAAGAATGGTATAGGTAAGCAGCTGGTCTTTGGATAAAAGACGGGTATCCATAGCTTCAAGGTCTGCTTTGATCTGTTTTGCCTCTTCAAGGTCCTTTCGTGTATCTTCAGCGGAAGCAGTTCCAAGGGTTCGGTCATAATCGGTAATGCCGTAACTTTCCGGGTCTGCAAGTGTATAGTGAAGGGTAAGAAGGGACTGGGAGGCTTCCTGTTTAAACAGGTTTTCCGTGTACTGGTCAAAGGCTTCCCGGGCTGCAGCCAGGGCTGCTTCGTCTGGCTGGCTGGCGGAGTCGTCAGAAGAGTTTTCAGTTGCTTCTTCTGCAATGGTTTCCTGAGAGGTATTTTTGTCTGCTTTCGGTGCAGAATTTGGAAAAAGTGAGCAGCCGGTAATAAGGCACAGGGATAACACCAGTGCAAGAATGGCATGCAGATATTTTTGTGTTCTCTGTTTCATAAAAATCTCCTTTTTGGGATACAATGATCGTCCATGATACCGGATTGCTACGTGCTTTGCACTCTAGCATCGGATTTTAGACCTTTTGACACTGGTGTCATTATATATTATATGTAGGAAAATTACAACGTATGTGGCATAGGGCGTCTTGACGAAAGCCCTGTAAACGCTTATACTTACATCATTAGAATGCCCCAAAAGGGGGCTGGAAAGAGGGATTTAAAATATGTGTCAGGATTGTAAGAAAAAACCGTATTATATTACAACTGCCATCGCATATGCTTCCGGTAAGCCGCATATCGGCAACACCTATGAGATCGTGCTGGCAGACAGTATTGCAAGATATAAGAGAGCTCAGGGATACGATGTGTTCTTCCAGACCGGTACCGATGAGCACGGACAGAAGATCGAGGAGAAGGCAGAGGCTGCAGGCATCACTCCAAAGGAGTCTGTAGATAAGGCTGCAGG
>OIWO01002714.1_pt1 | contig 10805 bp, 9 predicted proteins | sample 1587641 | NCBI WGS metagenome assembly OIWO01 (sample SAMEA3888924, study PRJEB22519) | human gut metagenome | biome: human gut; feature: human-associated habitat; material: faeces | place: Denmark | collected 2010
TGTTAAATTATCCATTATTTTAAGTTATTGCATAAATTATTCCTACATTCGCACCGTATAAACAATGGACTGACATGAAACAGAAGCTATTAACAGATATTGAGTTGGATGTTCATGAGTTGAAGTATCTCATGGATTCATTTACCAAGGAGCCGACTCCGACTTTGTCTGAACTGTTGAAGCGGAGCATTACACGGATGCAGGGACGTTTGGATGAACTGCAGCAGGAGGTGGATGCTGTTCAGGTAATTTCTCCGTCAGCTGTGGAAGAGACAGCGGAAGAGGAGGATGAAGTTGCCGGGTCTGAAGAGGATTCCCCCGTGATTATACAATCTCTCGAATCGGTTGTTGTGAAAGAAGATGAGGAAGGAGAAGCCATTGTTGCGGAAGAGAAACCTGTCGTAATAGCGGCAGCTGCAGAGACAGCAGCAGAAGAAGCAGCAGCAGAAGAAGCAGCAGCAGAAGAAGAAGAAGAAGAAGAAGAAGGGAAAAAAGAGGAACCGGCAATTGTTGAGGAACCTGTCGTTGAAACTGTTGTGAAAGAGGAAGAACCTAAATCGGCTGTGTTGGGAGAAAGTCTCAAACTGTCTGCTGGCTTGCGACATGCTATCAGCTTGAATGATTCTTTCCGTTTTTCTCGTGAACTGTTCGGAGGCGACACTGATTTGATGAATCGGGTTATCGAACAGATATCAGTAATGAGTTCCTACAAGACTGCAGTCGCATTTCTGTCCTCGAAAGTCGAATTGAATGAAGAAAAGGAGGCGGTGAACGACTTTCTGGAACTACTAAAGAAATTTTTTAATCAATCAGCATAAAACAAAAACAAGATGGGAAAGCTATATGTGGTGCCTACGCCGGTAGGGAATCTGGAGGACATGACTTTTCGGGCTATCAAAGTCCTGAAAGAGGTCGATCTGATTTTGGCGGAGGATACACGTACTTCCGGTATTTTGCTGAAACACTTTGAAATAAAGAATGCAATGCAATCTCACCACAAATTTAATGAACATAAAACGGTGGAAAGTGTTGTTAATAGAATAAAGGCAGGTGAAACGGTGGCACTAATTTCGGATGCCGGAACGCCTGGAATTTCCGATCCCGGATTTCTGGTTGTTCGTGAGTGTGTACGCAACGGCATTGAAGTGCAGTGCTTGCCGGGAGCAACCGCTTTTGTTCCGGCACTCGTTGCATCGGGATTGCCGAACGAGAAGTTCTGCTTCGAGGGGTTTCTCCCCCAGAAGAAAGGACGGCAGACACGACTGAAGACATTGGCGGAAGAACACCGTACGATGGTGTTTTATGAATCACCCCACCGTCTGTTGAAGACGTTAACACAGTTTGCCGAATATTTCGGTGCTGAACGTCAGGCAACCGTGTCGCGTGAAATATCCAAGCTCCACGAAGAAACAGTTCGGGGCAGTTTGGCTGAATTGATAGAACACTTTACCGCTACCGAACCCCGGGGCGAGATTGTGATAGTATTAGCAGGAATAGATGATTAAATAATTTCATTAAAAAACGTAAAACGTAAACGTATGAAAAAGTTAGCTGTTTTATTTGTATGCGTAGCCATGTTAGCTTCGTGTGATAGCTTTAAAGGTGGAAGTAAAGACCTGAAAGCTGAAAATGATTCTCTTTTGATGGAACTGAACCAGCGCAATGCTGAACTGGATGATATGATGGGTACTTTCAATGAAGTTCAGGAAGGTTTCCGTAAGATCAATGCTGCCGAAAGCCGTGTTGACTTGCAACGTGGAACCATCACTGAAAACTCTGCCAGCGCCAAGCAACAGATTGCTTCTGACATCGAATTCATCTCCAAACAAATGGAAGAAAACAAAGCGCAGATTGCAAAGTTGCAGGCACAGTTGAAGAACAGTAATTACAATTCTGCACAGATGAAAAAAGCTGTTGCCGCTTTGACTGCTGAATTGAACGCTAAACAACAACGTATCGAAGAACTTCAAACTGAACTGGCTTCCAAGAACATCCGTATCCAGGAATTGGATGCTGCTGTCAGCGACTTGTCTGCTGCTAAAGAAACGTTGGCTGCAGAAAACGAAGCGAAAGCTAAAACCGTTGCTGAACAGGAAAAGAGCCTGAATGCTGCCTGGTTCGTATTCGGTACAAAATCTGAATTGAAAGCTCAAAAGATTCTTCAGAGCGGAGACGTGTTGAAGAGCGCTGATTTCAATAAGGATTATTTCACTCAAATCGATATCCGTACAACCAAAGAAATCAAGTTGTACTCTAAACGTGCTGAGTTACTGACTACTCATCCGTCCGGTTCTTATGAATTGGTAAAAGATGACAAAGGCCAGTTGACATTGAAGATTACTAATCCTACTGAATTCTGGAGTGTATCCAGATACTTGGTTATCCAGGTAAAATAAGGTAGACATTCCTTTTTGATTTGCCAATGTGCTGATTCCTGAATTCAAGAAATTAGCACATTGGCTTTTTTATTTCCTATATACGCATAACTACTGATGAAATATAAAAATCTCTTTTTTGATCTTGATGATACCATTTGGGCTTTCTCTCAAAATGCCCGTGATACTTTTGAAGAAGTATATCAGAAATATTCGTTCGACCGTTATTTTGATTCGTTCAATCATTATTATACCCTTTATCAGCAAAGAAATACCGAACTTTGGATTGAGTACGGCGAAGGAAAAATAACGAAAGATGAATTGAACCGTCAACGTTTCTTTTATCCTTTACAGGCTGTGGGAGTGGAAGATGAAGCGCTTGCCGAACAGTTCTCGAAAGATTTTTTCGCGATTATTCCCACTAAAAGTACTTTGATGCCTCATGCAAAAGAGGTATTGGAATATCTTGCTCCTAAATATAACCTCTATATCCTTTCCAATGGATTCCGTGAATTGCAATCACGCAAGATGCGTTCGGCAGGAGTGGACGGGTATTTCAAAAAAGTGATTCTTTCGGAAGATCTCGGAGTGTTGAAGCCTTGGCCGGCGATATTCAATTTTGCCTTGTCTGCCACTCAATCCGAATTGCGCGAATCCTTGATGATTGGTGACAGTTGGGAAGCGGATATAACCGGAGCGCACGGAGTAGGGATGCATCAGGTTTTCTACAATGTGACAGAACGGACAGCTTTCCCTTTCCTCCCTACTTATCACATCCATTCCTTGAAAGAATTAATGGATTTATTATAGGTTTTCTGGATTAAGTCGTATTTTTGTTGCGTTTTAATTTTGCATAAAATACGATATAATCATGGATAGTACGCTTCTGCCTTTTGCCTTACTTTGTTTCACTTCATTCTTTACATTGACCAACCCATTGGGAACGATGCCTGTCTTCCTTACCATGACCCATGGTATGACGGATAAGGAACGTCAGTCTATCGTACGTCGCGCCACCATTGTGTCGTTTATTACAATAATGGTATTTGTCTTTGCCGGGCAGTTTCTTTTTAAGTTTTTTGGTATTTCTACTGATGGATTTCGTATTGCCGGTGGGGTGATTATCTTCAAGATCGGCTTTGATATGCTTCAAGCCCGTTATACACCGATGAAACTGAAAGATGAAGAAATCAAAACGTATGCGGATGATATCTCTATTACTCCTCTTGGCATTCCTATGTTATGCGGTCCCGGAGCGATTGCCAATGCTATTGTCTTGATGCAAGATGCACACTCTTATGAAATGAAGGGAATTTTGATCGGCACTATCGCCCTGATTTATCTGCTGACTTTCTTTATTCTTCGTGCTTCTACGAAATTGGTAAACGTATTGGGCGAGACGGGAAACAATGTAATGATGCGCCTCATGGGATTGATTCTGATGGTGATTGCGGTGGAATGTTTCGTCAGCGGATTGAAACCGATTTTGGTGGATATTGTGAGAGAGGGGATGCTTCCTTGATGATAATAAATGGATGACAACTATAAGGAATATTTTATTTTAAATTACTTTTGTCAAAAATAGATTCCCGAATTTTTTTATAATCCCTTTAATAGAAATGAGACTAAAACTCCAAGGCTTGCCAAAGAGTTTAGTCTCATTTTTACCTTTATAAATCAGTATCTTTTTTATATTCTGGAATTGGATATATTGCATCTACTCTTTTTTATTTCATTAAAAAGAAGTGAATTGTTTATGGATTCTGATCTGTGGCAATATTTAAGCTTTCATTACCGTCGAACTCTGTCATTGGAATCATCATCGTCATTTCCCAGTCTTCCGGATCAATATAACGTCTGTAGTCTAATAGACGTGCTCCTTTTCCCCATAATTCGATACGACGTTGAGGTAAATGTTTCTTACGTAAAACTATTTATGTATATATTTATAAATAATAAGACCTGCAATTTTAGAATTAATCGAAATTGCAGGTCTCATCTATTTATTTAAAACTTATCCTTATATGGAGGCAATATTAAAAAATGTTTTATCGAGGTAGATTATCACTCCATCCCTCTGTTTGTATAACCCCAAAACCTGAATTAACTTCAAAAGAAGGTATTGGGTACACAAATTTGGCAATGTTGAAATTAGTATACGCTCCATCTGCCACACTAATAATTTTGCCTAATCTTCTTGCATCAAAGAAGCGATGTCCTTCTTGAACCAGTTCTAATTTTCTTTCTTTGTCAATCACATCAATAATCGTCTGATCCTCTGCAATTTCACTATCATCCAAATCCGGATTTCTTTTTGCCGCTACTTCCAACAGTTTTTCTTTAGCTTTACCATAATCAGGAGTTGATTGTTTTGCATATGCTTCTGCCTGTATTAAATACATTTCAGGCAGTCTGAAAACCGGCAAGTTAGAAATCTGATTATTGGTTGTGATACCACGCATTTTTCCACCAGTCCACGTACCGCCAAGAAGTGCCAGACGAATATCATTAGATGAATATTCTGCTATTGTTGCGCTGTTAATAGACAAACCGTATTTATTCCATAAAGTATTCAGAGCATTAGCGGACAAATAATCATCTTCGGCTTTTGCTATAAAAAAAATGTCTTCTGTCGAAACAGCCAATGTCGTGTACATATTCTTATAGTCTTCTTTGGTTGATACAATTGTACCACCACTTAGGGTTATTGCCTCTTGAGCCGCCGTAATGGCCCCTTCGTAATTTTTCATATAGAGTTTTACGCGAGCTTCAAGTGCAGCAACTGCAGCCGTATTCATATACTGTTTACCTACATTTTCAACACCTTCTTTAGCATAATATTCTTTAGCCTTCGTTATATCATCAAGAATCAGGCTATAATTTTGTTCTACACTGACTCTTGACACCTGTGAATAGGCAGGGACGGGCTCAGTAACGTTTACGATACCTAATGTCGTTTTGTTGGCTTCCGAATATGGCAAACCAAACATGTTAGTCAAATAGAAAGAGCAGAGGGCTTTAATAGCATAGGCTTGAGCGATGCATCCTTCCACTTCTGTCAGATCCCCCTTTGTTACTTCTTTAAATGAAGCACCTTCTTTAATGATACGTGCACAACGGTCGATAGCCCAATATCCGTATGCCCATATTTCTTCTATGTATGAATTAGTATCCAGTATCTGATAGCGGAAGATGTCATAGAAATGAGACGTTGCAACGGAATGTGAAGTGATATCCGTTGGCGCATCTCCAATTGCTAATACATCACGTCCCAGAAAACGATATGAACCTAATGTGTAATATACACCATTTAAAGCATTCTGAAAATCTTGGGTAGTAACCAAGGCTTCTTCTGTCGGAACAGAAGTTGATGGCGTTTCTGTCAAGAAGTCATCGCATGCGGTGAATGAAATTGCCATCCAACCGGTTAATAAAGCAAATAATATTTTCTTCATTGTCATAAATTTCTAAAGTTATTTTTTAGAAGCTAAGATTAAGACCGAACATGATATTTCTAGGTACAGGATATGCCCAAGACTGCATACCGGTAGATCTAGTTTGTGGATCAAATCCTATAAAATCTTTAGCAGTGATAGTGAACAAATTGTCAGCAGAGATATAAACTCTTAAATTGTCAATAGCCACTTTATTCATAAGGTTCTTCGGAAGAGTATATCCTAAAACCATGGATTTCATTCTTAAATAAGAACCATTCATTAAGAAACGGCTGGAATTAGTTTCTGCTCCCGAGTTGTCTCCAGCTACAAATTTGGGTACGTCGGTTATATCTCCCGGCTTTTGCCAGCGGTTGTCATAAACATAGTTAGATACCGGACCTAAGAAATAATGTCCAACCTGCATATCAAATGCAAATCCGGAGTTATATACTTTATTTCCCAAGGTGAAACTGGTATCAAAAGAGAAGTCAAAACCTTTGTATTTGAAATTCATTCCAAAGCCACCATAAAATTTAGGATCGGCAGAACCTACAATTCGCTGACCGGCCTCATTTACATTTTTTGTTTTCTCATCCCCTTCTTGTCCTTTATACCACATTGCTTCTCCTGTTTCAGGATCCACTCCTGCATATTCCGGCATATAGAATGTATTATACGCCTCGCCAACTTTTCTGATAGTTAGAGTATTCTCAATTGGTTTTTCTGTGGCAAGTTTTATGATTTTATTTTTATTTGCCGTACCAGTGAAACGAACATCCCAACTGAAATCCTTATTTCTAAGTACGTTAGCGTTAATCAAGAATTCTATACCTTTGTTTTCCATCTCACCTACATTTTTTAGGATAGACCCGAATCCAGTTGTGTAAGAAAGTGGTACATCAAATATCATATCTTTTGTCCGTTGGTTATAATAATCTACTTCGAGTGTCAGTCTTTCAAAGAAAACAGCATGGATACCGATATCGGCTTTTGCAACAGTCTCCCATTTTAGATCCGGATTGGCTATTTGGTAAGGAATAGCTCCTGGTTTACCATTATAAGAATATCCATAATTATATAATCCCATTGCTGCATAATAACCAATATCCTGATTACCTACAGTTCCATAACTACCTCTGATAGTCAAATCTGTCAACCAACTTTTGGTATTTTCCATAAAGCTTTCGTTAGAGATGCGGTATTTTGCTCCTATAGACCAGAAAGGAGCCCATTTGTTGTTTACACCAAATCTTGACGAGCCGTCATAACGGAAACTGCCTGACAGATAATATTTATCATTCAAGTTATATTCTGCATTCATAAAGAATGAAGAAAGAGTGCTTGCTTTGGTTGAAGATCCCGCCCTTGTTGGCTTGGAAGCATTGTCCAATTCAAAAACAGCATCACTAGGATATCCACTGGCAGCTGCATAAATTGTTCTATAAGATATTTTCTGTGCTTCTTGTCCCAACAATACATTCAAATGATGCATGTCTTTGAAAGTGCGGTTGAAGTTTACGGTATTGGTAATGGTCAAGGTTGTTGCCCTTTCCTGATTTCTTTGACCAAGCATACCGCTACCGGAATATTGAGGATTATAAATTGAACTGTAAAAGAACTCGTCCAAGTCAATTAAGCTCAATCCTGCATTTGTCTTCCATGTTAAGCCATCAATAATATTATAAGTAAAATATGGATTCACAACCAATGTAATCTGCTTTTGATTGCGTTTATCACCTTTTTCTTTATCGTTAATGGCTACAGGATTATAATTAACATTTGTATTATATGTTCCATCTTCATTGCGCACCTGTTCAAACGGACGGATGTCATATACTGCTACAATAGGATTAGTATATTGGCTTTCAGTCATAGTATTGTTTATATCGGAGAGTGCTCCATTCACAGAAAGTCCATATCCTATCCGCCCGCTTTTTCCATCTAAACTAATACGTCCGCTATAGCGTTTCATTCCAGTTCCGATGACGATACCTGTATTCTGAAAATATCCTCCACTAATATAATAGCGCAAATTTTCATTCCCACCTTGAGCACTGATATCATATTCTTGTGAAAAACCATTTTGCAGAATCTCCTTCAGCCAATCCACACTCTTGATATTTTGCGTCAAGTCCACATTATACCAATCCATAACATAGGCATTCAGCCATTCAGCAGAAGTCATGCCATCCTCACCGTCATATCCTGCATTTGTTAGTCCTTCGGTCCAGATCTCTTTGTATTTATCCAGATTTGTCGTACGATAATTATGATCTATCTTACCTACAAAACTAGTTCCGACTTTTGCATTCACATTAAAACGCGCTTTTCCCAGACTACCTTTTTTAGTAGTAACTACAATTACTCCATTCGCTGCACGAGCTCCATAAATAGCTGTAGCTGTAGCATCTTTCAAAACTGTGATGGACTCAATGTCGTTAGGATTGATATTAGCCATCGGACTTGCCGCCATATCCCCTGTCCCGGCTTTGTTATAAGCCCCCATTTTGTCTGTGTAAATGGCAATACCATCAATTACGTATAAAGGTTCAGTTCCAGAGTTCATTGAACCAACCCCACGAATAGTAGTAGAAGCATATGCACCAGGTTGTCCAGTCAAGCTATTTACTTGTAAACCAGCTACTGATCCTTCCAAAGACTTCATAAAGTTTGCATCTGTTTTTTTCATCAAGTCCTTGTTATCCACCGTTTGGGCAGATCCCGTAAATGCCGCTTTTTTAGTTACCCCATATCCGGTTACCACAACCTCATCTATTAGCTGTGCATCAGATTTGAGAACCACTCGCAAATTGGGCTTTATCGCCACTTCCTGCGTCTGCATACCAATATACGAAATCTGCAAAGTCTTTGCAGAACTAAATACAACTATAATATCTTGATTACTAATAATATACACGATGTTTACTTTCCTTCGGCAATAAATCTTTCGTTGCCGTTATTATGCAGATTATCAATATGTTAAATACCTACCAAACGTATTAATTTGCAGATTTATGATACCAGATTTCTATCAAAAATAGGGCATAACCATCTATTTATTAATTATTTAAGTTCTTATCTTATATGATATAAGCTAAAACTTATTTCCATCTTAACTGTTGAAGATGGTTTTATTGTTCTAAATTATATCCAATAATTATTGACTATAATAATATATTCATTAGCAAACGATAATCTAAGAAAAAGAAAAAATCCAGATGAAAAAATGCATATTTTATTACTGTATATTTTAAAATATGCAGGGGTGGATTTAAATATTCTCCAAAATCGCAGAGAATATGATTGATGAATATTCATATTGGATGGTTATATGCTTTTTCTGTATCAAAGAGATTGTGTAATTACATCTAATTATGTAAAAAGAAGTATTTATCATTTATCTGACGCCAAAATGAAAGAACCCCAAATGCCGGATTCTAATAGCTATTAGAGGCTATCAGGGTTATAAATTAACTTTTAATCCTTTCCTTTTAAAGAAAGCAAGGGCTTCTCTACGACCAATGACCTGTTCCTTTTAAAGGAACACTTTATTCCTTTAAATGGGACGAGTGATAATATTCGTAATAACGATGTGTATTTAGGTTATGTATATGCGTTTTTGAAACTGATATTGCATATTCTTTCATTTAATTATACACTTTTCTTTCTATTAGAGAAAATTAGCCCCTCCATTTCTAAAACTAAATCTTAAAAACAGAACACTTTCATCTAGCTTTTGTACCTATTATTATTTTTTGATGAGGCCGTTTTCTCAAGATCACGTACCACTGTTATATCCATTATATTTGCATATACCTGTGTAGTCTTCACACTTTTGTGTCCTAATAGCTTTTGTACCGTAGTAATATTGGCACCACTATATAATAATAAGGTGGCATTTGTATGCCGGGCGGTGTGGAATGACACACGTTTATCTATTTTCGCCAAGCCTGCTAATAAATTCAATTCTTTGTTGATATTAGAATTGTCTTTTAACTTAAAGAAGCTGTCAAGATCATCTTTATAGCGTTGCAATATCTCGATTCCTTTGCCTTCAAATAATAAATATAAAGGAAGACGTACCTCAATACCAGTTTTAACAGACTTGTATATAATCCAGGTTTCCTGATGGAATTCAACAATATTTGCGGAGGTCAGACTGGTGAAATCAGAATATCGTAACCCTGCGTAGCAACAAAATAAAAAAGCATCTTTTGTTTTTTGTAGCCTCGTATATCTTCCTGTTAGCTGTAAATTTTCAAAGCGATATAACTCTTCCGGAGCCAGGTGCGTATGACTTCCCTCTATACTTTTAATTTTATACTTTCTAAAAGCATATTTTTGTATATCCATATATTCCTTATTTATAGCAACGTTAATATATCGTTTTAGATGCTTCATGTGCTTGGCAATGGTATTAAGGTGATAGCCTTTAGACTGCAAGTGATTATCAAATGAGGACACAAATTCAAATGTCAAATCGGTGAATAATATCTCTTTCTTAAATTCCTGAAGTAATTCAAGGGTGGAAAGATGATTTTGTCTGGTGCTCTCTTTCAAAAGAGAATTAGCTACTTCTTCTTTGAAGAAAGTTAAGAATGAGCTCCCGTTACTTAGAGGCTTATCAATCGAATTCTTTAATAAATCTAGCGATATTGGCTTTCCTTGTTGCCATAATCCAAGTTCAGTATGCTCAATAGCTGCTATATTCTCATACAACATACGATTCAAAACATTGGCGTTAGGATGATTCTTCACCATCTTTCGTTTAGCATCCCACTGATCGGGTTTGAGATATATTTTGGTGGAGAAATACATTTTTTTTCTGTTCAGATAGGCCTCTACCTGTACTAACGCCATTCCTTTTTTATTCAATCTCTTCTTTCTGTTAAACACAAGGTTGTAACTGATCTTTTCCATACTTTCATTTTTAAATTAATAATAGAACAAATTAGACGTAATTCTGTGCTATATCAGAGACGAATAAGCATTA
>OIWO01002718.1_pt1 | contig 10781 bp, 6 predicted proteins | sample 1587641 | NCBI WGS metagenome assembly OIWO01 (sample SAMEA3888924, study PRJEB22519) | human gut metagenome | biome: human gut; feature: human-associated habitat; material: faeces | place: Denmark | collected 2010
CCGCCACTCTTGCAATCGGGGCCGCCGCGGCTCAGGCCCGCGACCTGCTTCGCGTCGGCACGGAACCCACCTTTGCGCCGTTTGAATTCCTCGACACGCAGACGAAGGACTACACGGGCTTTGACATGGACCTCATCCGTGCAGTGGGTCAGAAAGCAGGCTTTGACGTGCAGATTCTCAACATGGGCTTTGACGCACTGATCCCGGCTTTGATGACGGGCAATGTTGATGTGGTTGCTGCCGGCGTTTCCATCACGCCGGAACGCCAGAAGCGCGTTGACTTTACGACGCCCTACTACACGTCCGGTCTCTCGATGCTGATCCATCGCACGGACGCAGAAAAGTTCAAGACGTTCGACGACCTGAAGAACCAGCGCCTTGCCGTCCAGATCGGCACGACCGGTGCAGATAAGGCCAAGGACATTCAGGGCGCCAAGGTTTCGAGCTTCAATACGACGAGCGAAGCCTTCATGGATCTGCTCTCGCACAACGCCTCGGCCGTTGTGCTCGACCGTCCCGTGCTCGCCTACTATCTTAAGAATCAGCCCAAGGCTGCCCAGCAGCTCACGATTCCGCCCTACATTGCCGATGCTGAAGAGTTCGGCTTCTGCGTGAAGAAGGGCAACACGGCTCTGCTTGACAAACTCAACAAGGCCTACGCAGAACTCAAGGCTTCCGGCGAAGTCGACAAGATCTACAAGAAGTGGTTCCAGGAATAATTCGAACGATCAAAGCGCCCGTATTTGCGCTTTGTCATTGAATCTTTAACGTATTCCGCACGACGCGGTCGATCGAAAGCCGGTCGACCGCGTTCGTGATACTACATCTGTGTAGAATCCTGCAGCTCATTTCACACTGGCTGCCCGAAGCTGAAATAGAGCAACGCACTCATTCATCAACCCCCATTCATACACCACGAAGGCCATGGAATTTGATTTTTCCCTAATCATCCACAGCATTCCGCTCCTTCTGCGAGGCGCGGGTCTGACGCTTGAAATTACGGCCCTTGCCGTGGGCCTGGGCCTCCTGATCGGTCTCGTTGCGAGCCTTGCTCAGCTTTCCAAGTCCCCGCTCCTGCGTCTTCCCGCCAAGGTCTACGTCGACTGCATCCGCGGCACGCCGCTCCTCATTCAGATCTTCATCATCTACTTTGCGCTGCCCAATATCATCGGCCACCGCATTGACCCGTTTATCGCAGCCGTTACCGCCTGTTCGCTTAACTCCGGCGCATACATTGCCGAAATCTTCCGCGGCGGCATTCAGTCCATCTCTCAGGGGCAGTTCCGCGCCGGTCTTTCTCTCGGCATGACCTACGGACAGACCATGCGCTACATCGTGCTGCCGCAGGCCTTTAAGCGCATCATTCCGCCGCTCGGCAATGAATTCATTGCCATGCTGAAGGATTCGTCCCTCGTTTCGGTAATCGGCTTTGAAGAACTCACGCGCTCCGGGCAGCTCATCATTGCTGAGACCTACGGCACGCTTGAAATTTGGACCTGCGTTGCCATCATCTACCTCACGCTCACGCTCACGATTTCGCGCTTCGTCGCTGCGCTTGAAAAGCGTTTCCGCAAGTCCGACGATCGGTGACCCTCCTTTAATTTCGTTTTAGATATCGAGCGAATAAAAAAATAAAGACTGTTGCGCTTGCACGTCGCTCGCTCGATGTCTAAAATGCCCGCTTTCACGGCTCGAGTCACAACGCTCGTGTCCGCAAGTTCTTTCATCTTTGACAGGAATATCCATGTCTGAACTGACCAAGTCTGAGATCGTTGCTAAGTTCCAGCGCGCCGAAGGCGATACCGGCTCTCCTGAAGTCCAGGTCGCTCTTCTCACGGCCCGCATCAACCACCTTACCGAGCACTTCAAGGTGCACGCCAAGGATCACCACAGCCGCCGCGGCCTGCTTCGCATGGTTTCGCGCCGCCGCAAGCTCCTTGACTACCTCAAGCGCACGGACCTCAACGCCTACCGCAAGCTGATCGATACGCTCAGCCTCCGCAAGTAAGCGAGAAAGAGTTTCACCTGACCACGGCCTGCCGATTTTCGACAGGCCGTAGTCGCATCTATAACCCCTTGTCCAATCGTTGACGAAATACCCCTTCATCTCCAATCGCCTTCGAATGCGCGTTGCGATTTGAGTGCTCTTGGGAACCTTGAGAACCCTCAGACCGCAGCGTGCCGCAGGAATTTTCTGATATGCAGTAATCCTGCGGTGAAGACCGGACATGAAGACGTCAGCGAAAGGACTTTCTTCAGAAGGAAACATTCCCGATGACGATGTTCAATAAGACCACTCAGAGCTTCCGTTTCGGCGATCATGACGTGACGCTCGAAACCGGTGAAATCGCTCGCCAGGCCACCGGTGCCGTTATCTGCCGCATGGATGACACAGTCGTTCTCGCGACGGTCGTCTGCAAGAAAGAAGCCAAGCCCGGTCAGGACTTCTTCCCGCTTACGGTTGACTACATTGAAAAGACCTACGCAGCCGGCCGCATCCCCGGGGGCTTCTTCAAACGCGAAGGCCGTCCCTCGGAAAAGGAAACGCTGACGAGCCGTCTGATCGACCGTCCGATCCGCCCGCTCTTCCCGGACGGATTCTTCAATGAAGTGCAGGTCATCATTCACGTTCTCTCGGCCGACCCGGCTGTTGATCCGGACATTCCGGCCATGCTCGGCGCTTCCGCCGCCCTCGCCGTTTCCGGCATCCCCTTCCGCGGCCCGATCGGCGCCTGCCGCGTGGGCTACATCGACGACAAGTTCGTCGTGAATCCCACGACCGAACAGCTCAAGACCTCGCGCCTTGATCTCGTGGTTGCCGGCACCCAGCGCGCCGTGCTGATGGTTGAGTCTGAAGCCGACATCCTCCCGGAAAAGACGATGCTCGACGCCGTGGTCTTCGGCCACCGTGAAATGCAGGTCGCCATCAATGCGATCAACGAACTCGTTGCCAAGGCCGGCAAGCCCGCCTGGGATTGGCAGCCCGCCCCGAAGAACGAGGCGCTCATTGCCCGTATCGTCGAAATCGCCGACAAGGGTCTCCACGAAGCCTATGCCATCCGCTCCAAGCAGCCGCGCACTGAAAAGCTCCGCGAGGTTTATGCCCTCGTCGAGCAGACGCTCGCTGCCGATGCTGAAGCCGCCGGCACGGAAGCGCCCGATGCCAATGAAGTGAACGGCATCCTCTTCGAACTCGAAGCCCACCTCGTCCGCTCGCAGATTCTCGCCGGCGAACCCCGCATCGACGGCCGCGACACCCGCACGGTTCGCCCGATTGAAATCCGCCAGGGCGTGCTCCCGCGCACCCACGGCTCTGCGCTCTTCACCCGCGGTGAAACGCAGGCTCTCGTCACGACCACCCTCGGCACGAAGCAGGATGAACAGATCATTGACGGTCTTTGCGAAGAACAGCACGACCGCTTCATGCTGCACTACAACATGCCTCCGTTCGCAACCGGTGAAACGGGCCGCGTCGGCAGCCCGAAGCGCCGCGAAATCGGCCACGGCCGTCTCGCTAAGCGCGCCCTGAAGGCAGTTCTGCCCTCGCCCGAAGAGTTCCAGTACACGCTTCGCGTTGTTTCTGAAATCTGTGAATCGAACGGCTCCTCGTCGATGGCCTCCGTCTGCGGCGGCTGCCTCTCGATGCTCGATGCCGGCGTGCCGCTTAAGGACTACGTTGCCGGTGTGGCCATGGGCCTCATCAAGGAAGGCAACCGCTTCGCCGTGCTCACCGACATCCTCGGCGACGAAGATCACCTCGGCGACATGGACTTCAAGGTGGCCGGCACTGAAAACGGTGTCACGGCGCTCCAGATGGACATCAAGATCGAAGGCATCACCCCCAAAATCATGCAGGCTGCGCTCGCTCAGGCTCACGACGGCCGTCAGCACATCCTCAGCCGCATGCATGAAATGGCCGGCGGCGGCGCCAAGGAGCTCTCTGACTTTGCTCCGCGCATGATTTCCTTCAAGATCAATCCGGAAAAGATCCGTGACGTGATCGGCAAGGGCGGTTCCGTTATCCGCGCCCTTACGGAAGAAACCGGCACGACCATCAACGTGGAAGATGACGGCATGGTCACGATTTCTTCGCCCGATATGGCCCGCGTTGCTGAAGCCCGCCGCCGCATCGAAGAAATCACCGCGGAAGTGGAAGCCGGTCAGATCTACGAAGGCACGGTTACGCGCCTCCTCGACTTCGGCGCCATCGTTCAGCTCCTCCCGGGCAAGGACGGTCTCCTTCACATCAGCCAGATTGCCAACGAACGCGTCAATGCTGTTTCTGACTACCTCAAGGAGGGTCAGAAGGTCCGCGTCAAGGTTATCGAAGCCGATGAAAAGGGCCGTGTGCGTCTTTCCATGAAGGCGCTTCTGCGCGAAGAAGGCGAAAACAAGTAAGGCATCTGTCGCCGCGGGTGTTCTTTTAAGGACACCCGCATGAGCGACGGCTGCGCTTGGCGCCGGTACGGATGCTTTTCCGCGCCTTCCCTGCTAAGGGGGAAAATGCGGGAAAACGCCTGCCGGCGTTCGCCGCTTTCCGGAAGCTGAGAAAGCGCCCTTTAAGGACCTTTCAACGTTTAAGCGGCTAAAATCCCCTTCAACCTACTGAAACAACGCTCTAGCACCGCAGAATTTATCTGCGGCAGCCATCGAGGACCAGAACAAGCACTATGCGCGACCGCATCGTCATTGCCAATTGGAAGATGAACGGCTCACGGGAGGCCAATGCCCGTTGGACGGACGAATTTCTTTCGTCTCCCCAACCCGCCTGCCGAACCGTCGTCTGCGCCCCCTTCGTTTATTTGGGAGAGCTTGCGCTGCGTGCGCTCGGCACCCATCTTGAAGTCGGCGCCGAAGATGTCAACGAAAATCCCGCGGGCGCCTTCACCGGCGAAATTTCCGCCGGGATGCTTCACGACATCGGCATGAGCTGCGCCATCGTCGGTCACTCGGAACGTCGGACCCTTTACGGTGAAACCGATAACCGCGTGGCCATGAAAGCGCTGGCGTTGGTCAAGGCGGGCTTGAAGCCGGTGGTCTGCGTGGGCGAAACGCTCGAAGAGCGGGAAACCGGCGCAACGCCTTCCGTCATTCTTCGTCAGCTGAATGCCGTCCTCACCATCGTGCGTCCTGAGGATCTCCTTGCAGTTGCCTATGAACCCGTTTGGGCCATCGGCACCGGCAAGACCGCTACGCCTGAAATCGCTCAGTCCGTCCACGCGCTCATCCGCACTCGGCTCGTTGAAGTGTCTCCCAAGGGCGGCGCATCAACGCCGATTCTCTACGGCGGAAGCGTCAAGCCTGAAAATGCTCATGAACTCTTTGCGCAGCCCGACATTGACGGCGCACTGGTTGGCGGAGCAGCGCTAAAGGCTTCCTGCTTCCTCGTAATCGCCAACGCGTTCTGATTCCGTTTTCCCATCAACCCCATTTCCACACCTTCCATAAAGGTTTCTTTCACCATGCATTTCCTGCTTAGCATCGCGCTCGTTCTGCAGATCATTTCGGCCGTGGTCGTTATCGTCCTCGTGCTGATGCAGCACGGCAAGGGCGCCGACCTCGGCGCCGCGTTCGGCAGCGGCGCCTCGGGCTCTGTTTTCGGGGCCACCGGCAGCGCCAACTTCCTCTCGCGTTCGACGGCCATCGCCGCTACGGTCTTCTTCTGCTCGACGATCGCCCTGACCCTCGCGTCCGGCGCTTTCAACAAGCGCTCCACCCAGCCCGAAGGCGGCGTTCTTTCGACCATTGAACAGCCTGCATCCCAAGAACAGGGGATGGCTGGTGATGCCAATAAGTCCCCCGTTAACCAAATTCCCAGGTAAAATCTTTTTCCTCTGCTGATGAACGCCTCAGTTCAAAAATAAATCAGCAGAAAACAACTTGATCAGGCCGCGGTCGTGGCGAAATTGGTAGACGCACTACTTTGAGGGGGTAGCGGAGCAATCCATATGAGTTCAAATCTCATCGACCGCACCAAGTTTCGTTGGGGTATCGCCAAGTCCGGTTAAGGCAGTGGATTCTGAATCCACCATTCGTAGGTTCGAATCCTACTACCCCTGCCACGAAACCATAAAAGGCTGAGTTTTTCCAAACTCAGCCTTTTTCTTTGCTGCCTTTCTTTGCTGCCTTTTCTTGGGCCAATCGCTTGGAGAAATCAAATTAAAGATTCCCGGCCAATCGAGCGGACCTTCCTTTGAAGGCGGTTTAGAAATTCACTCAATTCGTCCGCAATCAGCTGCCCGACTCGCGTCAAAGCAGCCGATTGCTGAGGCCTAAAACTGCAGTAAAGCAACAGCGAAACGCTGTATTCGCTTTTTCATTAGGCGGTTATTTCATCGCGCCCGGCAGAATGAGCGAGCGGACATCCACCGCCTTTTCCATCATGCCGTTGTCGATGAGGAACTGCTGATCAGCGGCAAGCCCCTTGACATCAGCTTCAGTCAGGACATCATAAAAGCCCGACCAGTCATAGAGCTTCTCGGCATTTTCAATGGAAATGCCCTGCTCTTTTGCTCCCATGGCGAGCGCTTCAGCCTTGTGTTCGCGAATCCACTTCAAAGCAGCGCGGTTCGTTGCAACCACACGTTCGTAAGCTTCCGGATACTGGTCAACAAACGCCTGACGGACTGCCATCACGAGATTGGGTTCGACGAGTCCTTCGCACGTCGTAATCGTTTTGGCACCTTCTGCGTTTGCCTTAATAATGAGGCCCGCAGCAACCAGCCCCGCGTCAGCCGAACCGGAGAGCGCCTCCGTCATGGCCTTGGCAGGATCCATGCTGATGAAGTCCACGTCCTTGATGGTCATGCCTTCCTTCTTGAGCGCTGCCACGAGGAGCTGATGGAGCACCGTGCCCTTAGGTCCTACGACCTTCTTGCCTTTGAGATCCTTGATGGAATAGTCCGTGCCGGGTTTGCCGATGATGGCAAAGATCTTCTGCGGGTGACCCACACCGGAAGCAATACGGATGGGGTTGCCGGCACCGGCAGCCATCAGCACGCTGGCCGTATTCATGACCGCGGAGAAATCTAGGTCGCCAGACGCCATAGCCTGACCCTGAATGGCACCCGAATTAATGACGCGCCAATTGATCTTGACGCCTTCAGCCTTGAAGGCATCTTCGAGCATTCCGCGCTCCTTCATCACAATATTCTGCAGATTGAAGGGCGATTTCACATAGGTGATTGAAATGCTCTCGGGCATCTTCGGTGCTGCCTGAACTGCAGACATGCCGGTTAAGCACAGTCCGGCCGCGACGGCCGCCGCGGCAAAAAGGTTTTTAAGCTTCATAACATGAATCCTTTTTCATCAATCTCCGCTCCTTCGTCTCTTTAGTGCTCAGAAACAGAAATGCGTCTTCTTTGCAGGCGAGGAGCTTGTTGAGGCACATTCTGACACCGCCATGAGCAAAGCGGCAGTTTTACGGCTCACTCAAAGGGGACTGCGTCCAACCGAGCTGAATAAAACTCACGGTCAGCGGAAAGCATTGTTATGAAACCGCCTCCTTCGTTTTGCCGGCCTCTCGAAGAGATAGGATGCTTACATGCGTTTACTATTGGAACAATAGAATGTTTACAGATTTTCTATGTTGTTCTGATGACACAACCTCAATTAAGGGTTTTCGCGCCATATATCAGTTTTCCAAATTTGCCGGCAAACAATCTATTAGAAAGCCGACCATAGGGATAACCCCCCCCCTATGTTTTCTCGACATTTAGGATGCCCTGAGTGCTTGTGCACAACTCTTCGACTTCATTCGAAACCGTTGAGTCAACCAGAAAACTCTTGGAGTACTCCTTAAATGAATCGCACTTATAAAGTTGCCAAGTCACTCACACGCGGCGTCGTCGTGACGAGCGAAAAGGCTTCTTCCTATCAGGGCAAGGCTGTGAAGACGGTTATTGCTGCTGCAGCGGCACTCGTTGCCGGCTCTGCTATTGCAGTCCCGTCCTATGTTGCCCCCAGCGACAGCATCACACCGTTGGTGAATACCGGTATCACTGAGCTCGAAGACCTGAATAAGAATGCAGAAACGGTCTGGAAGCATACAGAAGTCAAACAAGCCACGGAAAATTTCTTCTCCACAACCGACGGCTTCTCCTTTGATAAGACGCTTTGGATTGTTGGTGACGTCAAGAAGGCTGCAGGTAGTACGGATGCCTACGTTAAGGATTTTCACGCGAACGGCCTGTGGCTTGATGGTGCAGACAAAACTGGTATCAATACCGGCACGATCTATGTCACGACGGCCAATGATGCACAGTATTGGCAGGTGAAGGCAATGGGCTCCAACGCCGGCACCATTGTCAATAAAGGCACCATCATTGCTAAAAATGCCGTGGCAATGGCATTTGGTTCCAAGGCAGCTACAAAAAAGCTGCAGAACGACGGCCTCATCGTTGTTGAAGATCAGGGCCGCGGTCTCGAACTTGGCGGCGGTGCAAATGTTACCGGATCTGCCGAAAACAACGGCCGCATTGTCGTTGGCGCACCAGCCAAGGGAGCTGCTGAGATCGGTGCCGTCTACATTGCCGACGGTTCTAAGGACAACACCTTCACAAACAACAAGGGGGCTTCCATTGAAGCGGCTGATGCTGGGTATGCCATTTACTTTGGTGAAGGCTCAGGTAACACCGCGACTCTCGCCTCCGGATCTGTCACGCAAGGCGATATTGTTGTTAATTCTTTTACAACAAAAAAAGAGGGCGAGACCACAACAGAAATTGCCTCTGAGAGCAAGATCGAAATTCAAAAAGACGCCTCCGTTACAGGCGATGTCATTGTTAAGTTCGGTACCGCTGCACTTACCGGTGCCGAAGGCGCTGCTGTTGACGGCGATCTGATTGCTGCTGCAGGTGATGCTACTGTTGCTGAAGAACTGACGTTCAAGAACGTTACAGTCGGCACAGCTGCTGTTGAAAAGACGGATACGACTCCTGCAGTCGCAGCATCCAAAGGTTCGGTTACCGTCAGTGGTGAGCTCTATGCTGATACCGTCACACTGAACACCACTGACTCTGTGTTCACTAACAATGGCTATACCGAACTGGGCACGGTCACGTTTGCGAAAGCTTCGACGGCAGGGACAGGCACACGCGACACTTCTGCCAATGGTTTCGTGAATAATGGCGAGGCCGTGATCGAAAAGCTGGTCTTCGTGAATGGTTCTGACGTATTCAAGAACAACGCAAATAGCACCGTTGAAATCGGAAGCGTTGTTGTGCCTCTTAACAGCGACGGCAGCGAAGTTAAATTGACTGGCGTAACGAATCAAGGCACGGTCTACACTGACCTGAAGAATGTTGCTGCCAAAGATGAAGACGGCAAGTGGGGAGCCACTGCTTTCGGCACGGCGCTGAAGGACTCTTCGATTCTTGATGAATCCATTACCAGTGACGTTACCCTTGACGAATACAAAGAAATCATCGGTGTTCTGGGCAATGGGGTCGCGCTGCACAGCGCCAACATCACGACCAAGGATGGCGGCGCAATTTCTCTGACCGAAGCCAACACGGTTGGTTCGGGTGACTTTGGCCACGCAGAAGTTGCTGGAACTTACGGCACTGGGACTCCTAACTTCAATACGAACACCCAAATTTCGAAAGACCTTTCGTTTGGCTCCTTCACCTTCACACCGGCTGCTGAAGATACCCCTGCCATCACTTCTGCAGCATTGGGTCATGCTACGAACACGGTTACGCTGCGTGGCGACAAGAACGGCAATGTGATCAATGGCGTCAAGAGTGATGTCGCTGTAACGCTCACCAATGTTAACTTCGGCGCTGAAGAAGAAGACCGCGGTGCGCTTCAGAATGACATCGTCATCGCCGGCGATACTAAGGTTGTAGGCTCCTTCACGGCACGTGATGTGCAATTAGATAACTCTGGCGCTCTCACTGTTGAAGGCAACTTCACTGTTGATCAGCTCTCAAGGGTTGCTAATACTACTTCTGGCGCAGCCACTGTGCAGGAATTCGGCACGCTGACCGTTCTCGGTGAAAAGCTCCCCGCTGGCGCCGACGGAAAACCTGCTGCTGATCAAACGCTTCAGATTGGTGATGCTGCTATTACGGTAACGGCCAATGCTGATGATGCCGGCGCATACGGCAGCATGCTGGTTGCCGGCAACTACACCGCTGCAGCCAACGCCTACCACGAAGCGCATGAAGAAGAAAACCTTGTCTACGTTGGTCAGGCTACGACCTTTAAGGGCACGGTTACCTTCAACCAGAACAATACGTCAGTCCAGAATGCCGTCGTGATCGATATGGCAGGTCTTGCCGCTGATACGTCGTACAAGGCTGTGACTGCTGATAAAGACGGTGTCAAGACTGATCACAAAATTGTCAACGGCACGGCTCTTTCTGCCGACAAACTTGTTATCAACAATCTTCAGGCAGTGTCGCATGACTCCCTGAAATATGATGAAGAAAACAAAGTTTGGACGGCGCTTGTGGGTAGTGTGAATAACACGACGAGCGTTGATGTCGGATCTCTGTTCTATAAGCCGACATATGCCAATGGCGTACTGACATTCAATACGGATAAAGAACTCCTTGCTGATATTCGTTCACTCGGATTGAATACGGCTGGCCAGATTGCTTTGTCGACGGAAAACCTTCAATTTAACCAGAATGTCGTAGCCGACAAGATCATCTTTGGTCTTGAAGAATTGGTGACTCCTTCCGAAAACGTTCAGCAGACCCTTAAAGCTGAAGCTGAAAAGTTAGGCCTGACGCTGGACTTTGAAAGTGGCGATTATGAGCTTAAGATTGCTACCA
>OIWO01002722.1_pt1 | contig 10769 bp, 6 predicted proteins | sample 1587641 | NCBI WGS metagenome assembly OIWO01 (sample SAMEA3888924, study PRJEB22519) | human gut metagenome | biome: human gut; feature: human-associated habitat; material: faeces | place: Denmark | collected 2010
AGCCTCCCCTTCGGAAGGTGAGATCAGTGCCAGTAACGCCGCCGCCGGTGTTACCAGCGTTGCCAGTGCCGCAGCAACAGCACCACGGGCAATCAACGGCCCGGCTTTCACCCCAGCCTGCGGATTTTTAAACGTCCCACGCACATACAGCGGCGAACGCAGTGTGATAATCCGAATCCCTTTACTCTCCGGATCAATAGTCAAATCCAGCTGTTCCGAAGCAAAACTTGCCGTGCCGGTAACATTAATCAACGCGTTCTCAGTATCGAAAGCAAAAATCTGCGGGCGCGCCACGCCGTTGGCAATATTCAGATTCGCCGCCGCGCAGTTCACCCGCACCTCATCGTCACCAAATATCGCACCGACAATGTAGTTGCCGACATTCAGCCCAACAATCTCCATCAGGTTGCGGCTCACCAGCCCGTCATTCATCAACAGTTTCAGGTTGCCGTTACTGTTGCCTAAAAGTGCTGCCACCGAGTTACCGCTACCGCGTAGTTCCGCGTCACCGTTCATTTCCCCCAGCGTCTTCTGCATCAGTTCCACATCGGGCATCAGTTCTTTCAGTTTCAGTCGACGAGCCTGAATATCTGCCCGCCCCTGCATCGGCTTTTTATCGCCTTCCAGATGAATATTCGCCGCAATGCTGCCGCCCGCCATGCCAAATTTCAGCGGTTGCAGGCGCAGGTCAGCATTTTTGAGGATGATATGAGTAGAAAGATCGCTAATCGGCAGGCTACTGCCATGCTCAATGCGCCGCCCTTTGAAGCGAACATCGGCATCCATAACGTCCCATTTATCGGTTTCGAAGCGGTCATAAGGCAGCACTTTGCCCGCAGGCTGAACGCTTTTTTCGCCCTTCTTCTGTTCAGACCGTTTCGACTTTTCTGCCCCTTTCCCGGAGTCAACGCCAATTAACGGTCCCAGGTCCGCCAGCCGCAATTGCCGCGACTCGACATCACCTTCCAGTTTTGGTCGTGGTTTTCCGGTGGTGTAGACCAGAGAACCGTGGATATCGCTATCGCCAATTCGCCCATTAAAACCGCGATAATCAAAGACCGACGATTTTTCAGTGTCGATTTTCGCTACCAGCCGACCATCCGTTTCAAACGGCGGGGTATCGGGCAGCAGAACGCCCGTCAGTTCATAGAGATCACCCAGTGAATCGCCAGAAAATTTAAGCCGTAAATCGACACCGCCCATCTTCATTGGGTCATTCACGACGCCATCAAAAGCAACACGGGTATTACCGGAGCGAAAATCAGCCTGCACCGGAAAAGGTGTTCCTTCGCCACGCAGCGCCAGCATACCGCCTATTTTTCCCGTACCCGTGCCCGGTTCACCGTTATAACGTCCCTGCGCCTTCAGGCCAAAAACGTAATCGCCCACCTTTTCTTTATCCGCTTTACCTTTCGATCCAGTAACTTCGCTGAACGGCAGCGGCTTGCCTAACGGATCAACAAAAATCTCCAGATCCGCTTTGCTTACTTTGTCATCAATAGCGATCCGCCCTTGATCGAACAGAATATTATCCAGACCGAAACGACCATGCCGACGGCTTTGCATTCGCGTCTTTGTTATCATCGTTGGCGAGATTAAACGTCCAGTTATTGTTCTTTTCGGAGAGGCGAATCAGGCGCGCGTCGGGCTTTTCGAGCTTGATCCACGGCAGCCAGACCGTTTTGGTCAGCAGCGCCAGCGGGGCCAGCGTTGCCTCTACGCGTGGCAAATGCACCATCGTGACTTCGGGAATATCCGGTGGATTGCCAAGAATGATGTCTTCCGCGTGTACATGGGGCCACGGCACCCAGCTGCGCCAGCCAGTTTCTTGTTTTTGCCGCTCCCACACCACGCCCAGATCGCCACGGATAGCGAACGGACGATTCAACTCCGCAGAGACTTTCTGGTTGATGGTCGGTTTGAGTCGATTCCAGTCAAAAGTTGCAATCAAAATGATCGCCACGACAATCAACAACAAGAAAGCCACTGAAATCGCAGCGGTTATTTTGCCTGCCTTGCTCATCGTTCGCTTCCTCATATTCTTCCTGTGCCAGTCCTAAAGATAGTCCAGCCAGGCGGAAAATGAGGCAGCTTATAGCGCCAGAACCGCCGTATTCAGCGTTTCTATCGGTGCCGGGCGTGAAAGAAACCAGCCTTGTGCGGCGAATGCGGGCGAGTTCTGAACATCACGCCACTCTTCCGGCGTTTCTACGCCCTCAACAATCACCCCGCGACAATAGCGATTCATTAGATGTAAAAGCTGAGAAAAGAGTGTGCGTCCTTCCGGCGACTGACGCAGCATCACAAACAGTTCTCGCGCGATTTTGATGTAGTCATAACGCACTTCACTTAGTGCAGAGAAATTTGCCATCCCGGTACCAAAATCATCCAGCCACAGCGGGCCAAATTCACACATCGAGGCAAAGGTTGAATCTTTCGGCAGACGGATATGCTCCACCAGTTCGAAACGCAGCCAGGGAAGACGCTCAATCTGGCGCAGGATTTTTGGTTGCTGACGCAGGGCGATGAGCGTAGGGCCATCAATATTGACCGATGCCAGCAGGCCGTGCTCTATAAAGAAGTCGGCTTTTTGCGCCAGCAAATCAATCTGCTCTTTCACAACCTCCATCCGATGGCTGACGGTGATTTCAGTAAAATAGCGATCCGGCGGCAGGCGTTGCGAAGGGTTCAAGGGATGCGCGACCACCGTTAATAGCTCCACGGCCATTAACCGCCCGCATGTTTGATAGATCGGCTGCCAGGTGTAAGCACGCTCACACTGCAACCAAAAACGCCGTTCCTGCAAGCTCTCGATGCTTGCTTCAGGGTTGCTTATTCGCTGGATAACCTGCCTTATCATCAAAGATGTCCTGTGTTTAAAAGTGATGCTGCCCGGACTCGACAAAGATTATCGGCGCGTAAGGGCAGAACTTTACCGCCTGGCCGGGGTAAATTTCCTCACTCCACAACGGAATCTTTCAGGAATACGTCCTGGCTCAAAAAAATAATGGAACACTGTTTTAATATGGTTGACCAGCAAACCACCACAGCGCAAACTAACGCTAATTTTTTACAGATCAGGTTCACGACTATGTCCAAAAAGATTGCCGTGATTGGCGAATGCATGATTGAGCTTTCCGAGAAAGGCGCGGACGTTAAGCGCGGTTTCGGCGGCGATACCCTGAACACTTCCGTCTATATCGCCCGTCAGGTCGATCCTGCGGCATTAACCGTCCATTACGTAACGGCGCTGGGAACGGACAGTTTTAGCCAGCAAATGCTGGACGCCTGGCACGGCGAGAACGTTGATACTTCCCTGACCCAACGGATGGAAAACCGTCTGCCGGGCCTTTACTACATTGAAACCGACAGCACCGGTGAACGTACGTTCTACTACTGGCGTAACGAAGCCGCTGCCAAATTCTGGCTGGAGAGCGAGCAGTCTGCGGCGATTTGCGAAGAGCTGGCGAATTTCGATTATCTCTACCTGAGCGGGATTAGCCTGGCGATCTTAAGCCCGACCAGCCGCGAAAAGCTGCTTTCCCTGCTGCGCGAATGCCGCGCCAACGGCGGAAAAGTGATTTTCGACAATAACTATCGTCCGCGCCTGTGGGCCAGCAAAGAAGAGACACAGCAGGTGTACCAACAAATGCTGGAATGCACGGATATCGCCTTCCTGACGCTGGACGATGAAGACGCGCTGTGGGGTCAACAGCCGGTGGAAGACGTCATTGCGCGCACCCATAACGCGGGCGTGAAAGAAGTGGTGGTGAAACGCGGGGCGGATTCTTGCCTGGTGTCCATTGCTGGCGAAGGGTTAGTGGATGTTCCGGCGGTGAAACTGCCGAAAGAAAAAGTGATCGATACCACCGCAGCTGGCGACTCTTTCAGCGCCGGTTATCTGGCGGTACGTTTGACGGGCGGCAGTGCGGAAAACGCGGCGAAACGCGGGCACCTGACCGCAAGTACCGTTATTCAGTATCGCGGCGCGATTATCCCGCGTGAGGCGATGCCAGCGTAAACGCAGCATATGCAAAAGGCTGGATAAAGTGTTACCCCTCTATCCAGCTCATCCATAAATACCTGATGGTTGTGCTAACTCATCACCATCAGGCATTACTGTGCAGGTGGAATATCCGTCACTTCAGGATGTACGTCATCCGTGGCGACAGAGGTGGCGGCAGCAGCAGTCGATGGGGCCATGATTTGATCCCAGGCCGCCTGCAACGCTTTCATGTTAAATTCCGGCTCGCCTTTCGGCTGCAGCAGTATTAACGCCATATCATTCGACAACTGCTGACGCAGATCCTGATTTAACATCTCCACCGTCAGGCTGTTAAGGAAATCCTGCCGCAGTTTCTGATACTGCTCCGGCGCGATATCGACGACCTGATTTTGCAACGAACGCATCCGCTGCCCCATCAGAATATCGGTATCAGCCCGCGCATAGGCGGCAAACAGTTTCTGCAGCTCCAGTTTCTTTTGCGCCACTAACGCATTGAACTCTTCTTCCGGCAGACCTTTATCGCGAACCTTCGCCAGTTCACGCGCCACCAGATTAAGGTTGCTGTTCAGCTTGTCGTTTGGTGATTCGATGTTGATGGCACACTGCGCACGCAGATACAGCACACGGCAGTCAAATCCAAGACCGATGTCTTTGCTGTTACTGGCGCTTAACGCTTGCTGAACATGCCAGAACAGCGCCTCGCGGGCCAGGTCCGCACGCCAGTAGCGCAGCAGTGCGGCTGATTCACGAATCGGCTGCCACGGCGTATCCCACATGATAGATAACCGGTCCTGACGCACCGCGTCAGTCATAATACTCACCGCTTCCGCACGCAGCGGAGAAAGCGTCGGCACCGGAGCTGGCGTTTCACGTTTGCCTTTCAGTTCGCCAAACGTTTTGTTTATTTGGTCGACAACCGAGCGCGCATCCACGTTTCCCACCACCAGTAGCGTCATTGCATCCGGGGTGTACCATTTCTGATAGAAATCTTTAATTTTTTCCGCTTCAACGGGTTGTTTCAGCGGATCGGCAGGATCGTGACCTAACAAGGTTGACCCTTTCAGACGATAGCGCCACCAGCCCTCTTTAGTATCGGCAGGCCAGGTTGCCACCATGTCCTGACTTTGCAGCGCGTGGTTGATGGTTTCTGGTGTGATGGTCAATTTGCCAGTGGCATTTGCCAGATAAGAGAGCGCTTCTTTCAGCAAATCGTTACGGTTATTGGGCAAACTCAGATTAAACAGCGTGGTGTCATAAGAGACAATTACCGGCGGCATCGGGCGTTTAGGGTCGATCCCCTGCTGCCACAATGAACGCGCCTGTGCTGCGTCAAGGCCACCGCTTTGCGTTAGCGCAATACGAGGGATGGCGTGACTGTAACCGCTCTGTTGTGTACTTTCGGCGAGCGAACCGGTATTAACCAGCAGGCGAATTTCAACACGATCGCTGGGACGCTGGGGGGTGGTCAGCACTTGCCACTGTAAACCGTTGGAAAGCGTCCCCTGTTGCCATGCTGGATCAGGCTGGAGCGCATCTGCCTGCACATAGCCAGCAGTGGCCATCATCAGCAAACCGCCCGCTAAAAGTCGAATTTTTGTGCCCTGCATGTGAACCCCTGATCAACTATCCTGGTAATAAAAAAACTGCCCGTTGTCGGTCAGTCTAAATGACGTTAAAAACACTTCGTGTTAGACCGCAAGAACATGAAAATGTCACGGAAGAAGTGAAATAAACCTGAACTCACCCAGGTGGTAAGTTCAGGCACAGGGGTCAATTATGCGCAAACACCCGCACTCGGGGAAGGGAGTGCGGGCATAAGTGATGAGATTAAGAGGATAATTCGTGCGTTTTGCCATCCGGCGCACGATTATTCAGCACATCGTCCAGTTTTTTGTGGTCCAGTTCTTTCACCCACTTAGCAACGACAATGGTCGCTACGCCGTTACCGACCAGGTTAGTCAGCGCACGAGCTTCTGACATAAAGCGGTCGATACCGAGGATCAGCGCCAGACCCGCTACCGGCAAATGGCCCACCGCAGAGAGCGTCGCCGCCAGCACGATAAAGCCACTACCCGTTACCCCTGCCGCCCCTTTAGAAGAAAGCAGCAACACGATTAACAGCGTGATTTGGTGGACGATATCCATCTGACTGTTAGTGGCCTGGGCGATAAACACCGCCGCCATTGTCAGGTATATCGATGTGCCATCAAGGTTAAACGAGTAGCCTGTCGGGATGACCAGCCCCACCACCGATTTGCGGCAGCCGAGTTTCTCCATCTTGTCGAGCATACGCGACTCGGAAGAGGATGTTCCCAGCACAATCAGCAGTTCTTCACGGATGTAGCGGATAAATTTGAAGATACTGAAACCAGTCGCTTTAGCGATTGAACCCAATACCAGCACCACAAACAGGATACAGGTAATGTAGAAACAGATAATCAGCTGCCCCAGTTGCACCAGTGTGCCGACGCCGTATTTACCGATGGTAAACGCCATTGCCCCGAACGCACCAATAGGCGCCAGACGCATGATCATATTGATGATGCCGAAGATGACCTGCGAGAAACTTTCGATGACGTTAAAAATCAGTTGGCCTTTGCTGCCCAGACGGTGGAGCGCAAAACCAAACAGTACGGCAAACAGCAGCACCTGCAGAATGTTACCGCTGGCAAATGCGCCAATGACGCTCGCCGGGATGACATCCATAATGAAGGCGACAATGCCCTGGTCTTTCGCCTGATCGGCGTAAACCGCTACCGCTTTCGCATCAAGCGTTGCCGGATCGACGTTCATTCCGGCACCAGGCTGCACGACGTTAACGATGATAAGACCAATAATCAGCGCGATGGTACTGACAATTTCAAAGTAAAGCAGTGCGACTGCGCCGGTACGACCGACCGCCTTCATGCTTTCCATGCCCGCAATGCCCGTTACGACGGTACAAAAGATGACAGGAGCGATGATCATCTTAATGAGCTTAACGAACCCGTCGCCAAGCGGTTTCATTTGCTCGCCTATCTCAGGGTAGAAATGGCCAAGGAGAATACCAATGGCTATCGCTGTCAGGACCTGAAAGTAAAGGCTTTTAAACAGAGAGGTTTTCATAGGGTGTCCTTTAGTAAAACCACAGGTCTTGTAAGGTTATGGGGTACCTGCGGCCTTAAAATAACACCCAGACAACATCACAGAAATGTACCTGGATCATAATTGAAACAAAAAGGTTAAAAAGTTTGAGCTGGCTCGCACAAACCAGCACTTTTTAAAGTTTTGTAATCAGTTTGGGGTAGCTACTTTTCTTCCAGGTAACTCTCTTCGAAGATTTCAATAGGGAGTGGGCGAGCAAAAAGGAAGCCCTGGGCAATACCAACGCCCGCTTTTGCCAGCCAGTCGCGTTGTGCTTCAGTCTCCACGCCTTCGGCAATCATTTGTAAGTTCAGGCTCTGCGCCAGCATGATAATTGCAGCAATCATGCTGCTATCTTCCGGCAAGCCTTCAACAAACATTTTGTCGATTTTCAGTACGTCGATTGGCAACGATTTCATATGCTGCAGCTGACGCAGCCCTGCGTAGCCCATGCCGAAATCATCCAGCGCCACCCGAACTCCGGCATTGCGCAGCGGACGGAGGATTGCCACCGCAGCATGAGGGTCGTCAATACGTCGGCTTTCTGTCACTTCCAGAATCAGTGTTCCCGGCTGAATGCGATAGCGGGTTAACAGTTCCAGCATATCCGCCACCATATTTGGGTGCATCAGTTGCAGCGCAGAGAGGTTTACCGACAAGGGCAGCATAATGCCGCGCTCTTGCCAGGCTGCAAGCAATCGACAGGACTCTTCCAGCACCCAGTGACCGACGGTAACCATCAGCCCACAGCACTCAATGCGATCGATTAAGCCATCCGGCAGGTCCCAACTGCCATCCGGTTGCTGGATACGCAGTAACACTTCCGCACTGACCAGTTTTCCGCTGGTCATCTCGACCTGTGGCTGTAACCAAATAGCAAACTGATGATTTTCCAGTGCATTAAGGATATCGCTCTCTTCCGTCAACCGCTTCTGGGCGGCTTCCATCTGCTGCGGATCAAAGAACTGAATCTGATTCTTGCCTTTATGGCGAGCGGTAAATGCCGCAGAAATAGCGCGACTGTAAAGCTGTTCGGCGGTGAGATCGCCGTAGAACATCGCCACGCCAATGCTACAGTGCGGACGGAGTTGAATACGTTCAATCGGCAGGCGCTCGCTCATGATAGTGAGCACTTGCTGACCTAAGGTGATTGCGTGCCACGGTTCCTGTACACCGTTGGCAATGACAGCAAAGTCATAACCGCTAATCTGCGCGAGGATCATACGTGGCGACAGTACCGATTTGAGTTTTTCCACCAGCGTCAGCAGCAGAATTTCTCGTTGCGCCTCTTTCAGCACGCCCGCAGTATCACGCAGGGTTTCACAGGTGATGATCATCAGCGCGGTGGTTTGTTTACGCGCGACAACCTGCTCCAGCATCTCCATCAGCAAGGCTTTGTTCGGCAAATCCGACACCGGGAAGCGCATCGCATTTTCGTTCTGTTCTTCATAATGGCGCTGCAGCAATTGCTGGTTGAGGTTGTAACTGCGCACCAACATACCGATTTCATCGTCCTGATGCAGACGCGGTAATGCCAGTTGGTGACCAACAAGCTCCTGGGCTGGGATGGCGTTAAGTTCGCGAGCAATATTGCGTAACGGATGCAAAATCAGGCGGTTAATGCACCAGCTGATGGCGACGGTCAGGATAAGCGACAAAAGTAAGTAAATGGTCACTAACGTTGAGAGGGTGCTCATCACGAACTTATACATACGGAAGGAATCCGCCTGTAGTACCAGATAGGCAATTGGCTGCGGGTTTGCCGGACGTTCGAGCGAGTAAACGCCCAGCGAGATTTGAACCGGTAGCTCAAACAGGCGAGTAACCATTACCGGCACCGGGCGCTCTGGAATAAAACTTTTACGCAGCGCCTGGAACTGGTTAGGCAGCACTACATCGGCACGGCTGACCACGCCTGCCGGTTTAATGCTGGCAAGAATAGCTTCCGCTTCGGGAATATCGCCTTTCAAAATAGCTGAAGATAAGGGTTCGCGGACAGAGCGAGCAATGCTTTCCAGTTGCGTAGCCGTGTTATAGCGATTCTGCTGGACCAGATGGAACAGCAAAACGGTGCAAAAAATAAAAACGAACACCAGGACAACGGCTGCCACCATTGCCATCTGCTTGATTGTTAACGAGCGACTTACGCGCAAATTGTCTCCCCCCGGAAATCCCAGATTGCCGCCCGAGTATACCCGATCGCAGCGGCATTAAGAGAGGCGCTATCTGAAAACTTACCAGTCGGCGTAAGGTATCAGCGGCTGCGGCGGTAAATCCATGTCACCCTGCCATCCGGCGGCGGAATAACGTACGTAGAGCAGGAAATGGCTGGGTGCGTAATCTTTCGCCTGCTGGATATCAATTGCCGTGCCAACAAACCAGTTGGAAGTAACACGTCGTTCAAGTAATGCCCGCGCCGTGTAGCCGAAGCCCTGACTGCTGCCGCCATCGTTGGATTGCCGCGCAGCTTCTTCCTGCCAGTCGGTCGGGATCAGATTCATCAGCGGATAACGCGGCATGGTTTTGGTGCGTGAATGCGACCACGAGCCAGACGCCCCCAGCTCCCACGACCAGTTTTCCGTGCGCTCCCGCCACATCACCGGTATGGCAAACGACAGGTATTCCTGCGGACTGTAGTAACCGCCCTGACCGAGTGAGTAGCCACTCAGATCTTTGTCGTAATGCCAGATCATGTTGTTCAGGCCGATTGTGACGCGGCGATTGTTCTGGTTAATGACCTTATAGTAATAGCCCGTCATCCAGCGCACGCGCCAGTTATCTTCGACATTTTTACCGGTTAACTGGTCGCCACTAAGCGATGCCCAGACGCCGTTTGCTTCACCTTTATCGTAGCTCAGACTTAGCCCCACACCGTCGGCACGCACGCCGCCCCATTTTTTCCCGGTATTGCTCGGGGAGTCTTTTTGCCCACCAAAGGCCAGCAAAGAACTGGAGATGGGCCGACGGTGGGCGTTAACGGTGTAACCCAGCGGCCCGATATCATCGCTGTAACTGATGCCGCCGACCACATCCACCACGTTGAAGCCCATCGGCGTGGTACCGATATCCCAGCTCCAGACGTCATTTCGCCAGCCGACCGCCACGCTGGCACCGGAATCCGACTGGCTGCGGTTGCCGCTACAGTCCTGTAATGTACAGGTGCCCCAGTTGTCATCCCATTTGCCATCGGCATTAGTGGAGAAACTGCCGACGTTCATATTGACGAAATCACTGCGAAAGAACATCCGCCCGTCAGAATACGGCGCATCCACCTGCAACATGGTAGTGTGCGCTTTCAGATCGGAGTAACCACCGGTGCCGCTCGAACCCCAGTAATCGTGCTCGAGGGTGACGTTAAGATCCTGCTGGCGATAGAGGTCCGCCGCATCGCTGCGCACGCCGCGTTTCAGCCAGTCATCTTTCTCGTCGTTACGGGTCAGTCGGGTGAATGTGTCGTTATCCTGCGGACGCGTCGTGGTCACACCGGATGCGACCATCGCGTCTTTGTAGGTTTCCAGCGCCTGCTCCGGATCGCCCGCCTGCGCTTCAAACTTCGCACCGTCGCGCAGCACCATCGCGCTTTCCATCGACGGTGGCTGAGATTTTGCCTGCGGGATCAACTTATTAAACGTCTGCTGCG
>OIWO01002723.1_pt1 | contig 10767 bp, 10 predicted proteins | sample 1587641 | NCBI WGS metagenome assembly OIWO01 (sample SAMEA3888924, study PRJEB22519) | human gut metagenome | biome: human gut; feature: human-associated habitat; material: faeces | place: Denmark | collected 2010
GATTTTTATACATAGCGTCGTCGACATTCTCCTTAAATAGCTCGCTATTCGCGTCGAATGTTTCCTTGCTCTGTATAAAAAACCAAGAATGAAATCTGATAACGATTTAATCAGTGTTTCCCTAGTACCCGTTCACTCTGCGAAGTCCTGATCTTGGTCTGCTATCATCAAAAATGATTCATATAAAAGGACGCAACTATGACACATGGCACATTGATAGTTTTGGAGGGCATTGACGGCAGTGGAAAGGCGACCCAGTCGGCCCTTTTGGAAAAGAAACTAAAAGAAGCTGGGAAGGATGTCATGCATATCTCCTTCCCTGATTATGCGAGCGACTCGTCGGCTTTGGTAAAGATGTACCTCAAAGGTGACTTTGGGGCGGATCCCGGCGATGTGAATCCCTATGCCGCTTCTCTTTTCTACGCGGTCGATCGTTTCGCCTCATATCGCATGAAGTGGAAGGATTTCTATGAGAAAGGCGGCATCATTATTGCCGATCGCTACACCACAAGCAATATGGTACATCAGATGACAAAGTATGATGACGAGGAAGAGCGGACGCAGTTCCTCTCCTGGCTGGAAAAGACCGAGTACGAAGAGCTGGAGCTGCCGCGTCCGGATCTTGTCATCCTTTTAGATATTCCTCTTGGGATGTCTGAAGCGCTGGTAAAAGCCCGGGCTGCCGAGGGTGGTTCGATGGATATCCATGAGCAGCATTTGGACTACCTCAGGAAGTGTCATGATGCCTATCAGGCGCTGGTACGCTTTTACGGCTGGGAGCGTATCCCGTGTGCCAGAGAGGGTGTGCTTCGAAGTGTCACGGATATCGGGCGCGATGTGGATGCAGCGGTAGAAAAGGTCATGAAAAACAGGAAATAGGAAATGAAAGATCGACGGCTCAGGAAAGGCGGATACTGTGATGCATCAGTCTTTCCCGGACCGCTTTTTTTAGGGAGTGAAAATGGATCACGATGGAATCGGCGTTTCCCAAACCTCCCGTTTATGTTAAAATAGAACCGTTATCAGGATACCCCGTATGGTATCCGGGAGGTGCGTATGCTAATTCAATGGTTCCCCGGTCATATGACCAAGACGAAGCGGATGATCGAAAGTCACCTAAAGGCAGTGGATGTCGTAGCTGAACTCTTGGACGCCCGGATTCCGATGTCGAGTGCGAATCCCATGGTGGAAGAGCTGGTGCAGGGCAAGCCTCGGATCGTCATACTGAATAAAGCGGATCTGGCGGATCCGAAGGCGACGGATCGCTGGATCTCTTATTATCAGAAGAAAAATATACCAGTCGTCCCTATGAGCGTCGGGAACAGTAAAAATAAGAAAAAGCTGCTGGCTCTGATCCGTGAGACGGCAGAGCCGATGCTGGCGAAGTGGCGGAAACGAGGCATCAAGAGCCGCTCGGTACGTCTCATGATCCTCGGTATTCCGAACGTGGGAAAATCTACGCTGATCAATTTTCTTGCCGGCACGGCAGCGACGCGTACGGCGAATACTCCGGGACATACCCGGGGTAAACAGTGGGTGCGCCTCTCTGAAGGACTTGATCTGCTGGATACACCGGGTGTGCTCTGGCCGAAATTTGATGATCAGGTCGCTGCGCTCAGGCTGGCGGCAACAGGTGCGATCGCAGGCGATGTATTCAATGCCGATGAGGTTGTCCCGGAGCTGCTTGCTTCTCTGGCAGAAACGGCACCCTGGGTTTTGCAGGAAAAGTACGATATCGAAGATGTCCATCAGGATCCGCAGCTGCTTTTGGAGGCGGCTGGAAGGAGAAGAGGCTGTCTTCTCCCCGGCGGAGCCATCGACTATGATCGCGCAGAAATGGTGGTCCTCCGTGATTTCCGAAGCGGGAAGCTCGGGAAGCTGACGCTGGATCCGCTTCCGCAAAAATAATGGAAGAAAGAAGGCTCCGATGGTTCATCGGTCTCTATAAGATGCAAATGCTTCATCAGGATTTCTGCTTGGGGAAAATGTGTTTTTATCGATGAAAAATTCCAAGGCGGCGTATTCTTATTTTGCGATGCACTTTCCCGTAGCATCTGAAGGATCTTCTGGACCTTATGAGAACCTGAGGCTGACCGCCTTATTTTGCTGTTGTTTTTCTCTATCGCAGTACAAAATCATGTGAGGTACTATGACTATTTCTGAAATTCGTACCATCCTTTCACAGGATGATGTTGCAGAAGAGCTTTTGCAGGAGATACTTTCTGATGAGAGGAAGGGCGTGAAGACCCTTGTAGGCTCCTATATGAAGCGTCTCGAGCGAAAGAGCCGGGAGCGTCTCCGCGTGGAGTCCATGTATGACGTGGAGAGCCGTTTCTATCAGGAGGGACTCACACATATCGTCGGGATCGATGAAGTGGGACGGGGACCACTTGCCGGCCCGGTAACGGTCGCGGCAGTCATTCTCCCACCACACTGGTTCTGTGCAGGGCTCAATGACTCGAAGAAGGTCACACCGAAACACCGCGAAGAGATCGCAGCGAAGGTTTATGAGAGCGCATTGGATGTCTCTGTTGTCAGTCTTTCGCCGGAGGAGATCGATGCTGTAAATATCTATGAGGCGACGATGATGGCGATGTATCAGGCGGTGAAGAATCTGACGGTCTCGCCGGAGGCGGTCATTGTCGATGCGATGCCGCTTCATTTCAACTGTCCGACCGAGTCCTTGATCCATGGAGATGCGAAGAGTGCCTCTGTTGCGGCAGCTTCCATCGTGGCAAAGGTGTATCGTGATCATCTGATGGATGAGTATGACAGGCAGTATCCTGGCTATGGATTTGCCCAAAATAAAGGCTATGGCACTGCCGAGCATATTGCGGCGCTGAAGACACTGGGCATCACGCCGATTCACCGAAAGAGCTTTGAGCCGGTAAAGAGCATGGTGCTTGGAAAGTGAGAAGGCTTTGAGACGTCAGATGAGAGGCGAATAGACATTAGACGGATAGACTGTCAGATCGCCATCCGGTGACTAAAGATAGTGGCCGCCAGTTACGTACAATATATAAGGTATATCAAATGAAACAATGTATGGATGAAGAAAATCTGCATCGCCGTCTTAGAAAGATCATTGGTCAGGTGCAGGCGATCGATCGTATGATCGAAGAAGACGTTCCCTGCGAGGATGTCATCACACAGGTGAATGCGGCAAAGTCTGCTCTGCACAAGGTGGGACAGATCATTCTCGAAGGCCATCTTCAGCACTGCGTCCGAGATGGTATCGAGCATGGTGATGCCGAGGAGACGATCGCTCGCTTTGCCAAAGCAGTAGAACGGTTTTCTAATATTGTGTAATCAGAGGTAAAGACAGGATAAATATATTATAATAAAGTGCAATAAAACAAGTCCTATATTCTAATGGGCTTGTTTTATTGTGATGGCTATCTTTTGGATGTATAATTAAAAATACTGGTATTTGGTCATTTGCCATCATTTTTTATGAATCAGGGCAAACGAGATCCAGAGTTTATTGATCATGGTGAGGAGATTATTTTTGTATCCTGTGAATCTCAAAGCGGCAGGCCTTCGTGCGCTGGTCATCGGCGGCGGCCATGTGGCCCTTAGAAAGGTGAAAAAGTTAATAGCAGAGGGAGCAGACGTGACGATCCTTGCGCCGGAAGTCGTTTCTGACATCGAGGCGCTTTCCAAGGCAAAAAAGGTGCACTGGGAAAAGCACCTTTTTCGTGGTGACGATCTCTCTTCCTATGGACTGGTAGTGACAGCCTGTGGTGTGAGGGAAGTGGCAGAAGCGGTGCAGCAGGCATCGAAGGAGAGCCATTTCCTTTATAATGCTGCAGATTTTCCTTCGCTGGGGAATTGCTCACTGCCGGCTGCTTTTGATGCAGGGGGGATCCAGATCACCGTTTCTACGAATGGCCGCTCGCCTGCGATGGCGCGGTACATGAAAGAGTGGCTTTCTCTGAAAATCCCCGAAGGCTTTGGCCTGTGGCTGGACCGGGTGGGAAAGATGAGAGTGGAAATGAAAGAAAGGATCAGCACCAGCGAGGCCAGAGAAGCCTTCTGGAGAGCTGTTTTTACTGAAGATATCATGCATCTGGTGATGCAGGGGAAATTAGACGAAGCAGAGGAGTGTGTACGTCATGCAGTTGGTCGTTTTGGGGCTGAATCATAAGACAGTCCCGGTAGATATTCGTGAGCAGTTTGCGATTTCGCCAGACAGTGCGAGAAGCGGGCTGATTCATCTGGATGAACAGGAAGGGATCGAGGAAGCCGTCGTGCTTTCCACCTGTAACCGCACTGAGATCTATGCGGTACTCAAGGATGAGACAGCGAAGGAAACACTGTACGATTTCTTTTTAGCCCTTTCCGGAAACAGCGAGGCGAAGGATGAGTATTTCTTCTATTTTGAAGGGGAAGCCTGCATCCGACATCTTTTCGAAGTGGTCTCAGGGCTGGACTCCATGGTCATCGGAGAGAGCCAGATCCTGAATCAGATCAAGACGGCGTACACGATGGCGCTCGAAGAAAAAGCGACCCGCACCATCCTGAATACTCTCTTTCACCGTGCCATCCGTACGGGCAAGCGTGTGCGGACGGAGACGCAGATTTCCTACAGTGCGGTATCTGTCAGCTATGCAGCGGTGAAACTCGCGGAGAAGATCCTGGGTGGCTTGGACGATCGTACTGCCATGGTCTTCGGGGCAGGTGAGGCGGCTGAGCTGCTGGTGAAGAATCTGCAGGGCAAAGGTCTCAAAAAGGTCATTGTGACAAACCGTCACATCGAGAAAGCAGAAGAACTCGCAAAGAAGATCGACGGCGAGACGGTTCCGTTCAAAGGAGCACTCCAACATGCTGAAGATGTCGATATCATCGTGACAGCGACCGGAGCTTCTCAGTACATCGTAAAAGCATGGGATGTCAGAAACCTCATGATGAAGAGAAAGACACGCCCGCTGGTCGCCATCGATATCGCAGTGCCGTGCGACATCGAGCCGTCGGTCGGTGATATCCGCCATGTGACGCTTTACAATATCGATGATCTGCAGGATATCGTCGAGAGCAATATCCGTTTCCGTGAAGGGGAGGCAGAGCGTGCGAAGGGCATCATCGAGGTAGAGATAGAGTCCATTGAGGATCGCTTCACGTATCTGTCCACGCGTCCGGTCATGGTGTCTCTTTCGGATAAGGCCGAGGAGATCCGTCAGCGCGAGCTGCGTCATATTTTTGCTAAGATCGATGGACTGACAGATGAAGATAAACGTGTCCTGCAGTACATGACCCGCATGATCGTCCGCAAGATCCTTCGAGAACCGATGATGCACCTCAATGAACACGCGGGAACCAAGTGGGAAGATGCGGATAAGTCAGCCGTGACCCGTCTCTTCAAGCTGGATGTCAGAAAGGGGCAGGCACTTGAAAAATAAAATTACCATCGCGACCAGAGAAAGCCTTCTGGCTCTCTGGCAGGCGAAATACGTCGCTCATGCTTTGGAAGTAGCACATCCGGGGCTCACTGTCGAGCTTTTCCCCGTCACCACGAAAGGAGACCAGATCCTCGATCGTCCGCTGGTTGAAATCGGAGGGAAGGGACTTTTCATCAAAGAACTTGAGGTCATCCTGCTAGAAGGAAAGGCGGATATCGCCGTCCACTCTTTGAAGGATATGACAGCGGAATGTCCGAAAGGGCTCACCATCGCCGCAGTCACGAAGAGAGAAGACCCCAGAGATGCCTTCGTGTCGAATAAATATCGGTCGCTGGACGAGCTTCCGCTTCATGCGAAGGTGGGGACATCGAGTCTCCGACGCCAGGCGCAGCTCCTGCACCTGCGCCCGGATCTGGAAATCAGATCCCTGCGCGGCAATGTGCAGACCCGTCTCCGGCATCTGGATGAAGGTGACTTTGACGCTATCATTCTTGCGGCAGCAGGACTCAAACGTCTCGGCCTTGCTGAGCGCATCTGCTCTTTCATTGATACAGAGACAAGCATCCCGGCTGCAGGGCAGGGCGTCATGGCGGTCGAAGCCAGATCAGATGATAAGGAAACACTGGATCTGATCTCCTTCCTGCATGACAGCGATGTGGCTTCCTGTATCACCACGGAGCGTGCGTTCCTTGCCAAAGTCGGCGGGGACTGCAAGGTACCGGCTGGTATCTATGCGACAGCGAAAGATGGCGGCCTCGAGGCCCATGCCTTTATCGCTTCCACCGATGGAAAGAGACTCTATCGCAGCGAGAGATCGGCTGCTGTTTCTGAAGCCGTATCTGTTGGGAAGGCTCTGGCGGCAGAGCTTTTGGATGCCGGCGGAAGAGAAGTGCTTGAGGAAATGCAGAAAATTTAAAACCAGGTGTAAGATCTGAGGGGCCTATCGGGGGCGCTCCGGCTCCCCCGATAGGGGCTCATAGGAGCGAGGCCATGCGCTGAATATATAGTGGGTGACTGTGGTATTTCAGTCACCCGTCACGTCTGACCCCTCATCATACCAAGAACTACCCACTAACGAACACGAGGAGATTTCTATGAAAAAAGGGAAAGTATATTTGATCGGAGCTGGTCCGGGAGATCCGGAACTTTTGACACTGAAGGGCAAGCGCTGCCTGGAAGAAGCCGATGTGATCGTCGGCGATTATCTGGCGGATCCGCGTCTTTTGAGATATGCGAAGCCTGGCTACGAATACATTTATGTCGGGAAAAAAGCAGGCTGTCACACCATGAAGCAGCATGAGATCAGCGAGCTTCTGGCCGAAAAAGGCGAGGCGGGGAAGATCGTTGCCCGCCTCAAAGGCGGTGACCCCTTCGTCTTCGGACGCGGCGGGGAAGAGATCGAGGTACTCCGCGCACATGGCGTGCCTTTCGAAGAAGTACCCGGCATCACGAGTGCCATCGCGGCGCCGGCCTATGCGGGCATTCCGGTCACACATCGCGGCGTGGCAGCATCCTTCGCCGTCATTACCGGACATGAAGACCCGACGAAAGACCAGTCTTCCATTCACTGGGACAAGCTGGCAGGCGGTGTCGATACACTGATCTTCCTGATGGGCGTCGGCCATACCGCGATGATTGCCTCCCAGCTGATGAAGTACGGACGCGCGGGTGAGACACCGGCAGCCTTTGTACGCTGGGGGACGCGCCCGTACCAGGAGACCTATACCACGACACTTGAAAAAGCGGCAGAAGATGTGAAGAAGCTCGGGATCAAGCCGCCGGCTGTCTTCGTCGTCGGGAATGTGGTAAACCTGCGAAGCACCATGGACTGGTTTGACAATCGTCCGCTCTTCGGAAAACGCATCGTCGTGACCCGTTCCCGCAGTCAGGCGTCGAAGCTCGTGCATGTTCTCGATGCCAAAGGCGCTCTCTGCGAAGAGATCCCTACGATCTCCATCTCCGCTCCGTCAGATGACTATGCTGGTCTTGACAAAGGCATTGCAGAGATCTCCTCCTTCCAGTGGATCGTTTTCACCAGTCAGAATGGGGTAAACTGCTTCTTCGACCGTCTCTTCCGGCAGGGCAAAGACGTCCGTGCGCTGGGACATGTAAAGATCGCGGCCATCGGACCTGTCACGGCGAAAGAGCTTAGAAAATACGGTCTTTCCTGTGACTGCGTGCCGGAAAAATACAAGGCGGAAGATCTCCTGGCGGAGATGAAAAAGCAGGTGCAGAAGGGCGAGCGCGTATTCCTCCCTCGTGCGAAGGAAGCGAGAAATATTCTCCCTGAAGGCATCGAAGCGATGGGCGCGCATTGCGTCGTCGCTGAAGCATACATGACTACGCCGGATCTGGAGTACAAGGATCAGCTGCTCTCTCTTCTGACACATCATGAAGTCGATATCATCACTTTTACAAGCTCGTCGACCGTGCACAATCTCATGAAACTGCTCGATGGGAAAAATGAGCTCTTGGAAGGCGTCGCGCTCGCCTGCATCGGACCGATCACCGCAGACACCTGCCGTAGCTACGGCCTTGTGCCGCATATCGTTTCTGATGTCTATACCATCGATGGACTGGTGGAAGCGATCGAGAAGAATCCGGAAAAATACTGATGGAATCGCTATCAGATAGAAGCAGCAATTCCTTACAATAAGGAATCAGACATTCCTTATTCCCTATCCAAGCAGAGCTTTCAAACAGAATCAAAGGGGCTTCCCCGATAACCTTGCACCCTGCGTATCATTTTCGCCTGTGGAAGCAGACGGTATATCACTTATTCAAAGGAGTCTGACAATCATGAAACTCAATACTCTTCGCCCTCGTCGTTTAAGAAGAACGGCTGCCATTCGCAGCATGGTCAGAGAAAACTCTCTGGAACTGAATGATTTCGTCTACCCGATTTTTGTCGTACCGGGCACGAATGTGAAGGAGGAAATCCCGAGTATGCCGGGGCAGTACCATCTCTCCGTTGACAATGCGGTCAAGATGGCAGAAGAAGTATACAAGCTTGGTATCCCGGCGGTAGAGATCTTTGGCCTGCCGGAATACAAAGATGACAAGGGATCCTCCGCCTGGGATATGACGAGCCCCGTGCAGCGTGCCATTCGTGCCATCAAAGAAGCCGTACCGGATCTGGTCATCGTGGGGGATGTCTGCCTTTGCCAGTATACGACAAGCGGGCACTGCGGGCAGCTGAAAGGTCATGAAGTCGATAACGACCCGACACTGGAGCTTCTGGCGAAAGTCGCACTTTCTCAGGCAGAATGCGGCGCCGACATCATCGCACCGTCCGATATGATGGACGGCCGTATCGCGAAGATCCGTGAGACACTCGATGCGAATGACCTCGCGCAGGTATCCATCATGTCGTATGCCGTGAAATATGCATCCGGCTACTATGGTCCATTCCGCGATGCGGCTGACTCTGCACCGCAGTTTGGCGACAGAAGAGGGTACCAGATGGACCCGGCAAACAGCCGCGAAGCGATGAAGGAAGTGGATCTCGACATGGAAGAGGGCGCTGACATCATCATGGTGAAGCCGGCTCTCGCTTACCTCGATATTGTCCGTCAGGTGCGCGACCGCATTGATCGTCCGGTGGCCTGCTACAATGTATCCGGTGAATACGCCATGGTCAAAGCGGCTGCTGCCAAGGGCTGGATCGATGAAAAGAGGATCGTTATGGAGTCCCTGCTCTCGATGAAACGCGCCGGCAGCGATATCATCATTTCCTATCATGCGCCTGATGTAGCGAAATGGATGAAGGAGGAAGCAGGGAAATGATCGATCTCACGAAATCTAAAGCTGCGTTTGAAGAAGCGCGGAAATTCATGCCCGGCGGGGTCAATAGTCCTGTCCGTTCCTACCCGCACATGGGTTGCCCGCCGCCCTTCATTGCGTCGGCGAAAGGTTCTCATATCACAGATATCGATGGAAATACCTATATCGATTACGTCGGCTCCTGGGGACCGATGGTCCTCGGACACGCACATCCATCTGTCATTGCTGCCATTCAGAAAGCAGCTGAGAGAAGCACCTCTTACGGTGCGCCGACACCGATGGAGACAGAAATCGCTGAGCTGATTCACGAAGTCTATCCTTCCATCGAAAAACTTCGTATGGTGAACTCCGGCACCGAAGCGACGATGAGCGCACTTCGTGCAGCGAGAGGCTATACCGGCCGTGATAAGATCTTGAAATTTGAAGGCTGCTACCATGGACACGGCGACAGCCTTCTCGTCAAGGCGGGTTCCGGCGCAGCGACCTTTGGCAGTCCGGACAGTGCAGGTGTCACGAAAGGCACCGCAAAGGATACCCTCGTTTCCCCTTATAATGACATCGATGCGTTCAAAAAGCTGATGGAGGAAGAGGGGGATGAGATCGCTGCTGTCATTGTTGAGCCGGTCGCAGGCAATATGTGCTGCGTGCCTCCGGTCAAGGGTTTCCTTGAAACGCTCCGAGCAGAGACTGAAAAGCATGGCACTGTCCTCATTTTTGATGAAGTCATGTGTGGCTTCCGTACCTCTTTCCACGGTGCGCAGGCGCGCTACCATATCCGCCCGGATATGACCTGCCTCGGCAAGATCATCGGCGGCGGCCTCCCGGCAGCGGCTTACGGCGGAAAGAGAGAGATCATGAACTGCATCGCTCCGGATGGCTCTGTCTATCAGGCAGGCACCCTTTCCGGAAATCCGCTAGCTGTTACAGCCGGTATCGAAACGCTGAAGCAGATGATGGCGATCCCGCATTTTGATGAGATCCTTGAAAAGAAAACCGCATCTCTGCTTGAGGGCTGGAAAGAGGCGGCTGACAAAGCGGGCGTCCCGCTCATCTGCCACCAGTCCGGCTCCATGTTCGGTATTTTCTTCTCTGAAAAAGAAGTACTGAACTACCCGGATGCCTGTGAGGCGAATGCTTCGCAGTTCAAAGCCTGGTTCCTCTCTATGCTCGATCAGCATATCTATCTGGCTCCGTCTCCTTTCGAGACACTCTTCATGTCCTATGCTCATAGTGACGAAGATATCGAAAAGACAATTAAGGCTGCCAAAGCAGCTATGGAAGCGGCAGCCAAAGCGTAGAGCCGCTGTTTTACATACCGCCCTGTCTTTTATACGGCAGGGCGGTTTTTGTATGCGCCCAGTCGCCCTGCTGCCCGCAGAAATGGGAACCATGGACATTTTGACGTACGATCCGCATTTCTTTTGATGGCGTGGAGGTGGATCCTCCATGCTCCTTGCGCATAGGTATGGATAAAAGACAGGTATTTGCGATGAAGAGCGATTCTCTTTATACTAAAGGAAACGCTGATTCAATCGCAGAGTCGAATTTCATATGGATTTTTATACATAGCTTCGTCATCATCCTC
>OIWO01002726.1_pt1 | contig 10748 bp, 6 predicted proteins | sample 1587641 | NCBI WGS metagenome assembly OIWO01 (sample SAMEA3888924, study PRJEB22519) | human gut metagenome | biome: human gut; feature: human-associated habitat; material: faeces | place: Denmark | collected 2010
ATTTTAATGGCGCAGGACACCCTTCTTGGGTTTCCCGCGCACACCCTTCCTTACCGTCACGTAAAGTTTGCCGCTTTATCGACAAAAAAACGGACAGAACTTACCAAGTTCTGTCCGAATATGACGGTTTTCGCGGGGGATCAGGGGATGTAGCACCAGGGATCGTCCGGTTCCGGTGCGGTTTCCAGCTTTTGGGGCGGCGCGTCCTTTTCCAGAACATCTGCCACGGTGAACAGGCCGTTTTTCCGCCAGCTTTCCAGAATTCCGTGACAATATTTCCAGTTCAGGCGGCCGCAGTTCAGCACGGTGCGGTCGAAGGCCAGCTCGATGAGCGCCGGGGAGAAGCCCCAGTCCAGCCACGCGGCGATGTAGGCGTCATCCGACGGGATCCGCGCGTCCGGGTCCAGGCGCAGCCGACGGCGGACCTCCCGGACCGTTTCTTCCCGGCGGGCCATCCGCCGGATCGCGGCCACGGCGTCCGCCCGGGAGCGCACGCCCAGACGCGCCCATTCCAGGCCCAGCTTTTCGATGCGCCGGGCCGTGGGGCGCTCCTCGCCCCGGAGGATGGCTTCGTCGCAGCACTGGGCCGTCAGCAGCTCCAGCGCCTCCGGAGACAGGCCGTGGAAGTCGAACAGCTCCGTCAGGGCGCTGAGATCCGCCGTGGGCAGGCGGCGGCCTGCGGCGTGTTCCACGGCGTGTACGGCCCGGGCAAAGGCCGGAAAGTCCGCCAAAATGGCCTGAATTTCTGGGAATGTGTACGTTTTCCGCCGTTTCAGGGGCTTTGGCAGGATGGCGGCTGCGGGGTCTATGATCCCAGCGGCCACCAGCTCCTCCATGGCCCGGGCGATGCGGCGGTGCTCCCAGCCCAGCTCTTTTCCGCAGAAGAACGGGGAGACCTCGCCGCCGTGGCGCAGGATAGCCTGATGCAGCGCTGCCGCGTCGGCGGTCAGCTGTTCGGTAAGCATGGTGCTCCCCTCCTTCCCTGCTGGTTTTCTGTATAGTATACAACAAAGTGGCTACGGTTGCCACGATTTGTTTCCGAGGGGAAACAGGTGTGTGCGGGGCAGCGGGATCGACCTTACCTTTGCTTGTTAATTTTTTAACGCATTGTTCTGAGACCTCCCCTTCCTTTTGAGTCCTCAGCTGTCAGTCTCCGACAAAAAATACCGGGCGGCAGGTGGTATGATGAGGCTGTCCCTCATTCCGCTGCGGGATCAGGCGGATTTACAGGGACCGTCTCATTTGGGTTTGCTGCTCCTGACTGTCATTTATAGGGACCGTGTCAAGTGGGTTTGTCTTGCTGTCGGTCTATTTACAGGGTCCGTGTCATTTGAGTTTCTTTTGGAAAAAGTCCGAGAAATGTGTGGCTTTATATTGACAGCATTATGATAAGCAAGCTATAATGAGAACGCAAAAAATACAGCAAAACCGGGGGTAAATCTCCCGAAACACGCAAAACGGAGGGGTTTTATGTCTCTGATCCTGACAACCGCCATCGAAAAGGGCGGTACCGGCAAAACAACCACAGTCGTCAATCTGGCGGCTCTGATGGCCGCCGAGGGAAAACGGGTCCTGGTGGTAGATATGGACCAGCAGGCCAACACCACCTACATGCTGACCCAGCACAAGAAGGCCGAGAACTTCTATAAGGGTCACGGCCTGGTGAATATGTTCATGAACTTTGACCTGGGCGGGATGGATCTGGCTCCCTACATCCACCCCACCAACGTGGAGGGCGTTCATATCATCCCCAGCACTGCTCAGACGCCTCGTGCCGTTCACCAGCTGGATCTGCTGGCGGACGAGTATAAGATGAAGAACTACACCTTCCTGATCCATTGTCTGGCCAATATCAACGATGATTATGATTACATCGTCATTGACACCCCTCCCGCCCGGGACAACCTCACCATGAGCGCCCTGTTCTGCGCCGACGAGGTTTTGATCCCTGTCCGGTGCGACAACTTCTCTTTGGAGGGTTTTGAGACCACGTTGGCCATGATTTTGGATCTGGAGACCCGGGAAGATGTCAAAATCGACATTTTAGGTGTGGTTCTGACCCAGGTGGAGCGGACAGCTGCCGTCAATCTGGTGCGGCAGATGTTCGAGGAAAACCCGGAATATGCTTCTGTTCTCTTCAAAACCGGCATCCGCAAGGGCAGCGCCGTGCCGGAAAGCACCATCGCCGCCGTACCGGTGGTGCTCTACTCCAAGAAATCCAATCCTTCCGTGGACTATATGCAGCTCTGGAACGAGATCAAACAGCGTCTGGCAAAAAAGGAGGCTGACGAATAATGGGTAAGCTTGATAAGCTGAAAAGCCAAATTCCCCAGGGTTCCCAGGAATTATCGACCAAAAATCATTTGGCAAAAACGGAGATCGCCATGTCCTTTCAGAACGAAGGCACGGAATTGACCCGGATCCTCCTGCGAAACATTGAATTTAACCCCCATAACCTCTGGTCCTGCAACGATGATGACGAGAGCATCCAGCAGCTAGCGGACGCTATCGAGCGCAATGGCCTGCTGCACAACATCGTGGTCAGTCAGCGGGAAGACGGCACATTTATGCTGCTTTCCGGTGAACGGCGGGTGAAAGCCCTGCGTTTGCTGCAAAAACGTGAGCAGGAAAGCGATCCCACCGGCCAGAAAGCTCATAAATGGGATCGGGTGCAGGCCCAAACCTACACCGGACTGGATGAGTTGTCTGAGCTGATCATTCTGGACGAGGCAAATATCATGGTTCGCGGCCTTTCCGGTGATGCAAAGACCATTCAGGCCTGCATTTCCCGGTATTTGGATAATTTGCAGGCGAAATTCCAGGTGGATCGCCGGGCTGCCGAGGCGTATTTCAAGTCCCGCACCCAGATGACGGACTCCACGGTCCAGCGTTACACCCAGTTTGACAAGTCCTTGATCGACGATGTGAAGGAATTCTTCCAAAATGGCACCATTTCTCACGCACAGGCCCTGTCGCTCTGCCCGCTGGAACCCAGCGAGCAGGTTCTCTATGTAAATGCCATCAATAAGGCCATTCAGATGTCCAACGGGGACAAGGCTCTGGAGCATACCTATGTCACCCGGATCACGGACCGGGCCGCTCAGGCCGCCCGCATGACCAACGGCCGAGAAGCGGAGCTGGCCCGGCTGGAAGAAGCCATTATTCCGCCGGTTCACGCCAAGCCCGCCGGAGATGTGGCGGTTCGCACCCAAAAGGCCACGCTGATCCGGAAGTACGATAAGGTCACGTTTGACCTCTCTAAAATCACCGCCAGCAAGCGGCGGCTGAATTCTCTGCGGAAAATGGACGCTGCCGATGGGGACGGTTCCATTGTCGAAAGTCTGGATAAGCTGGCCAAGGAGGCCGCGGAGCTGGCCGATCTCCTGCGGAACGGACAGTAATGGCCCGTCCAAAAGGCCCGGAGCAGCGTGTTCCCGTAAAAATGCGGGTAAATATCGGTCTGATGGACCGGTTGCAGCAGTTGGCTACGGAAAACCGGTATTCCGTCCCGAAAATGCTGACGGTGATCATGGAAGAAACGCTGGCAGACCTGCCTGCGGACTATGAGCTGCACGAAATGGCTGAGATCTACACGCTGACCAAAAATCACGCCGTCAATCTCAGCTCCAATCGGATGAATGTGTATCTGCTGCCGGGGACTCAGGAGGCCATGCTGGAGCTGGCTCGTCGGTTGAACGCAAGCATCGGCGCCGTCCGCACCAGTTTTCTGCTGGATTATCTGGATCTGCGGGGACTGCTGTGAAGTGAATTATGGATCTGAACTACCCGGGGAGCACCTGAACAGGGCGCTCTCCGGGTCTTCTTTTCCATCTTCACGTTGCTTTCCCGCGCCTTTATACCTCCACGGAAATACGAGGGGAAGATCCCAGCAGCTGCGAAAATGAGCGGGCTGCATTTTCTCCGTTCAGTATTTATTTTGTCTCAGTTCGACTTTGTTTTTCAAAAGGTTCCAAAGCCTTGCACCTTCAAGGGCTCAGGAGATCACAGGAACACAAAAGAGGATTGGGAATTGATTTTTGAAATATTTTGCGCATATTATAGGAGCCAAACCATCGGAAACAAGAATTGGTTTGGCTCGGAAGCTTTCTTTTTCGACATGATATTTGCTTTTTGTCGATCAGTAGCTTTTGTGGAAGCGCAAGCCAGTCATTCGACTGTCATTCCTTGCGGGAAGGGGAGAGGCCGCGGGCAATAGCCTTCATTTACAGGGACCGTCTCATTTGGGTATACTGTTTTAGGCAACGCCGACTCCGATGTACGCAAGGAAATTCTTCTTGTAAGACCTCTTATGAGTATGAGACATTGGCTGAATTCTATATCGTAATCGTTTACTTATTGAGTACCCTATCATTTGCTCCAATTTTTTGTGTCCCTTGCTTTCTTGAGCCCTTGAAGTCGCAAGGCTTTAGACCCTTTTGGAACACAAAGACGAACTTGGCATAATTTTCTGCCGGTCCAGGGGTCCGTTTGCTTCTGCGCAAAGTTTTATGTAAACTTATTCTCGCATAGCGGAATTCAAATCGCTCCCGAATGCTCCACAGCCAAAGAACAGGTCCTATCATCAGCTTAACCGATCTGTCACCGTTCTAAACCGGGTTTTACAGATTTTCTGCGGACCCATGACTCAAATGTCGCCAAAAAGAGGGTAAAACAACCGAGAGACTCTAAAAGAGCAAGGCAGTATCGTTATCTTGGCTCTGCGTTCTTTTGCCTGTAAGCCATTTTTCGGTCAGCGCTCCCATGTATTTTCCTGTTCCAGCACGTTTGTGTCGGCAGAATAGCTGGTTCTGAAGATTTTAGGCTTGGAATCCGAGTGGGTAAACGTATAGAAGGCGTAATTGAAACGCTGCTCTCCCTGCTTCTTGCTTCGGAGAGTCTGATTCTCCGCCGTGATCGAAGGAAATGGAGTCATTTTCCTGACTGAAAGCCAGAGGAACGTATTTCCCTGTAAAGATCAGAAAGCTTTTTCTTCGAAAAGCAGAATCGACTGAGTCCCCATAGGGGACCTCAGTCGGTTTTTCCTACTTTTATAGAACTTTTTCTATTTTATTATTTTTATTTAATAAGTATTGCCCCTCCCGGTACGAGGTTTGTATCTCGTTTCTGCGAGGTTTGTATCGTATATAGACGAGGGTTTTATCTCTGAAGTACGAGGGATGTATCTTTTGATACGAGGTTTTGATCTCTCTTTTCGTACCGGAATCAGCTGATTTACGAGGCCAATATCTCTATTTTGCCCTCAAAAAATGACGAAAAAACCGGGAACAAAATTTAGGAGATCCACAGGCGATTTCTCGAAAAGTTTTTAATTTAAGAACATTTTAACCATGAAAAAATGGGCGGTGCCCGCGTATATACGAGGTTTTGATTCTTTTAAGCCGCCTATGAGCCGATTCTGCTTATGGAAGGCTGCATTATTCACGAGGTTTTGATCTCTCCACTTGCCGCTTCTGGCATGACTTACGAGGTTTTGATCTCGCAATTTCTCCCAGGGAGACTTGATTTACGAGGTTTTGATCTCAGGAAAGACAATATATATATACTATATATATAATGTATATACGAGGTTTTGATCTCGCCTCCGACACTCAGACGGGCTGCTATTTGCGAGGTCTTGATCTCACTCAGTCAGATTTCGGCCTGCTCCAATGCACGAGGTTTTGATCTCTCTGCTGGCGTGACGCAGGGAGCTGATTCACGAGGTTTGTATCTCTCCCCGATGCGCGGAACCTCCAAAACGAGATCAAAACCTCGTAAATGGGGTGACGCTGGGAGAGGCCGGAGGTGGACACCAAATGTGATTCACTTTCATAAAAAAGCAACAAGATATTGGGAATCAAATTGGGCGGTTTCTACGAAAAACGTTGATTTTTGCCGGAAAAGAGGCAGAAAAAACGGGGGTGTTCCGCATAAGAGAGGTTGAAATTCACAAAAAACGATGAAAAGTAATAATACTTTACAGAGTTTACCGATAAACAGAAATTCAGAACGATCATGCCGAAAATAGTACAATAAATGAGATCAAAACCTCGTAAATAGACTGCCGGAGTGACATTGGCCTCGTAAATACCCCTTCGGCGGGAGAGGGGAGAGATCAAAACCTCGTAAATCCCCAAAACGAGATCAAAACCTCGTGAATGATACAGCCTTCCATAAGCAGAATCGGCTCATAGGCGGCTTAGAAGAATCAAAACCTCGTGAATAGCAGAAGGGCTGCCGCGGTAAGAGCCGACCGGACGTCAGAGGGATAGAAGCGGACGCATGCAACAGAATCTCACAAACTTCGAAAAATTAGGTTGACTCTTTTTCGTAAATAGAATATGATAGTGACATACTCCCCGGGTCAATAGACCCGAGGCTTCTCGTAAGACGAAAAGTCGGGAACCCGGAAATTGCGCTTCACTGACCGACGCTCCGAATGGGAGACTTACTCAGTCTCAGCAGAGGACGATGCCCCGCCCTCAAATAGTTGTTTTGTTATGCGGATTTCATTCCCTCAACGAGGATATTCACGGCTGCGTTCCCGTCTCTGTCAAGCATTGCGTGGCAAATGGGGCATTCCCAACGGCGAACATCCAGTGGCATTTCCTCAACAATGTGTCCGCAATGGGAGCATGTTTTTGAGGAGGGGTAGAAACGGTCTACTTTGTGAAGCTGTCCACCTGTTTTGCTTAGCTGATTCTGAAGAATACTGACAAACTCTGTGAAAGCATAGTCAGATATCTTCCTTCCCCAAAGCTGCTGCATTGCCTTGATGTTCAGGTCTTCAATACAGACATCAGAGTATTGAGAAGCAATATCCGCTGCCAGCTTGTAGAACCAATCCTTCCGACGGTTTCGCACATACTGATACTTTCGAGCAACATCCATCTTGGCACGACGCCAATTTGCGCTGCCTTTCCGCTTGCGGCTCAAAGCCTGCTGCGCGGACCGAAGTGCTGTGGCGTTCTTTTCAAGAAAACGCGGCGACTCGATACGGCTTCCATCCGAACCGGTGAGAAAAGTCTTCAATCCGAAGTCATACCCGATGGCATTACCCTTTCTGGGTATGATTTCGGACGCGGGCTTTGCACACACGATACAGAGCCAGAAATCACCGCAGTTATCTCGCTTAATGGACACAGTCTTGATAGTGCCTTCGTATGGGCGGTGCGCTACATACTTATAGTCTTTGCCGAGGATAGTGATGTGGTTCCCATCATGGAATTTGTACCCCGTCTGTTTCAGTGTGAAAGAAGAGTAATTCTTTCTCTTGCAGAAATGCGGGATACTGTGCCGACCGCAGCGTTGTTCCTTCTTGGCGTCAAAGAACGCCTTGTAGGAACGCTCTATGCGCTCGGCTACATCCTGAATAGACTGAGAACCAAGTTCACGCCAGTGCTCCTTATTCGGGCGCTTACGCACCTTTGTAAGATGCACTTTGAGCTTATTTGCGGATAGGTGTTTATGGTACATCTTGTAGTACCGACGGTGGAGTGCAATGCAGTAGTTGTAGACCTCGCAATGATAGTCGATGAGCCGGTCCAGATGCCGCAAACTCTTGTTACGGTACATCTTGTACTTGTATGTCATGACGATTTGCTTTTCTTGCTTAGACAAAACGGCTCACCTGCCTTTCATTCAGTCGTATTGCCCTTCAATGTAGGCTTTGATGGTCTCGGAAGAAACATCTCCGGCGGATGCCACAAAATAGGATGGTGCCCAGAAGGATGCTCGGTAATCTCTCTGATGCACAAGCTCAGGGAACTTAACTAACAGCTTCCGCGCCGATTGCCCCTTGAAGCACTTTACCACCTCGGAAGGGGATATCGATGGTGGCACAGAGACAAACAAATGAATGTGGTCCGGCATGACCTCGACCGCTAAGATTTTCCATCCCTTATCTTTGGCGATGGAATGAAGGATGTCCGTTAACGCCTCTCGATACGGCCCGAGGACAGCCTTGCGGTACTTTGATATCCAGACTATGTGTAGATTGAGTAGGTATCTCGCATGACGCGATTTATTGAACTTTTCCATGCGTCTATTATATCACAACAGTAGACCATGTGCAAATCACAAAGACACAATTTTGAGTGTACGGGGGAATAAGGTGTTCACTTTCATCCCCGGGTTCGAAACCCGAGGTTTTCCCGTTCACTTTGATAAATAAATTTGCAGAAAGCCGCGCAGAGGAGAAGAACATGGAAGAAAAACAGATCCAGATTCCGGATGTAAATGCAGGCGCTGAGGAGCGTGACAATTATACGCTGATCCAGGAGACACCGGAGGACGATCTGCCCGGGGAAAACGGCATTGCCATCCGTTACAGCAAGGACTTCAATATCGTGCAGGCCAACGAGCTGCTGCGGAGCAAGCAGTCCGATCTGACGCTGATGGAATCCAAGCTGATCCGTCTGGCGGTCTCCCAGATCATGAAGGGGGACAAGGACCTGCGGACCTACAAGGTCAATGTCTCGCAGCTGGCGGAATTTCTGGAGGTGCCTAAGACCAATGTCTACCGCTCCATGCAGGACATCAACATCAGCCTCATGCAGCGGGTCATCTTCATTCGGGACAAGGAAGTGCCCGATAAGAAGGGTAAGCCCAACTACAAGATCCTCCACTGGCTCAGCAGCGTGGAGTACAAGGACGGCACCTTGACCTACCGCCTCAGCGACGAGCTGAAGCCGTACCTCATCGGCCTGAGCGAAATGTTCACCCTTTATTCCTATGACAGCATCATCAAGCTGCCTACCAACTATTCCATCCGCCTCTTTGAGCTGCTGACCAGCTGGGTGAATATCATCATCAAGGGGGAGAACACCCCGGCCTTCCCGGATATCTCCACCGACCCGGACGAGATCGTGCTGGCCATCGACTACCTGCGGGATTTCTTCGACTGCAACGATAAGTACAAGAGCGCCGGTGACTTTGTGCGCAACGTCATCGAGGTCAATCTGGGCTTTATCAACCAGTATACGAACCTGAAGGTCTCCTTCCGCAAGCATAAGAAGGGCCGTTCCATCTCCCATGTGATCTTCAAGTACGAGAACACCTGGAACAATGACCCCAAGGCGGAGGAGCACAACAATCAGATGCTGGATACCATCCGCAGCATCAAAAACGGCGAGCCCGCCCAGTTTGAAACGGACAAAGAGGTCATCACCTTTTAAAACCAGCGTAAAAGCCTACATAGACAAAAGCCCAGGAACGTAACGTTCCTGGGCTTTTTTTGGGCGGGATCGTCCAGAAAACGGGGGATAGCGGCGGAAAATGCCGGTCAGACCCGGGTGGCAGCGGCCGAAGGAGAGACCGAAGGGGAGTTTTGGCGATTTAACCAACAGGAAACGCCTATTTCCTACATTTTGAAAAGAATTTCCCTTGAAACGAAAAAACTCTTGTACCGTACATCAATGTACGGTATATAATAGAAGCAGGGAAAATCGGGAAAAGGCAAGCGAACGGTTGAACGGCAGGGAAACCTGACGATTCCATAAAAGCACCTGCTTCCATGCGCAAGTGCTTTTATATCTGCTGGGATGCAAGGGCTGAAGCAGTGATCCCGCTTACGGCGCAGAAGTCTGTGTGGCACGAACATCATTGTATTTTGGATCAGCCAGAGCCTTTACATAGGCATCGTAGGCTTCTTCCAAGGTGGAGTATTTCGCCTCAGCTTTCAAAAACTTTTTATATCCGTTTTTGTTTATGATCCGTTCGGATACTGCAATGTATGTTTTTCCATTATGCGTCCCGCCCTTTTTTGTTCGCTCTCCGGTTGTAGTTTCGGAGACATAGTATTTTCCGTCACCGGTCTGGATGAGCACGGGGATCTTCTCTCCGGGGCCGACCTTTTTCGTGTCAAGGGAGGTCCAGAAAAGGTAGCGGTCCGCCTCCTGTCCTTCATGCCCGTCTCCTAAAAAAGCCCAGGTGCAGTTCTCCCGCTGCAGAAGACTGTTGGTCTGCTTGTCGAGTTCTGCTTTGATCTGCGGGATGTAAGTCGAATTCGGACAGAGGGAGTCGAATTCAAAAAGGGCGTTATTACTAAGGGTGCCGTTCTTCCAAAAATCGGTGGCATACAGCATGTCATCAAAAAAATTCGTGTACGCGGTGTCGAACGGATAGCTGGGCTCGCCCGGCGCTGCCGTTTCGCTCCATGTGAGCACCACACCGTGGGTCTTATCATAGGAGACCTCGCAGCTTCCGCCCGGCTCCGCATCACCCTTCCAGTTATCCGTGTTACCGTTGCTTTTGGAATGGACGATGCCGCCGATGTTCACGGGGTCCGCCGACTGCCACCCGGCCTGCTTCTGCTTCAGCTTGACCGTGACGGTGACGCCGGTATTTCCAAGCAGGGCCTCCGTGGAGACCTGCGCATAGGCGGAGCGCACGTTAGCCAGATCCACCGCCTCCCGGCTCCTTTCCAACTGCGAGGAAAGCACCGGGACCGCGACGGAGATCAGCACGGCAACGATCGCGATGACGATCAGCATCTCCATCAATGTAAAACCTTTGCGATTTAGCTTCATATCGTTCTCAGTTCCTGTCCCACCGAGGGACGCCCGCCAGAATCCGGCCGCGGTTATTCCGGCGGGTTTTGGCTGTTTTCAAGTCGAAAAAAATCATTTTTTCAGCAGAATGAAACAAGACAAGACAGGAACGAAACTGTCGATAAAGTGGTGAATTCTCCGCGACGGTAAGGTAGGGCAGCCGTTAGCGGCTGTGCCGCTTTACGGATGCTGCATACC
>OIWO01002730.1_pt1 | contig 10732 bp, 7 predicted proteins | sample 1587641 | NCBI WGS metagenome assembly OIWO01 (sample SAMEA3888924, study PRJEB22519) | human gut metagenome | biome: human gut; feature: human-associated habitat; material: faeces | place: Denmark | collected 2010
GCTCCGTCACCAGGAATGACCAGTTCACGGTACGGAATCCCCTCCAGAATACATAGCCGATGATCCCCAGAAGCAGGCCCACGGCCAGAAATGCACACAGATAGATCAGCGCCTCCAGAAGCTGGTCCGAGACACGCCTCTTTTTATTCATGATGCTCGCGTGTTCCATCAGGAGTCCTCCCTGCCTTTTAAAATCTTTGTAAGACTGATGTTAATGAACATAATGAAGACAAACAACACCAGCCCAATGGTAAACAGTACCTGTCTGTGGAGTCCCGCAGCATATCCCATCTCCGCAACAATGGCCGTGGTCAGGAAGCGGACGGAATTGAACGGAAGCGGCATGTTCACGGAGCTTCCCGATACCAGGGTAATGGCCATGGCCTCGCCGATGGCACGGCCCGTTCCCAGGACCACCGCCGCCGCAATGCCGGATCTGGCGCTGGGAAGGAGGACCTTAAAAATGGTCTGGATCCTGGTGGCTCCCATAGCCAGGGAAGCGGCCTTCTGCTGCTTCGGCACCGCATGAAGGGCAGAGACCGTCACGTTGATCACCGTAGGAAGGATCATCACCGCCAGGACGATGACTGCGGAGATCAGGTTTGCGCCTCCGGTAAACTGGTGGTCCGGTGCATCGGCAAAAAGAGCGATCTCCAGCTTATACATCATCGGATTCAAAAGATAAATACCCAGAAGTCCATAGATCACCGACGGGATCCCGGCTAAGAGCTCCACTGCCGGTTTCACAATAGCCGCCAGTCTCGGGGACGCGATCTCCTCAATGAACACCGCCGTCAGGATCCCCACCGGGGCTCCGATCAGTACAGCAGCGGTGGTACCGACGATGGAGGTCAGGATCACGTACAGGATCCCGAAGGACGGATCCTTGGCCGCCGGCTGCCACACAGTGCCGAACAGGATCTCTTTGATCCCCACTTTAAAAAGTGCCGGGGTCCCGTTTATGATCATATACACGGTAATGGATGCCACAGCCACCACCGCCAGAAGGGCGCAGACCGTAAAAACAGCCTCAGCAACATGCTCCACCAGCGCCTTGTTTTTTCGGTTTTCCTTGATGGAAAAGCTTTGTTTTTCAGCCATAATCTCTCAACTTTCTTCAAAAACCGGGCCGGAACCGCTTCATCGGCAGCTCCGGCCCTTAGATTCTGCGTTCAGTTTCCTTACTTAACGGTGATCAGTCCCACGCTGGCAGCCAGCTCCTGGCCCTCTTCGGAGTATACATAGTCGAACAGCGCTTTCACCAGCTCATTCTGCTCGCTGATCTCACCCTTGGTCGCCATTACGAACGGGCGGCTTAAGAAGTACTCACCGGATTTGATGGTCTCAGCAGACGGAGCCACGCCCTCCAGCTTTAAGGCGATGACACTGTCATCCACTGCATCCAGGGAGATATAGCCGATGGCACCCGGTGTGGAAGCGACCTTTGCCATTACAGCGCCGGTGCTGTCCAGCTCGTTGGCGTATACGCACTTATCCTCGATCCCCAGGATCTCTTCAAACGCTCCTCTTGTACCGGAACCAGCCTCACGGCCTACCACAACGATAGGCATATTCTCACCGCCCAGGTCGCTCCAGTTCTTTACTTCTCCGGTATAAATGGAGATCAGCTGGTCCTTTGTCAGGTCTGTGACGGTGTTCTTGGGATCCACCGCAACGGCAATGCCGTCAATGGCTACGATATTCTCCACCGCGCCCGCGCTCTTTTCCTCATCCTTTAAGTTTCTGGAGGAGTTTCCGATGTCGCTGGCTCCTGAAAGAGCTGCCTCCACGCCGGCGGAGGATCCTGTAAACTCTACGGTAACGGTCACATCCGGATATTTTTCCATGAAGCTCTCCGCCAGAGCGTTTCCAAACTTCTCCATAGAAGTGGAGCCGGACATGGAAATGGAGCCGGATAACTCTGCGCCTGCTGCCTCTGTGGTCTTTTCTGTCTCTGCCGCAGTTTCCTTTGTGGTCTCTGCCGCTGTTGTGGGTGCCGCAGTTGTGGGGGCCGCTGTGGTCTCCTTTGTATTGCTTCCGCATCCTGCCATCATTCCTGCTGCCATGATGGCTGCGCCTGTAAACATGATCATCTTTCTTGTTTTCATAATAATTTTCCTCCTCTTGCTTTCGCATTTCCATTTCTTTTTTTCATCTCTCATGTACACTAAATTTTTACCACGGATCCAGAGTTTTAAAAACCATGATCCGGTAACATGTTTGTAAGATTTATGTAAAAAGAAAATGGGAAAAGCAGGGGAAATGTAAAGCCAGGTCAGCCAAAAGCCCTCCCCCGGCGATTCCCCACGGTACAAAAAAAGCGCCCCCGGATCCCTCCGGGAAGCGCTTTTTCCATATTTATCTTACTGTCCGGACGGCCCGCCCGTATTTCCCTGGGACAGGGTCATGTCCGCCGGAGACGACGGGGCAGCCTGGGAAGGCTCGTTCCCCCTGGTGGGCGATACGATGATCACCGACGTGTTGTTTTCCGTGCTCTGGACCGTGGCCTCGCCAGCCGGTCCTCCTCCCGCCGGGGAAGAGGGCTGTGAAGGCTCGCGGCCTGCCGTGGTAGCCTCGGTCACAGACTCACTTTCAAAGCCCGGACCATAATTTTCACTGGGCCTTGTGACGTCCAGAGGACTCTGGGGACGGCTGGGCTCTTCCGGAAGGCTGCCGGTGGATTCATGGGCCGGACCCGACGGACGCACCGGGTTTCCTTCACTGTCCGTGGCCTGACTCTCCCAGCCTCCGGCGTGCATACCAGACTCACCGGAGGAGCCGGATTCACCCTCAGAGGACTCCAGCGTCTCTCCTTCAGAGGTCTCTCCCTCTGAGCCTGAGCTGCTTTCTGCGCTCTCATCTGCGGTGCTGCTCTCTGCGCTTTCCGTCTCGGGAGCCGCCGTGGTGGTGGGCTTGGGAACGTATCCCTTATCTGTGGCCACGTGGCCGATCTCCTCGCCTGCTTTATGAAGGCCGCTGACATCGGAGATCTTCTTGCTGATGGTCTGGACCGTACTGGAGGGCGTATAGTCCTCCTCGCCGAATAAGAAGCTGTGGAGGCTGGTCACATTGCTCACCAGAGTCTGGGGGATCACGCAGGCCAGACGGTTCTTTCCGATCTTCACCCGCTCCTCTCCCCTGGCCGCCGGGAAGCCCATGGTCTCGCCCAGGTGGTATTTGGTCACATTCTTCACCATAGCGAGAACGTCATTGGTCTCAATATTCGTCTCGCACATGGCCGCCATGTTGCCCACAAGGCTGTTTAAGGTAGCCAGATCGGACTTTACAGCCTTCTCGAAGGCCTTCTGGATCACCAGGCGCTGACGCTCTGTACGGGCGTAGTCGCTGTCCATGAGACGGAGACGGCCGTAAGCCACGGCCTGGACGCCGTCCATATGGTGCATACCCGGCTTCTTGATCTGTACGGAACCGATGCCGGTACCCTTTACAGTCTCTGTAATGAAGGCGTTGATATAGTAGTGCTCAGCCTTGCTGATCTCAATGTCCACGCCGCCCAGGATATTGATCCCTGTGGCCACGGCCTTCCAGTTAAAGGTCACATACTGGGTGATATTCAGATCCAGGTTTTTATTGATGGCCTTGATGGCCTGCTGGGGGCCGCCCTCGGCGTAGGCCGCGTTGATCTTATTATATACGTTCCTGTCGTTGATGTTCAGATACGTATCCCTGTATACGGACACCAGCTTGATCTCTCCGGTCTTCCGGTCAATGTTGGCGATCATGATCACATCCGACTGGTTTCCCTTGCCGGTGGAATTGTCCCTGGAGTCCACGCCGAAGATGGCGATGGTCCAGAAGCCCTCCTCCATCTTGTCCCTGGTCTCCTGGGAAAGCTCCAGGTTTGTCACATCCGACTTATCGAAGTCGCTCTTGTTGGCGATGTCCATATGGTGGTCCAGATAGGCGTAGGCCGCGCCCAGGATCACGGCGACCAGCGCCAGGATCCCCACAAGGACCCCGATGATGATCTTTTTCTTCTGGGAATTTTTCCGCCGTCTGTGGCTGTTATGGCCGTGGCTGCTGTGGCTGTGGCCCGGTCCTGCGGAGGCCGCCCGGCTCCTGCTGGCCCGGCTTCCCGGCTCCGCAGTGGCGCTCCAGAGATCCGCAGAGCTTCCTCTGGACTCCCTTTCGTGTACCGTGCTTTCACGCCTCCGGCTCTTTCTTGCCCGGGAGCGCTCTAATTCGTCTTCATAATTCATTTTTCTGTCCTCGTTTAATATGCGTTTTTATTGATAAATCCCTTAAATACCGTTAAAAACAGGATCTTGAAATCAAAACCCAGGGTCCAGTTTTCGATATAGTAGAGATCGTGCTCGATCCTTTTGATGATCGACGTATCCCCCCGGTATCCGTTGACCTGGGCCCAGCCCGTAAGACCGGGACGTACCTGGTGCTTGATCATGTATCTGGGGATTTCCTCCTTAAATTTCTCAACAAAAAACGGCCGTTCCGGTCTGGGGCCCACAAGACTCATATCTCCCATAAGGATATTAAAAAACTGGGGAGTCTCATCGATGCTTGTCCTCCGGATGATCTTTCCGACTGTGGTTACCCGGGAATCCCCCGGAGTTGTCCAGCGGCTTTTTTCCTTGCCTGGATCCTGGACGGTCATGGAACGGAACTTGTACATCTTAAAGGGCCGGTTATGGAGCCCCACCCGTTCCTGACAGAAAATAATGGGTCCCGGCGACGTGAGCTTGATGGCAATGGCTGTCACCAGCATGATGGGGGAAAACAGGATGATCCCCACCAGGGAGCCGAAAATATCCACCGCCCGCTTCACCATGGCGTTGGGAAGGCTGTTTAAGGGCACATGGCGGATGTGGATGATCGGAAGACCCTGGAGGTCTTCCATATAGGGGATCGTGGGAATGATATTCCCGTAATCCGGGATAAATTTCGTGTGGACCCCGGCCTTTTCACATAGGGCCACGATCCGTCTGAGCTTTTCGTATTCTCCCAGGCTCAGGGTAATGGCGATCTCATCCAGGGAGTTCTGCTCCAGGATATACTCCAGATCGTCGATGGTACCTATGATCTTCACGCCGTCGTACTGGCTGCCCCGTTCCCGGTTGTCATCCAGGATCCCGCGGATGTTGTAGCCCCACTGGGGATTGGACTTTACCCGGTCCACAAAGCCCTCGGCCGCACCGGAATATCCCACCAGAAGGATGTGCTTCTGGTTATAGCCCCTGGTCCGCATGGACCGGAGCACCATACGGATCGCATTGCGCTCCGCAGTGATCAGCAGAACATTGATCCCATAAAAATAGACGACCAGGCGCTGGGAAAAGTTGAACAGATGCGGCTCTTTTCTTCCAAAATACAGCACCAGTCCAAAGATCAGAAGACCAATGGTGTTGGCCTTTAAGATCTTTCCGAATTCATTTCTCCGTCCCAGGACCCGTTTGGGGGCGTAAAGATTAAAGAATGAATATAAAAGCAGATAACCTGGGACGATCACAATGAGCGCGCCCAGGTAAAATTCCATCTCCAGGGTCTTCTTTCCCAGCTGCCTTGCCCATCCGCTTCCGATGACGATGTACCATGCCAAAAGGTAGGAAACCACCGTCACCAGTGCGTCCAGGACCACATGCAGCCGGTTCAGGCCCGACTGATTATCCTTGATCATATTGTTCACCGATCCCTGTAATCACATGACTGCCCCGCAATTATCAACAGTATAGCATGAACGGGGAGCCATTTCCTATAAACGATTTCTTAAGAATGTCTAAGATTTTTGGAAAAACGTCATTTTCTTTTGGCTGCCTGACGTCTGAGGAACTCGTAAACGTAAAGCCCGGTGCCGCAGATCATCTCAAACTGGACCTTAAGCTCCGCACCGAAACGCTTCAAAAGCCCCGGCACCCGGCAGCATTGTTTTCTGGTACGGATCCCTTCCTTCAGACCGGAAACATAATCCCCGCCAAATCCGTTTTTCACAAAAAACAGATATTTCACGAAAATTCCAGCCAGCAGGAACGGCGCATTTAAGAGGATCTGCCAGCCCGGCATATTTTTATAATTTAAATAGATGCAGTTTCTGGCCGCCAGGCGGACCTTAAAGGAATTATATCTGGAGCCGCTGGTACCGCTGCCCACATGATATACTGCTGCATCCGGACAGTAAACGTTGTCATAGCCGTAGAGCTTTGCCCTCCAGCCCACGTCGATATCTTCCAGGTAGGCAAAATGCAGCTCGTCAAAGAGGCCGATCTCATCAAACACAGCACGGCGGTAAATGGCCGCTCCGGCACAGGCGCTGAAGACCCGGCAGGACTTCTGGTAAAGGTTTACAGAACGGCCCACACCTCTCTGATACGCCCAGCCCAGGATACTGTACATGTCTCCGGCATCGTCCAGAAGCTCCGGATGATACATCTGGATCATCCGGCTGCTGACGGAAAAGATCTTCGGCGACTGGTCCATGGCCCGCTCCATGGCCGCCACAAATCCCGGCTCCACCCGGGTATCGTTGTTCAAAAGAAGCACATAGGGCGTGTCCGCCGCCCGGATCCCCGTATTGACTGCGCCGGAAAACCCTGTATTTTCCTTAAGGAAAATCGACGGGACCCGGTGCTCCTTAAGCCACTCCACACTGCCGTCTGTGGAACCGTTGTCCACCACCAGGACCTTGAAATCCCTGACGGTCTGCTCCTTTAAGGACTCAAAGCACGGCTCCATGAAGGAAAGGCCGTTGTAATTGGGAATGATAATGGTTGTCTTTATCTCCATATTGTCCTTTCTGTCCACTGGTCTCCAAAAATTCCCGCTACTCTGCGGATTCCGGCAGCTCCAGCTTATACGGCTCTCCGATCTTCTCCTTTTTCAGATCCCGCAGGGAAAAATCAGACTTCCGCAGGGTCAGATTGGGATTATAGTACGGATCCCCGTTTTTCAGGATCTCCGGCCATCTCCTGGCAAAGACAGCCACCTCCCGGTTGAACCTGGCCACCTTCTCCGGCGTATCCTCCAGGCCCCGGGACTTGGACTCGTAATGGTGCAGCACCGCGTATGGAGCGTATACCACCAGCTTTCCCTGTTCCCGCACCTTCATGCAGTAATCAATATCATTGAAGGCCACAGCCAGCTCCTCAGTGAAGCCGCCCACTGCCTCAAACACTGATTTTTTGCTCATCATACAGGCCGCAGTGACGGCGCTGTAATCCTGGGCGCACATGGCCCGGTGGAAATAGCTGTTTTCCGCCTTATGGAGGCCGATAAAGGTATGGCCGGCGATGCCGCCGAAGCCGATGACCACGCCGGCGTGCTGGATCGTGTCGTCCTCATAAAGGAGTCTGGCTCCCACGATCCCCACGTCGCCCCGCTGGCAGAAGCCCAGCATCTCTTCCACAAAGTTCTCCGCGATCATCCCGATGTCGTTGTTCATGAACAGGAGATATTCTCCCTTTGCAAAGGTCACTCCGAAGTTGTTGATGGCGGAATAGTTGAACTCCCGCTCCCAGCGCACCACATGGACATTGGAAAACTCCTTCTGGATCTCCTCATAATACTGGAAGGTCTCCGGCTCTGCGCTGTTATTTTCCACCACGATAAATTCCAGGTTTTTATACGTCCCCTTCTGGAGCATGGGGCGGATACAGGCGTCCAGGTCTGCCCGGTGGTCCTTATTGGGGATGATCACCGATACCAGGGGCTCTCCGTCCAGCTGGAACGTGGTATGATAGATCCCGTAATCCACACCCTTTTCTACCTTTTCCGCTTTTATCCCCATCCGCTCATAATGGGCCATGATGGCGCGGGCTCCTGCCTCAAAGGCATAGAGCTTGCTCTCCGGGTTGCTGGCCGTGGAATCCTGGTGACAGCGCCAGTGATATAAGACCATGGGGATGTGGACGATCCGCTCTGCCTGCTCCGTGCAGCGGAAAATGAAATCATAATCCTGGGCCCCGTCAAACTCCTGACAAAAGCCCCCGGTCTTTTCCACCAGCTCCCTCTTTGCTAAGAACAGGTGGCAGATATAGTTGACGCTGGTTAAAAGGTCCGGGTTGAAATCCGGCTTAAAATGGGGATCAAATAAGGCTCCGCCGTCCATATCCAGCTTGTCCTCGTCGGAATAGAGCACATCTGCCCCCGGATTTTCGTTCACCGCCTTCGCGCACTCATACAGGGCATTTTCTGTTACGATATCGTCATGATCCGCCAGGACGATGTAATCTCCCTCTGCCATCTCCAGGGCCGCGTTGGTGTTTCCGGAGATGCCCAGGTTCTCTCCCAGGATTTTATACCGGATCCTGGAGTCCTTCCTGGCATATGCCTTTAAGATCCGCTCCACGCTCTCTCCGACCGGACTTCCGTCGGCGATGCAGAGCTCCCAGTTTCCATAGGTCTGGGCCAGGATGGAGTCCAGCATTTCCTTCAGATATTTTTCCGGAGTCTTATAAACGGGGATCACAATGGAAAACTTCGGCATATACGGGAATACGGCCTTCCGCTGGGCCTCCAGCTCCTCCGCTGAGGGCTTTGTCAGCTCCTGCCACTCGCTGTAATCATAATCGCTGTCGATCCCCTGGAGCTTATGCTTTGATTTCACGATCAGGGCCTTTAATCCGTTTTCCTTAAAGAAATCCCAGGCCACATGGACCGTTTCCATGTTCATCAGGTCCAGGATCTTCTGGCGTCTCTTGTGGGCCACGCTGGAACGCTTTGCGATCAGCTCCTCGTTATACCTTACCCGGACCTTCCTTCCGTCGCCGCTGATGACCAGATAATAGTCCCGTCCTCTCTCATAGGGAAACTGGATGTCAAAGCCCAGGTCCTGGTCCACGGTCTTTTTAAAGTAGATCTGGCTCACGTCGTCCCGTCTGGTGGACACGTATTTGAAATCCAGGGGCCTGTGGTCCCCATCCTCTACCTCATATGTGATCTTTGATTCCGGCGTTTTTCCTATGGCCCATCCGTTGAGCTGGATGGCGTTCTCGCGGATACGCACCACGTCTACGCTATATTTCATATTACTCCTCTGATCCTGCTTCCCCGTCCTGTCCGCCGCCGAAGTTGATCCGCTCCTCCTCGATCACCAGAGGACGGTGCATGACGCGGGTGTTGATGCTCATGATATATTCGCCCAGAAGGCCAATGAAAAAGATCTGTACTGATCCCAGGAAGCACACGCCGATGAGAAGCGGCGCCATGCCGGCAGCAAAACGATCCCAGTATAACAGCTTCATCACCAGGTAGATGATGCCGATAACGAAGCTTGCAGCCGCACAGAACCCGCCAAAGAACGTCGCCAGCCGCAGCCCTGCCTTCGTATAAGAAGTGAAGCTCAGCATGGCCGCATCAAACAGGCGGTAAAAATTGTTATGGGTCTTTCCGGCCCGGCGTTTCGGCTGTTCGTAGGGGATCTCCTTCCGCTTAAAGCCCAGCTCCGCCACGATGCCGCGCAAAAACGGCGTCGGGTCGTCCAGGTTCCTTAACACCTCAATGAACTGGCGGTCGTAAAGGCCGGAGCCGGTGAAGTGCTCGATCTGCTCCACGTCAGAAAGACGGCGGATCAGCTTATAGTAGCAACTCCTGAGCCAGTACATGAACGGATTTTCCTTGCTGCTGGTCTTGATGCCGATGACGATCTTATAGCCGTTCTCCCACTCATGGACATACTGGGGGATCAGCTCCACCGGATCCTGGAAGTCGGCCACCATGGAGATCACACAGTCGCCTGTCACCTGGAGGATCCCATAATACGGCGAATTGAACTGACCGAAATTCCGGGCATTGAAAATAGCCTTGATCTTCGGGTTCTTTTTGCACAGCTCCCGCAGAAGAGGTCTTGTGCAGTCCGTGGAGTCGTTGTCAATGAACACCAGCTCGTAGTCGTACATGGGAAGCTCGCGGGTAATGATGTCGATGACGGCATCGCTGATGGGTCCCACGTTTTCTTCTTCGTTGTAGCATGGGATCAATACGCTGATTTTTTTCATTTTGTGTCTGTCTCTTTCTTTTACTCGGCGTTTCGCCGTTTAGTACCTTTAGCTTTTATCATTGTATCCAAAAAAAAGGATTTGTCAATATTTATCGGCTTTCCAGGGTCTTTTTTATCCCTTCTCCAAAGGCCGTCTCCGGTTTCCAGCCGGTGATCCGGCAGATCTTTCCAATATCCGGGATCAGATTAACGGCCCCTTCGGCGTTCTCCTTCCTGTCTCCGTACAGGCAGCTTCCGCCTCCTTTGCAGAGCCTGTGGATCTCCTCCACGAACTCTTTTAATGGCCTGGTATCGTCCCCGGCCACGTTAAAGACCGGATTTCCGAGTCCCTCAAAGGCCGCTTCCGGCGTCTCCAAAAGCGCCCGCACCGCCTTTGCCAGATCGGTAATGTAAATAAAATTCCATTTCTGGGTGCAGGCCCCCAGAGAAAGGGCCGCATTTCCAGTAAAGGCGTCCAGGCAGGATTCCACCAGCGTCCACGGATGGTCGCCAGGACCGTAGGCACTGAAGATCCTGAGGTGGATATAGCGCATCCCCAGTTCCTTACAAAGCGCCTCTCCCTGTCTCCGCATCCGGAGCTTGGCTTCTCCATAGGCCGATCTGGGCGCGCATTCCGTTTCCTCCGTCATCCTGGTCTGATGCATTCCGTACTCCGCCTGGGAGCCGGAAAACAGGAACCGCCGGCAGCCCAGCGCCTTTGCAGCCCGGACCGTATCCAGGGAGGCCCGCAGATTTTCCTCCTGGAGCTGCTCCCCAGTCCTGGCC
>OIWO01002731.1_pt1 | contig 10729 bp, 7 predicted proteins | sample 1587641 | NCBI WGS metagenome assembly OIWO01 (sample SAMEA3888924, study PRJEB22519) | human gut metagenome | biome: human gut; feature: human-associated habitat; material: faeces | place: Denmark | collected 2010
ACCCAGTTTGGTCATGGTCAACGGGATAATAACGCCCATCATCGATGCCACCAGCAGATTCAGCACCATCGCCAGCATCATCACCCCACCCAGCGCCATATCGTCATACAACCACCAGGTGATGCCCCCCATAATCCCGCCCCAGACCAGGCCGTTGATCAGCGCCACCCCCATCTCTCTGAAGATCAGAAAGGCGAAGTTACCGGGCTGAATATTCTCCAGCGCCAGCGCGCGAACGATCATCGTGATAGTCTGATTGCCAGTATTCCCGCCTATTCCGGCCACAATCGGCATCAGCGAGGCCAGCGCCACCAGCTGTGAAATGGTGTGTTCGAAGCCGTCGATGACCCGGGAAGCAATAAACGCCGTACACAGATTGACCGCCAGCCACGCCCAGCGGGTTTTCACCGCTTTGCTGACCGGGGCGAAGACATCCTCTTCATCGCTCAGGCCGCCCATCCGCCGCAGATCGTTATCGGTTTCTTCATAAACCACATCGACGATCTCATCGATGGTCAGGCGCCCGATCAGCTTGCCGTCCGCATCAATGACGGCGGCGCTGAGCAAGTCATCACGTTCGAAGGTGCGCGCCACCTTCTCCGCCTCTTCGTGCGGCTGAAAGGTGACCGGGTCGCCCTCCATCACCTCCCCCACCCGCTTCTGCGCATCATTGAGCAGAATGGTCTGCAGCTCCAGCTCGCCGAGCAGCAGCTTGTTACGGGTGGTAACGAACAGCTTATCGGTGTTTTCCGGCATTTTACCGAGACGCCGCAGATAGCGCTGCACCGCCGCCAGGGTGGCCTCCGGTCGCACCGTAATGACCTCAAACTCCATGATCGACCCGACGCTGTTGTCGGCGTAGCGCATAATCTGGCGAATACGGGCGCGCTTCTCGGCCGGCAGGGTCGCCAGCAGCCGTCCGGTCAGGTTGCGCGGCAGATGCTGCAGCAGGTAAACCTGTTCATCGATATCCAGCGGCTGCATGGCCTGCAGCAGCTCGGGGTCGCTCATCTTGTCGATCAGGTCGCCCCAGACGTTCTCTGAGGCCTCCAGCAGCACTTCGCCGCGTTTATCGTCGGGCACCAGACACCATAGCGCGGTGCGGGCGTCATAGGGGAGCGCTTCCAGCGCATCGGCGAGATCCGGCGGCGGCAGATGCGAGACCAGCATTTCCACTTCGGCCAGGTCATCGGCCAGCGTCCCTTCATCATATCGTTCAGCCAGCGTCAGTTTGCCCAGCAGCGCGGAAGTCACCGCTTTATCGGTGCTCAAGAGCCAAATCAGACGGGCGCGCTCTTCGTCACGCAAGCGGGCGCTTTTTTTATGCAAAACGGACATCGATCGGGCAATCCTTTTGAGAATGGTGAGCCGGCCTGCGGGCCGGAAGCCTTAAGCATAGCGCGAGGAGGGGGAAATAATAACCGTCAGCGATGTAGACGCTGAAAATTTCAGCGGCGCCCGGGCTTTTCCCGGGCGCGTGGCGATTGTCAGGCCGTACGGGCCACCGCATCGCGGGAAGCCTGTTCCCGCTCTTCGCCGGTAAGTTCGGCGAGCTGGCCGGCGCGCATCTCCAGCAGACGATCGGCGTGCTGGAAGTAGTGATCGTCATGGCTGATGGCGAACACGGTTTTGCCCATCTGCTGCATCAGCGGCAGCAGGACCTGGTAGAACTCGCGGCGGAAATGCGGATCCTGATCCGCCGCCCATTCATCCAGCAGAATGATGTCCCGGGACTCGGCCAGCGCCAGCAGGAGCGCCACGCGCTTCTTCTGCCCTTTCGACAGCCGCAGGTCGGCGATTTTTCCGTTCTCCAGCTGCAGCTTGTGGGCCATTTGCAGACGCTCCAGCCATGTCGCCACCAGCGCCGGATCGGCCTCCTCGCCCTGCGGCCCGAGCAGGCGGTCAAACAGCCAGACGTCGGTAAACACTGCGGAAAACAGTTTGCGGTACTCCTCTGGCCTCTCCGCCGCCAGCGGCTGGCCGTCGACGAGGATCTGACCGGATATTGGCTGGTACAGGCCGGTCAGGAGCATCGCCAGCGTTGACTTGCCGCTGCCGTTGCCGCCTATCAGAAACACCAGCTCGCCGCGCTTCAGCGTCAGATTAAGCGGCCCTACCGCAAAGCGCTGGTCCGGATAATGGAAGGTGACATCGCGCAGCTCCAGCGTCTGCCAGTCAGGATGCGCCTGCGGCCGGGGAAAGTCGGCCCGGTACGGGGCGAGGGAGAACTGACGCAGCTTGTTAAACGCCACCTGGGCGCTGAGCAGCGTGGGCAGCGCGCCGACGGCGGAGAGCAGCGGCGTGCGCAGAAACAGCAGCGTCAGGGAATAGGTCGCCGCCACGGCGGTATCGGCCCAGCCGAGGCTGTTGGCCATCCAGAACACCAGCCCGATGGCGCCAAGCATCATAATATTCGACCAGTTGACCGCGCTGAGGTGGAAGGTATCGGCGCGAACGATATGGTGCCGGTACTCCCGGGCGTCCGGGAGGTAGAGCTGGTTAAACACATACTCCGCGCGCTCGCGGTTGAGGGTCAGCTCTTTACGCCCCTCCAGCACCGTCTGATAGTCGTGATACAGTTTATCTTCCGTTTCGCGCAGGCTGGCCATATGTTTGTACACCCGCGAGACCAGCACAAAGCCGCCCCAGATGGTGAGCGCCATCCACAGCGCCGTCACCAGCATCATTTTTCCTGACAGCCAGGCGAGGTAGGCCGCGGAGCCGAACGTGAGAATGATCCCCTGCACCAGCTCCGGCAGGCGCACAAAGGCGATGGTGATATTGCGGATATCGCTGGTCAGCCCGGCAAGCAGCGACGCGCTGCCGATCTTCTCTACTTGTTCAATCTGGGTATCGAGGATGCGTTTAACAAACTCACCGCGCAGACGATAGACAAAATGGTGGCCGAGGGTGGTTAGCGCCAGCTGCGAACCCAGGGTCACCGCCATCAGCAGCCCCAGCAGACCAAGAAACTCCGGCAGGACCCGCAGAGAGGTATCGACAGAGGTAATCAGACGCAGGTTAATGAAAGCGATTAAGCCGATACCCAGCGCAGCGCTGAGCAGGCTGAGAGCAATAACGCCCAGAAACGGCCAGCGGTACTGGCGCCAGACGAGAGAGAGAAGTTCCATAACAGGCTATCCGCAAAAGCAAAACAGCCAGCAGTTTAAACGGCTCGCCGATGACATCAAGAATAATTCTTATTTTAATACTGGCGACCGCCCGCCTGTCGGAAGGTGAGATTGTAACGACAGTCGCCCGTTTCCGGATGATGCCCCGCTTTCAGCGGCTGAATGCCATGATAAAACAGGCGCGACTCGCCGCCCCAGACCACCACATCGCCATGCTCCAGCAGCAGCCGCTGCAGCGGGTCGCTGCGTTGCAAGCCGCCAAACTGAAAGATGGCCGGCAAGCCCAGCGAGACCGAGACAATCGGCGCCCGCAGATCCTGTTCATCTTTATCCTGATGCAACGACAGTTTTGCGCCAGGACAATAGCGGTTAATCAAACAGGCGTCGGGGGAAAACTCGGGATAGCCGCCGGCGGCGGCCGCCGCCAGCATCCCCGCCGGAAGGGCCAGCACCGGATGGCCGGACAGGCACATCATGGCGGACACGGCGCTGCCCAAAACAAAAGCGCCGTCCGTGGTCATGTCGGCGATATTTAAGATAGAAAAGCTGAGAAACAGGGCCATGGCGACGGGGGCATAGAGAAAGCCCGCCTCCAGTGCGGTCTGGATGATGGTCAGCACGATGGATCGCTCCTCTCACATACATCGGGGCCGTACTCTCCGCCCGGGGCGGAGGGGACGGCCCGGGTCACAGGCAGGAAAGCCCTCAGTCCTGAGTGGTCTGGACCTCCACCAGCTGGGATCCCATACCGGCAAATCCGGAGTAGTCCGCGCCCAGGGCGGCGGCGGTCTCGGAGTTGACGGTGATCAGGCCGCCCGCCACCTGGTAATAGTCCTCCAGGCCGTCCATGCCCCCGGTCATGGCCTGGTAGGCCAGATCGGCCGTTTCGGCACCCACTTCCATCTGGTGACCTACACCACCATGAGCGCCAACCTGATGCTTCGTGAAATCGGTATTGTGCTGTTCCTTGCCAGTGTGGGTATAGATGCCGGCGCCAACTTCGTACAAACGGTTGTCGAGGGTGATGGATTACTTTATGTAGGTTGTGGTTTCTTAATTACCGTCATTCCGTTACTCATTATCGGTGCTATCGCCAGACTATATTATAAAGTAAACTACTTTACCCTCATGGGATTGATTGCCGGTAGTAATACCGACCCTCCCGCATTGGCGTACGCCAATCAGACAACATCCGGAGATGCTCCGGCAGTAGGTTACTCTACTGTTTATCCATTATCTATGTTCCTCCGTATTCTGACGGGACAGATGATATTATTAACGATGATGTAAATCATGTTTTATTTATAAATAATAAAGCCGGTCATATCCTTCAATGGAATATACCGGCTTTATTTCTTTTTCTTATAGACTTCTTCTACGCCTATTATATAAGCTGTAGTTTCTTCACTACAAATTCTTCTATAAACCGAACTGTCTCTTCAACTCCCAAAGAAGAAGAATCGACACACAAGTGATAAGTAGCAGCTGCTCCCCACGTTTTATAACTATAATAATTATAATACTCCGAACGTCTCTTATCCGCTTTTTCTATCATTTCTTCTGCAGCTTCCGCATCAATATGATGCATGGCGCATAATCGCGCAATACGATCTTCCTTAGAGGCCGAAATAAAAACATTCGCACAACGGGGATGTTCACGCAGAATATAGTCCGCACAGCGTCCGACAAAGACGCAAGATTTTTCTGCCGCCAGATGACGAATCACATCACTTTGCACTTTAAACAGGGCATCATTACTCAAACAGTTATTACATGGCATAGCTCCTTCACTGATAAAAGGGAAACGCATGCCGAACAATCCGCCAATAATACCTTGCGAAGCTTTCTCATCCGCTTTTTCAAAAAATTCTTTGCACAACCCGCTTTCTTCAGAAGCCAGATTAATCAATTCTTTATCGTAGAAGTCAATCCCCAAACGGGCTGCCAACTTCTCTCCTATTTCTTTTCCGCCGCTACCTAGTTGCCGACCGATGTTGATAACATAATTACCGCTCATAGTACATTTTGTTTTATGGTTCTGTAGCAAACATACGACTTTTTTCTAAAAATCACATCATCAAACGAAAGTTATATTTGAAAGTAACGATGAAATACCCTTTTATTTCCTGCGTACGATACTCATAAAAGCCGTCGGAAGTTGCCATACGGTTATAACTTTTCCTCTTTCCTAAAATGTCTACCCAATGAGCAGACAGTTCTGCTTCTTTCTTTTTCAAGAATCTCCAGGTAGCACTCGCATTCCATAACATCTCATCATCTTCTCCTTTACGGATATTCGTACCATTACGGAAAGTATAAGCCCCATCCGTCCGTAATTGTATGCCCAAAGGAAGATCAACATATCCTTCCAAACGGAAATTATAATAACGGGTATATGTATTGTTATCATTCACAGAGTTGAGCGAATACTGATAATTCCAGGAAGTAGAGAAGTCAATACCTCCCCAGGCAGGCTGATAAGAAACATTCGCTTCACAATTCAAGCCGGTGTCACGCGTTGTACTTTTCACCGGCTCAAGACTTCTATCTTCATTAATCATGCTGACACTATTACTATGATTACCGTTCATATCCAACCGTAAAGAGAAATGTCCTAAACGTTTCCACCAGTTAGCACTTCCATACACATTCCAGTTACCGTTTATATTGACAGGATATGTCTCACGTCCGCCAGTCTGTGCATCATATATCATTACTTGTGTAACGCTATTCTGTTCCAACTGTCCTCCAAGATTCGCAGATATGCCTTTTTTAGAATGTTGAAAGCTTATACGCATACTATGAGCAAACATTTGCTTCAAATCCGGATTCCCTCGAGTAATATATAATGGATTACTATTATCTGTAAGTGGCATTAAGTCCGATAAAGAAGGTTGCCGGGTTCTACCGTCATAATTGAAAGTAATTCGTGCCTCTTTCTTTTTCCAGGCCAGCCATATCATAGGCTGAAAGTCGATAGTATGCACAGTGGTATCCGCATACAGTTTCCCCATTTTTCGTTCAATGGTTCGCCTTTGCGGAGTAATCCCTAATGATGCATTCACCATCCATGTGTCATCAGAGTAATTGAAGCCTACATTCAGATCATGTCCATTAGTACGACTATGACTTCGATTACTCAAACTATCTACATACCCCGTTTCATAGTCAGGAGGCAACTCACCAAAAACATCCGACTTCGCCAAAGAAGACAATTCATAAGTGTCGCGGTTATCGCGTTCATAATGAGTGTTCCAATTATACGCTGCACGAAAATGCATTTTCTTACCGATAGGTTGGGTGAAGTTAATCCCTACCCGCCACGAATTATTTTTCTGGGGTGACTTCAAATACTGGTTACGATAAAGCAATGAATCGTTGCCTTGCTTATCTTTGAGACGGAAATAAGTAGTTTTTGAAAGCGAAAAACTTTCATTATCCCCCCAAGAATCCGAACTTTGAATGTTCAATCCTAAAGTTGTACCTTTTTCATTCAGCCGCCTCATAATCCCCATCATCCAATTATAACGGTTCGATTGCCCTTCCGAACGCGACCGGTTTTCACTACGATTTACTTTGATATCTTGGGAAATCGATTCAAAATCATCGAACAAGCTTTCATGATTGACGTTAGGAGGAGCGTCAAAAGAAGCATTCTGGCTATTACTTTCATTCCGGTTAGGAGAAAAGCTGAAACCACCGTTAAAATGTATGCGTGTACGTTTATCCACTTCCCAACTACCCATGATATTAGAATTGAACGACCGGCTTTTAGAGTTACCTTCATTAGTGGACGCAGAATATTGGTTACCAGCAGTTAAATATTGCTCCTGATACATGGAAGAAATATTTCCGGTCCGATTGAGATTATAGTTCATGTTTCCGGTCAAAGAAAACTTCTTTCCGAATTTATGAGTCATATTCATTCCCACCGAATTATTAATATTATCCTTGTAAGTGCTATTCTGATATCGGTTGGTGGAACGTCCTATGAAAGAAAGATTTTCCCCGTCTTTACTAAAATAATTCACCTGCCCTTCCAAATCCTTCTTTTGATTGTTTCCATATCCCACAGTGGCATTCGTCAGCCAGGTTTTATTCAATTCATCCTTAGTCTGCAAGTCAAGTACATATTTCTTTTCTCCTGAACTAATTCCGGTAAATTCTTCTTCTTTTGATTTTTTATCGTACACTTTCAACTTACTAATCAAATCTGCCGGCAAATTTTCGAGTGCCGTCTTTTTATCTCCGGAGAAAAAAGCTTCGCCATTCACATTGATTTCACTGATAGGTTGCCCATTATATGTCAGCGATTGATCTTTCTTATTATACACCAATCCCGGAACACGCTTCACTAAATCCTCCAAATAAGCTCCATCGGGAGTTTTATAAGCAGCAGCATTGATAACGGTAGTATCTCCTTCCATTACTACTTCTTGCAATTTCCCGGTCACTACCACTTCCCCAATCTGAATATCATCATCCTTCAATGTAAGTGTACCAACATTCACTAATGCCGAATCCCCCAATACATGATATACGGATTGCATTCCCATAAAAGAGACTTTCAACAGATATTGTTTTTTCTTCTGCGGCTGGTAACTAAGAGTAAAACGACCATTTTTATCGCTTGTTATTCCTTTTATGAAAGTAGAGTCATTCTTTTGCAAAACAATAACACTAGCCGAAGGTAAAGGCTGTCGTTTATTACTCCCAGGCTCCAACGTCTGCACTCTGCCTTTGACAGTTCTTGTTTGTTGAGCATATAATACAGTATGTATGCAAAGTAACAGCAAAAGTAGTCCACATAGTCTACAAGTTTTCATGTCAATAGCAGTATAAGTCTATATTCTAAATTGAGTCAAAATTGTGGAGGTAAAATTAAGGAGTTTTCTTGAAAATATACTACTTTATTTATTTAATTAAAACTAATTACATTCCAATCACATAAACCATCAACGCTCCTATTTGACAAAGGACTTCTACAAATAGTAATATATGCATCGAAGAAATACAAAAATGCGATTAAAAGCAAGAAAGCCTCCTGTAGCCTCTTACTTTTAATCGCATTTACCGTGATAAACTTCTATTTATCCAAAGTTACATCGACACGTACTTTTTTCTCAATCTTCTTTCCATTCGATATAGCAATCATCTTACACTCTGTACTGCCAACCTTTTCTTTAGCAGTCACAGTTAAAACATTATCTTTCAGAGAATAAGTCACTAAATCATTTTCAACAAATTCCACTTTACGAATAACCGAGACTGATATATTATCCGCATCAATTATTTTCTCTATCAAATCAATTGTTTTTGTTTCTCCGGGAGACAGTAATATCTGGTTAGTAAGAATCTCCGGTTTATTAGCATCTTCAAAGAAAGGAATAGAGGGGAACCAATAATATCTATTGTCCCAATCTGGTTGTCCATTCGCTTCTCCCCACTCTGCACCAAGTCCATTATCGCCAAGCAAAAATACCTTGGACAATTCCTGTCCATCCGCTGTTAATTTATAAACCCAATTATATGAATAGCTATCACCATAACCAGTTCTCCGTGACGTTACTATAATCTCATCCGTCAGCGGATTTATACGAATACCAGCTCCATAAAACACTTGTTGCTTACCATCTTCATCAAGTCCTAATTCAAATAAATTAGCATTGAAAGACTTAGAGTCAATATCATACTTCACAATAGTCTTAGCAACAGCACTCCAACCGGAACCGGATAATTTAGTCCAATACAATACATTTTTCTGAGTGCTTGCACAAAGACTACCGGCATTCCAAGCTCCCCAAGAACTTCCTACGGTCACATTTTCCGGATATGGCATATCCTCTGTCTCCAATGTCACCGGATTCAATTTTATAAATTTATCGGAAGCAGCAATCCAGATGGTTCCATCCTTACTTTGGGTCAATGTATTGAATGATCCCGTCAATGTTTGCTTAACTGAATTAGTAGCCACATCAATAATATATACTTTAGAAGGTGATACAGCATATAAATTTCCGTTGGCATAACACATTGTGCCTATTTGTTCGGAAATACCTTCCACTCTAGCTCCTAGTTTTAACTCTGTAATATTAAACTGACAGATTCCATTACTAAGACTTATATACCCGATTTTATCATCTACTCCGGTAAAGGCTCGCCCGTCACCTCCTAAATCGGTGAATACAGCTTTTTTCTTAAGGGTCTCGGCATCAGCCACCACTAAACGATTTCCTTGTTTAGACACAAAATAAGCATATTCGCCCCAAATAGTGGCGTATTGTGTTGTCACTCCAAACGTTTCACCTGCATTGGCAGCACGATAAGCACGGTATACAATTGTTCCGTCATTCTTAAAATAATTCACTGTACCATTATCGTACCCGAACCAATCTTCATTATCAATATAAAATCCATTTGCAGGAACTACCGCTGAGGGAGCATCATCCTGAAGAACCGGGATTTTATTACTATCTTCTTCATTGTCAGAACAAGATATAAAACCTGCAGATAATGCTATTGCCACCAAAAATCCAAAATACTTTTTCATGTTTCTCTGTTTTTATTGTTTTCTATATTTAAACGTTACTATTTCACAAGTAAATGCAAATCCTCTACTCCACAGACCTCAGTAGACACTTCACCGAGCCATCCACAGTTTTGTCTCACTCCTGTATACACCTTAATAAAATCGACACCCGGCAGATTTACTTTATTACCCTTTTTATCAACGGCCCAGTCAATATCAAAAGTGCTACCTTCATCCTCATTAGGTACATTATCGGCATATCCCCAATCATAAGAATAAAGAACCCAGTATTGTTCTTCGGCAGTTCCCTCATTCACCCCATTATCAGGCAATAATGTACCTTTAAAAGTGATACTCTGACCTGAAATCCATTGTGGAAAATAACTATTATCCGCATTAAATACATTTTTGGGTATATAGCCATTATTATTCTGATTATCAGTCCACCTTATATATTCTTGATCCGATATATGAGGATCATTATCGTCAACAACCGGTTCTTTATTCTCATCCGGTCGATAATAAGTTATTTCATAATTTCTAGTCGTAGCATCTTTATTATATTCACTACCGGCCAATTCGTACCATTCATCATCATCCGGTTTACCATTCTTATTTTTATCATAAGCCACCATCACAATTCCCGGCTCACAACTTCCTCCTTTTCTCGTCACATTAGGATTTGGATTAGCTTCCGCATAAAAAGCGTTACCCAATACACGAAAATCACGTTCACCGGTTACGTTTTCAATTGTGTGGTCGAATCCTACTACAACATACCCGCCAAATCCTCCTAATGAAATCATACCTTTTTTATTATTACCAATGGCAGACAGCACTTTCTTATTCATTGTCTCCTGAGTGTCTCCCTCTTTCCATGTTGGTATTCCATTAACAAACTGTCCCGGTGCAGGACGAAAATCCAGCACTTGAGTAACATAGGGTGACAGCCCCGATTCCGGAACTTTCTCTTCATCCGAACAAGCAGCAAACAATCCTCCCAGCAACATCGTTCCCGACAAGACTAACATTAATTTTACATTCATCTTTCTCATTTCCTATCTAATTA
>OIWO01002752.1_pt1 | contig 10677 bp, 10 predicted proteins | sample 1587641 | NCBI WGS metagenome assembly OIWO01 (sample SAMEA3888924, study PRJEB22519) | human gut metagenome | biome: human gut; feature: human-associated habitat; material: faeces | place: Denmark | collected 2010
CACCACGTTTTCTTACGGCACTTTCGGTTCCAAAAGTGCCTACCTGTGAACAGTACCACTTTTTTCCCCTCACAGCCGTTTCATACTTTCACAGCTACAGGCAATCATCCATACAAACTCCTCTTCGACCAAACATATCGCCCCGCAAATCACGATGTTTCCTGCCTCTCCTTCTGCATCTGCTCTTCACGCTCCCGCTTCGAGAACACGCATCCGCAGTAATTCTGCCGGTATAGATGATACTGCGCCGACAGCTCGATCGAGCGCTTATATCCCTCTTTTTTCTTGAAATCCGACGGCAGAAATGCCACATGATACTCTTCCCCCATCGCCTGCCCGATCGTATTGAGGCGCCCGGCATTTTTGAGCGGACTGATCGTGAGGGTCGTCGTGAACCAGTCATAGCCGCCCTCGGCTGCCAGCTTCGCCGCTTCCCGGAGGCGCATCTCAAAACAAATACCGCAGCGCTCGCCGCCCTCCGGATCCTTCTCATGCCCCCGGACTGCCTCATAGTAGCATTCCGGGTCGTATTTTCCTTCTACAAACCGGATCGGATGCACCGCTGGAAGCTCCCGGATCAGCCGCTGTACCTCCTCCGTGCGCGCCTCATATTCCTCTTTCGGTGAAATATTCGGATTGTAGTAGAACACCGTAATCGAAAAATACTGCGACAGATATTCCAGCACGTAGCTGCTGCACGGCGCACAACAGCTGTGGAGAAATAAAGTCGGAACTCTGCCGTCCCGGACTGCTGCATCCAGCACTTTTTCCATTTCTTTCTGATAATTCCGTTTCGCCGTCTGTGTCTTTCTGGCTGGCGGATTTTTCATTGGTTCCGACATTTTTCTCTCCTCTTTCTATAAGTTCCCATCTGTCCGTGCATTTTCCATCCAGCACACGATACTTCTATCCGAAACGCTTCTTTCCTGACAAACATCATTTCCATCCTTAGACGTCATATGAAGATATGCACAATAATTCATATTCTCCAAAACTTGAAAAAGCAGCCTGTACCCACGGACGGGTACAAACTGCTTTATCTTTTTATTAAACCTTTCAGGAAATTCCAAACAAATTTCCCTTTTTATCAAAATGATACAACTCTTACAGGAAATCGCGAATCCGCTTGCTCCGGACCGGATTTCTTAATTTACGAAGTGCTTTTGCCTCGATCTGGCGGATACGCTCCCTCGTTACGTTGAATGCTTTTCCGACCTCTTCCAGGGTTCTCGGATGTCCGTCCTCCAGACCAAACCGGAGAATAATAACCTGACGCTCTCTCTCCTTCAGATCTCCAAGCAATGCATCGATATGCTCACGCAGCATAACAGATTCTACATTCCCTTCCGGCGTTACCACGTTGCCGTCCGCTACGAAATCACCCAGATTGGAATCGTCTTCCTCACCGATCGGGGTTTCCAGGGAAGCTGGCTCACGTGCGATCTGCATGATCTCCATGACCTTATCCTCGGACATGCCAAGCGCCTCGGACAGCTCTGCCACCGACGGCTCATAGCCCAGTTCCAGCGTCAGCTTACGCTGCATCTTGGACATCTTGTTGATCGTCTCTACCATATGCACCGGGACACGGATAGTTCTCGCCTGATCCGCCAGAGCCCTTGTAACAGACTGACGAATCCACCAGGTCGCATATGTACTTAACTTATAACCCTTTGTATAATCAAACTTCTCAACGCCCTTAATAAGACCCAGATTGCCTTCCTGAACCAGATCCAGGAAGCTCATGCCGCGTCCTGTATAGCGCTTTGCAATGCTGACAACCAGGCGCAGGTTTGCCTCAATCAGGCGCTCTTTTGCATTCACATCACCCTCTGCTTTGCGCTTTGCAAGGCGGATCTCCTCCTCCGCGCTCAGAAGCGGAACGGTACCGATCTCTTTCAGGTACATGCGGACCGGATCTTCCGTACCGATTCCCTCTAACAAATCGATCGCATCCAGATCGATATCCTCTTCCTCGTTCTTGAGGAATTCATCATCCACATCATCATCGAGCATCGAATCACTTTCCTTGAGGATCGAATCATCGATCACCTCCGGAATAACATCAATATTATTCTGCTCCAGATAATTGTAAATCTGCTCCATCTGCTCTGTCTGCAGATTATCGCCCATAAAAAAGTTATTGATCTCTGTCACGTCCAGCGCGTTCTGCTTGGACTTTGCTAACTCTACCAGTTTCCTTAACTTACCTAAAAAATTTTCTTTCTCCACGAATTAACGTCCTTTCGATTTATTTCGCTTAGAAGTTTCTTTATATCTAACGTGATATTGTCCCTCGATTGTTTGTGTGCTTTTATTTCCCTGCACCTTTCCCTGCAATATCCCGAAAGTACATTATATACGATTAAATTCTATTTTTCAACAATTTTCGAAATTTTTCGATCTATTTCTATTTAGGCAGTTACTGTTCACGCATACGTGCCCAGTAACGCAATTTGCCGTGGCTTCGCATTTAAATACGGCAAATTCCTGCTGCCACCACGTTTTCTCACGGCACTTTCGGTTCCAAAAGTGCCTATCCGCGAACCGTAACTTCAGGCACTCTGATCGCAATCTCTCTTGGTTTATTTTCAATCACGACCTCTGTCTGGCTTCCGCCAAACTCACCGTCCAGCGACCAGTCCACCAGCTCCTCCGACTGTACCGTCAGTTTCGAGGTGCGGAACTTGAATACGCATTCATTTTCGCCCTCTCTCTGAATCAGATAAGCAGCAATACTTGCAATGTCAAGCGGCGTGCGCGGCTTCCGGACCAGAAGCACCTCAAACTCCCCGTCATCCAGCGCCACGTCCATACCAACCAGTCCTTTAAAACCTCCGATCGAGGTCGTATTGGTCACCATTCCCAGAATAAATTCCTCTTCCAATTCTCTCTGCTCCCCCAGATGTTCCCACGTAAGGCGCATCCGGTAGGATTTAAGCCCTGTCAGGCGTTTGATGGCTTCCAGCATATATGCCTGATGCCCCAAAATATTTTTCGTCTCCTGCGGGGTCGAATAGGATACCTCCGTAAATGCTCCAAACGCCGCCACATAGACGAAATACCGGTTTTTGCCGAATACACCGACATCCACCAGAAATGGTTTTCCCAGCGCAGCTGTCTGCGCCGCTTTCCGCATATTTTTCGGAAGTCCCAGACTGGATGCGAAATCATTCGTGGAACCCGACGGGATATACCCTAACTCCGGACGCTTTTCCGGGGTGATCGTCATCAGCCCCGATACCACCTCGTTGAGCGTACCGTCCCCGCCGCTGCACACGACCAGTTCCTTCGTTTTCGCACGTGCCGCCTGATACTCCGCATCCTTCGGGCCCTGCGTAATATAAACAGACGGTCCATAGCCCGCCTTTACAAAACTATCTAAAATTTCAAGAAGACGACTTCGAATCTGTTCTTTGCCAGATCTCGGATTGATGATAAAAAGCATTTTTTTCATAATCGCCATTTCTCCTGCTCCCCCACACTAACAGTATTTCATATTAATATATTTGTATACACGCGAAATGCATTGGGGATCGGATAGCGATCCTGCAGCTCCGCCCGGCGCACCATCAAAACTGTTTTATCCTGATAGCCGGATGCCCGTTTCAGGCGGATTCTGCGTCCGCACATATGCCATTCAACATGGGAAAAAATGTGGACTGCATCCGGCAGATCCTCGGTTTCCTTGATATCCGCCTCCGTGATCCCCAGTTCTTTCGCTGCCTCCGCCGCACTCTTTTTTCCGTCCAGATTGACATATTCGTAGAGGGACGCCAACAATCCCTTGCTGCTGCGCTTGCGGATCGCCACCGTATCCTCCCACTCAATCAGGCAGACCGTTTTTTCCTCGATCCGGCGCGGCTTTTTCGGCGGCTTGACCGGATATTGCTCCTCCTCTCCCCGCCGGTGCGCCAGACAAAGGGATTCCAGCGGGCACTTCTCACAGAGCGGACGTCCGCCCGGGATGCAGACAAGCGCGCCCAGCTCGATCCATGCCTGATTATATTCACCTGGATGAAATAGCTCTTCTGACCGTAATGCCGTGGAAACCTCACCGGCATCATCATCGGCTGACAAATAGGAATCTCTTTCCTCCGTCCGGCGCACAAGTTCCGCCTCCAGGAGCCGCTCATATTTCTTTCGAAGCGCCGGCTTCGTGCTGTCCTGTGGGTCAGCAAACAGGCGTGTCAGAACACGCACCACATTTCCATCCAGCGCCGGAGCCGGCAGATCATACGCGATCGACGCAACTGCCCCGGCTGTATAACTTCCGATGCCCGGAAGTTTCAATATCTCATCCCGCGACGCCGGCATCTGACCGCCGTAGTCTTCCATCAGGCAGACCGCTGCCTTTTTTAGGTTCCGGGCTCTGGAATAATACCCAAGTCCCTCCCACAGCTTCAAAAGCCGCTCTTCGTCCACCTGCGCGAGCGAGGTGATGTCCGGGAGTGCTTCCATAAAACGGGCAAAGTACGGTTTGACCGCCTCTACCCGTGTCTGCTGCAGCATGATCTCCGAAATCCAGACCGAATACGGTTCCAGATTCTCCCGCCACGGAAGGAGCCGCCGGTTTTCCCGGTACCAGGAGAGCAATGGAGCGCCGGATGCCGCCAGCCTCTCTTCTTCCGCATAAGGTATTTCCCCCTCTAAAGGCTTCAACGACGCATAAAAATCTTTATACATATCCGTAAATGCCCCTGACAGATACCTCTCCTGAGATCACCTTGCACACCTTTCCGTCTTCTGTGCGGACCAGCAGTTCGCCCATCTCGTCAATTCCGAGCGCCATGCCCGTATACTCATTGCCCGGAGACAGGACGCGCACCTGTGTACCGCAGTTTGCCAGACGGCTGTTATAAACGTCCATCAGGGATTTCATGTTCTGGTTTTCCATGAATTTATCATAATATCCCTCATACGCACGCATGATCGCGGCGATAAGCTGGCTGCGGCGCACTTCTTTTCCTGTCTCCAGATACAGAGACGTTGCCACATCCCGAATCTCCTCCGGGAACTCGTGATTTGCCACGTTGATACCAATACCAGTCACGATATAATTAATACACTCTAATTCCGTGCTCATCTCGGTCAGGATACCGCAGACCTTCTTTCCATTGACGACGATATCGTTCGGCCACTTGATCTTTGCCTCCAGATCACAAACCTCCCGAATCCCGTCGGCAACTGCCAGAGCCGCCACCAGCGTCAGCATCGACGCGCAGGTCGGAGGAAGCTCCGGGCGCAGAAGCAGGCTCATCCAGATGCCGACGCCATGCGGCGCCGCCCAGCTTCTTCCGCGGCGTCCCTTTCCCATCGACTGATAATCCGCAACTGCCAGCGTACCGTGCGGGGCATCTTTCTCCGCCGCTTTCTTGATCTCGGTATTGGTCGAATCCGTCTCGTCAAAATATAAAATATTTTTTCCAGCCCACTCGCTGTCGATGCTGCTCTCCAGCTCTGCCTGGCTGAGAACATCGCCCAGGAAACGCAGCCGGTAACCGCGGTTCCGGACCGCCTCTATCTCATATCCTTCTGTCTCCAACTGTTTGATAACTTTCCAGACTGCCGTCCGTGATACATTTAAACGCTCACAGATCTCCTGTCCGGACAGGTAATCATCCGTTTCTTTTAACATTCGCAAAACTTCTGTTTTCACTTTTATTACCCCCACCATATTGTAAGTGTACTGACAATACATAAAAGGAACAATCCTGCTCCCACTGCCATCAGGATCATTCCGCCGGTCCGCAGATGCTTTCTTCCCCTTCCCCGGCGATAGCGGTCATAGCCATTGGCAAAATTCAGTACCGCCGCCAGAAGAAAGATTACCGGAAACAAAATCCGGTTTTCATCCGGGTTCAGAAACGCAAGAACCGCAAATATCACGATCAATATACCCACTACGATATGAAGCATATCCAGGGCAAACGCGATATTCGCGCTTTTCTTTCTTTTTTCCTGCAGGTTCAACGCATCCACTCCTTACTTATATTCGCAAACAACAGCCTCATTCTTCATATAGCACATAGCTTCTTGCATATACCCTTTCATCAACATATATGGGTATACATATCACTATGGGATATTATACCGAATGTCCGCAGGCTTGTCAAAAAAGAAATCGAAAAAGGCTGCGGTTCCTGCTTTACGTAACCATCAGCCTTTTCTTATACCTTTTTTTACAACTTAGAGCCGCTCACTCCCGGCTACTCTGCCTTTTGAACATCCGTGCCAACTTCCGTCAGACCCTTTACCAGACCGGCAATGCCCTGGATCTCGGACGGGATGATGATCTTCGTCGCCTTGCCGTCCGCTGCTTTGGCAAATGCCTCCAGGCTCTTGAGCTGCAGCACTGCATTGTCCGCGCCTGCTTCCTTGATGAAGCGAAGTCCGTCTGCTTCCGCTTTCTGAACTTTGAGGATCGCTTCCGCCTCACCTTCTGCCTCGCGGATCATCTTTTCCTTCTGTGCTTCTGCACGCAGGATCGCCGCTTCCTTCTCTGCTTCTGCTTCCAGAATCGCGGACTCTTTCTTACCTTCGGCTACCAGGATCGTCGATTTCTTCTCGCCTTCGGCACGGAGAATGGACTCACGGCGCTCACGCTCTGCCTTCATCTGTTTCTCCATCGCATCCTGAATGGCTGCCGGAGGAATGATATTTTTCAACTCAACACGGTTTACCTTGATTCCCCACGGGTCTGTCGCCACATCGAGTGCAGCGCGCATCTTCGTGTTGATCGTCTCACGGGAGGTTAAGGTCTGGTCAAGTTCGAGATCACCGATGATATTTCGAAGGGTGGTCGCCGTCAGGTTCTCGATCGCCATGATCGGGTTCTCAACACCATAAGCAAACAGCTTCGGATCCGTGATCTGGAAAAATACAACCGTATCAATCTTCATCGTAACGTTATCTTTCGTGATAACCGGCTGCGGTGCAAAATCTACAACCTGCTCTTTTAAAATGACTCTTTTTGCCACGCGGTCAATGAACGGCACCTTGAAATGCACGCCAACCGACCATGTCTCCAGATAAGCACCCAGACGCTCTACGACTAATGCCTGTGCCTGCGGCACAATCCGGATACAGGATGACAAAATCAGAAGTACCACAATTGCAATGACAAGAAAACTGATAAATGCTCCCATATTTCCTATTCCTCCTTACATTTGCTGACAATCAGCTTGACGCCGCTGACCGCCTGAATCTGTACCATCGTATCCTTCGGAATCCGGCTTCCATCCGCCGAGCGTGCCGTCCATTCCTGGCCGGACACCATCGCCGTCCCTCTCGCCTCGTCGTTATCAATCTCTGCGGTTACCCGCGCTTTTTTACCCACCAGCGCGTCCACATTGGTCCGCACCGTCTTCTGATTGATATACCGGAGTGCCAATGGTCTTGTTGAATACAAAAGAAGGAATGAAACAACGACAAACACTGCCATCTGGATGTAAAGATTCACTCCCGCGATCGACAGGACACACGCAATCAGAGCGCCTCCAGCAAACCAGATCGAAGTCAGCGCCATCGACGCTGCTTCCAGCCCGATACACACTACAAACACCGCCAGCCAGACACACCATACTGCCATGTCATCCCCTCCTTCCATATAGGTCTTTTGACCCTGATATCTTAAAACTAGTATACGATATTTTCTGACATTTATCAACCAATCAGCTCTGTTTTTGAACTTACGGTTTTATTACAAACTTCTTAATGGAACATATCGATCTGCAGTTCAATTTATTTCTTCACAGCTCTCTATTTGCACAAACTATCCGGCTTAAAACATTGTTTCAAAAAATGCAATTTACTGCCGTCTCTGCCGTGCCGTCTCAAACAGCAGCACCGAAGCCGCCACCGCTGCATTGAGGGATTCAACCTTTCCAGCCATCGGAATCCTCACCCACGCGTCAGCAAGCGCCGCCGTCTCCTCGGTCAGACCATTTGCCTCATTTCCGATCAGAAAGCCGGACGGACCTGTATAATTTTCTTCTTCGTAGTTATGTTTCCCCTTTAAATGCGCCGCATAGAGGCGGATTCCCTGCTTTTTTACTTCCCCGATCGTCTGATGCAGGTCGTCCGTGTAGATAAACGGCACCCGGTAGATCGAGCCCATCGTGGAACGGATGACCTTCGGGCTGTAAATATCAGCTGAACCACGGTCAAGAATGATGCCTGTCACACCCGCCCCCTCTCCGGCACGCAGGATTGTTCCCAGATTGCCTGGATCCTGCAGTGTCTCCAGAATTACAAGCTCCGGTGCCTTTCCGTCCGGGCTATTTTTCAGTACATCTGAAAGCTGATAGGAAAACTGTTCCGCTACCGCCAGGATACCCTGCGGTGTCTGGGTGTCCGACATATGGCGCATGACCTCATCCGTCACCGTCTCATACCGGCAGCCAGCCAGCAGTTTTTCTGCTCTTTCCCCCTGCTGGCGCAGAAAATTTTCCGACACATAGACTTCGCGGCGCCTCTCCACCGGCAGTTCCCCGAACATCTTCGGACCTTCCACCAAAAAGACGCCCTGTTCCCGTCTTGCTTTTGCTTTCTTTGCAAGCGCCGTCACCGCTCTGACACGGGCGTTGCCCGTGCTCGCGATCACAGGCTGCCTCCTGCCGCTTTCGTCTCCGGCACTCCGTAAACGCAATCCTCATCCAGTGTTTCCAGCTCCTCCAGCCACAGGCGGCTGCACGCATCGCTCGGCATACGCAGGTCGCCGCGCGGCGATACTGCAGCAGAACCTACCTTCGGACCATCCGGCAGGCAGGAACGCTTAAACTGCTGGTTGAAGAAACGGCGGTAGAACACCTTCAGCCATTTAAGGATCGTTTCCTTATCATAAGCACCGTCAAATGCCTGACGCGCCAGGCGGTAAATCTTGCCCGGACGGTAGCCGAATCTTAATATATAGTAGAGATAGAAATCATGCAGCTCATAAGGACCAACCAAATCCTCCGTTTTCTGCGCGATCTTTCCATCCTCCTCCGGCGGCAGAAGCTCCGGGCTGACCGGCGTATCCAGTACATCCAGCAGGATATCAGAAAGCTCTTTCTCGCCACAGGTATCTGCATAATAGCGCACCAGATGGCGCACCAGCATCTTCGGAACCGAACAGTTGACACCGTACATCGACATATGATCGCCGTTGTAGGTCGCCCAGCCAAGCGCCAGCTCCGACATATCGCCGGTACCGATGACAAGACCGCCGATCTTATTGGCAAGGTTCATCAGAACCAGCGTTCTCTGGCGTGCCTGTGAATTTTCATACGTTACATCATGAACCGACGGATCCTGCTCAATGTCACGGAAATGGATAGTAACTGCCTCTCGGATATCGACTTCTTTCAAGGTTGCACCCAGCTTTTTCGTGAGCTGGCAGGCATTCTGGTACGTCCGGTCAGTCGTACCAAAGCACGGCATCGTCACAGACAGGATATTTTCACGCGGAATCCCCAGCAGATCAAAGGCGCGCACGGTTACTAAAAGTGCCAGCGTTGAATCCAGACCGCCTGAAATACCAACGACAGCATGGCGGCATCCGGTATGTTTGAGACGTTTTTTCAATCCCATCGCCTGGATCGAAAGGATCTCCTCGCAGCGGCGGTTCCGGCTGCCCGCATCGTGTGGGACAAACGGGGTCGGATCGATCGCGCGCTCCAGCGCAAGCGGTTTCCGATCCAGCGTAAAACTTACAAACCGGTAATCCTCACGGCCTTCTGTCTGATAGGTCGTCATCCGGCGGCGCTCACATTCCAGACGTTCCAAATCTATATCTGCGTAGATCGTCTGATTCTCAAATCGCGCTGACTCCGACAGGATATTGCCATTCTCAGCGATAATATTCTGGCCGCCAAAAACGAGATCCTGGGAAGACTCTCCCTCTCCCGCATTGGCGTAAATATACGCACAGAGCAGCCGCGCCGACTGACCGCTGATCAGACTTCTGCGGTACTCGCTCTTGCCTGTCACCTCATCGCTGGCAGAACAGTTGACGATCACCGTTGCCCCCGCCGACGCGTGTGCAATACTCGGAGGATTTAAAACCCAGACGTCCTCGCAGATCTCCGCCCCCACGACGAGATTTTCCACATTGTCACAGGAAAATAAAAGCTTCATTCCCATTGGCACCTGATAACCGTCCCAGGAAACGTCGATTGTCTTTTCCCAGCCCGGGTTGAAATAACGTCCCTCATAAAATTCAGAATAGTTTGGAATCCATCTCTTCGGAACCAGACCGAGCAGCTTTCCATTCTGGATCGCCGCTGCCACATTGTACAATTTATTGTTGTATTCCCACGGAAGTCCTACAAATACAAGCATTGAATCGCCAGCTGTAAAGGCGATCAGCTTCCTAAGCTCTTCCTTTGCCTTCGCCAGCAGCGATTTCTGGATAAACAGCTCACCGCACGTATATCCCGTCAGCACCAGCTCTGGAAATACCATCATCGAAGCGCCCTTTTTGCGCCCCTCCTCTATCTGTTCACAAACCTGTTCCCGGTTGTACTCTACATCTGCCACCTTCACTTCCGGCGTTGACGCGGCAACCCGGATAAAGCCATCTCTTATCATATGGTTTGTCTCCCTTATAAATAATTTTTAAAAACATAGCAACTGTTCAATAGGTCTGCGCATTTACTGCGCTGACCGTACGAAAACATGGACCAGCAGGCAAAA
>OIWO01002761.1_pt1 | contig 10621 bp, 11 predicted proteins | sample 1587641 | NCBI WGS metagenome assembly OIWO01 (sample SAMEA3888924, study PRJEB22519) | human gut metagenome | biome: human gut; feature: human-associated habitat; material: faeces | place: Denmark | collected 2010
CTCGCCCTCCTTTAACACGCGCTTTTTGCTGTCTTTGCGTCTCTCTGTCATGGTAGGAAACTCCTTTCTGACAAAGAGAACACGCTCTATGCGGATTATACCGCGAGCGTGCTCTTTTTGTCAACAATTAGATGGTTTTCGACTAGATGGAATAGCTCTGCTCCAAGTAACGCTCAAAGGCTTTGCGTTTGATAAGCCGCTTGTTGCCATTCCAAAGCACATACGGACACGCCTCGTTATTCGTCATATCACGGAGCTTATTCACACCAATGCCGAAGTAGGCTGCGGCTTCTTCTAGGGTAAGAGTGTTTTTCTCCCATATCGGTACATCGTTCCTCATATCCTCCATTCTCCTTTTGACTTTTGAACTGCACTTTTCAAAAAGGCAGCTCGTCGAGCTTGGTTTGTTCGGCGTCGATCTCGCTTACCCAAGCGGGCGCGGGCTGCAAAACATAGTCCGTTGCGTTTCCGTGGTCGGTGGTCGTTCCATCCGCGTGGTACTCGACAACCTTATGAATACGCCGGAGAAAAGCCCGCCACGTTTTCGGCTCGTTGGCTTGCACGTTCGGATATTGCTCTTTGAGGTCAATGTTGCTGATGATGTAGACCGTTTCAAAGCAAGCGACGCGGTTTGCGTACCGCGCGGGGAGCGAAAGCGGATAGCCGTCCAGTAAGTTGAGGATATCCCCGATGGGTAGGCTGCTGCGGAACTCGTCAAAGCACATCACAGGCTCTTGCGCGTATCGGTCGAACGGGTGAGCGTAGTCCGTGATACGGAAAACATCACCGTACCCGTGGCGCTCCATAACGCCGCGCGTTTTGCCTGTTTCGGTCGGCCCGAAAATGTAAATCACCGTGAGCTTGCGAAAAGTCGTGCGGTAGCGTTCTTCGAGAATGTCTTGGCGTATTTTATCCATGCGGGATATTTGTGCGGCAAGGTTGGGATTTGTCCGCATGATCTCGGCGTTGCTTCTGCCATCCGCAATCATTTCGTAAACGGCAGCAATGTCCGTTCTCGCGCCCTGCCCCGGCTCGTCGGGCAGCTCGCCCCATTCCTCAAACGTGCCATCTGTGCGCGTTTCCGCTTTTTCCGCGTTCTCCCACTTGCCGGATTTGGCAACATAGTCGCGGCACTCCGCGCTTGTCCCGTTGGCGGCGTCGATGTGTGCCGTGGGGAAAAGCCCCTTGACCGTCGAGAACCGTATCGCGGAGGTTTCCGCCACGAAATAGACATGGGTATGCGGCGTCTGCTCCTGCAAGCCGATTTCGTCAGCCATGCACCAATACTGCAAATGAAGCTTTTCCAGCGCCTCGCGGATTTTCTCATGCGTCCACTCCGGCAACGGATTATTGATAGTCAATAGGAAGCGTCGGTGTCTTGTGTATTTCTCCAAAATATTCACCTCCGACTTGGTGAAGCTGCACAGACACGGTACACGGTACGGAGGTGCTGGGTAATACTAGGCCAGCACCTCCCGCGCGCCCGCCTTACGCTTCGCACGGCGGTCGCGCGTCGGCGCCGTTCGACAGAGCAAGCAGACACAGGCTCCGCATCTTCTCAACGTCCCGAACTTCCGGCACCTTGATAAAGTGAAGCTCCGAGCCTTGCAGAACGACAACGCCCTCGCCGCGTCCAAAGCGCCGTCCCTTAACCTCGTCCATGAAGTCGGGCAGCAGCATTTCGTAAATTGACTTTACGGCGGCTCCAAGCACACAGACCACGCCGTAGTTGAGACGAGAACCAGCAGGGAACGCCAGAGCGTCGGGGCGTTGGCATACAGTGATGAATCGCACGGACAGGGAACGCCCAAGCAGCAAAATCTCGCTGACCTTTCCCATCAATGCTGTTGCAGCCTTTTTGTCTGTACTCAACAGAGATAAGCAAAGCGCCATATACTCGTCAAAGACGAGGGTAACAGGGGTACGGCTTTTGTCCTCGCCGGACTGACGGGCGAGCAAGCGCGCGTGTACGGCGTCGAGGGCTTGCAGAGTGTTTTTGAAAGTGAACATACGCGGCCTGTCTCGCAGATAGGAAAAGGTATCATCCCCCTTGTAGTCGGCAAAGAAGACTTCGCCCTGCGGCTCTATGTCCGCCAACTTCGCCACCGCCGCATGTTCCAGATAGGACTTGCCGCTGCCGCTCATGCCGCAAATAAGAATATGGCTGTTGGTTGCGGGGGAAAGGTCAATGGAAATCGGTAGTTTCCACCCGTAGTTGTTCCACACGTCCAAGTCGTAGCCGAGCGTCAGCGCGGAATCAGAGTTCTTCGTCATAGAGCGTTTCACCCCTCCCCGCTGTTCCCGTGCCGCTTGCAACCGTAAGAACGATATAATTTCCGTTGTCGCCGTGCTTCCCGCCATAGCGCGCATCTTCGACCCAGCGCACGTTAAGCACATCTTCTATGTCGCGCCGCTTGCCCTCCCACGCCTCTTTTGACAGCCCGCGCGAGAAAAATGTCAATGTGCTGATACCCGTTGCTTTGTCGCGCCGCCATGCAGCCAGAATAGGCGGGGAGCCGTAGCGATCAACGACAGAAGCATGGGCTAACGCCGCTTCTATCCGTCTTGCCTCATACGGCGTCCCCAGCAAGGCGAGCAAGCCCAAAACTGCAAGAACGGCAAGCATAACAATGAGGATTTCGACCACATACGCCCAAGCCGCGTTTATCGCAGGGATGGCGGTCGTAAAAGCGACCTTGCCCCGATGATTCCATGCTATGACGAAAAGCACAACGAGCGCGAGAAGCGGGGCGAGCTTCCACGGGTGCTTGATTAGCTCGCGGACACCGTTTGACAGCCGCAGCCGGAGAATCGCCCTGTTGTGCTGCCTTGCGATATATGCGCGTTGCTGTTGCGCGATATTATTGAAGTGTACGTTCAAAATTGTACCTCCCTAGTGTGACCGCCGCCCTCTGACTTTACCACCCAGAGGACGGCGGTTTAATTGTTGTAGCTTACTGCTGTGCAAGCTCGATGCTTTCAGGCTTGCCCTTGTTGTTAAAGCCTACGTTTAGAAGCGAGCCAGCTTTCAGCGCGGGCAGCTTGAAACCGTCACGCAGGAACAACTTGTCGCACATCTCGCCGTCTACGCCGTCGCTCTTGTAGGCGTAGAAGAGCTGCGTGCCCTTGATCTGATCGTTTTGGGACGAAAAATCAAGCTTTCGCGAACCAAGCAATCTGACAATCATGTGGCTTCTCCTTTCCGCTTCAGCCGATATCAGCATCTGCTAATTTCCGGTGCGCTTCCGTTGAGGCGATTATGCCACAGTAATGTCGAGAATACAACGGAGGGAAATATCTGTAATTTTAATACTCTCGTTAATAATATCTCTTTTATTATGTTCTACAACTCTTGACAGCTATTTAGTATTTGTGATAATATCGTTTTAGCTATTTTATTAACATTTATAGTGTCTTGGAGGATATTTTGGCATGTATAACGCGCAGGGCATCGGTACGAGAATTAGAGCGCTCCGGAAAAAAAGTGGTGAATCACAAGCTCAATTAGGCGATTCGATAGGACTGTCGCAAAATGCTATATCGAAGATTGAAAGTGGGAAAACAGACCTCAAGATAGAGCATCTATTCAGTATTGCAGCACATTATAACGTATCACATGAATATATCTGCACTGGTAAAGAGGGTTCTTCGATACTGACTTTGTTAGAAAAATACGTCTCTTTACAATACAAAACTATAGTTCAAGGCGATGAAACTCTGATATGTCCAACATTGCTTATTAACAAGTCGTTCTTCGATTATCTGATTGAAACTGCAAAGATAAATCGCCAAAAATTGAGCGATAATGTCAGAAACACATGGATATCGGAAGTTATTAACGCTTTCTACATGAAAAATCAGCCGGATTCTTCTGAAAAGCCCGCCGAGGTCGTTCCGCTTCCCGAAAATTTAATATATCCGGATGATAATAAAGAAAATTGGAGGCAGCGAGATTTGCTTCACGAGATGAACCGCCAATTTTTAGAATTGTAATAGGGTATGCCAAGAATGCAAAATGAGCGCCGCTACGGTTTATTCCGTAACGGCGCTCTTGCTGCGCTAATGTTGCTAGTTATTGAACGTGCATTTTCAATCGCAGCGCCTTTTTCAAATTCTCCGCTTGCGAGAGCATCAAATAGGTTTCGTCCGGCGAGCAGTCCGAAAAGACCTCAGCGATCTTCTCGGCATAGAGCGGCGCGGACTGCCTGACCGAATCCATCAATACCTCATCCGGCGTCGCGTCCAGAGCGTTGCAAAGGCGAACCAGCGCGGGGAGCGACACCTTTGCCGCGCCGCACTCGATACCGCTCATGTGCTGCGGTGAGATTTCCGCAAGCTCGGCAAGCTTTTCCTGCGTATAGCCTCGCTTCTTCCGAATCACGCGAATCCTGCTGCCAATCAGCTTATAATTCAAGTCGTTCTCCATAAGGAAACCTCTACACAAAAGATATTTCTTATTGTAATTGATATTTTCTTATAGTATAATCAACTAAATGCAGGAATATCCGCTGTTTAGAGTTTTTATCAAAATGAAGAAAGAGGGTAATATCGTGATAAATCTTTCCAAATTCAAGCCGAAGAAGCTTAGTAGGTATGACCTTGATTGCGTATATTGGTTGAATGGGTACAACAAGGCAATAAACTACGGCAGGCAAAACAATCAAATCGCAGGTGTGCAAGAGCAGATAAACCAGCTGCAAAAGGAAAAGGAGCAATATATAAGCGAAGTAAAAAAGTTTGCAGACGAGGAAGCCACGACCGAGGCGGAAAAATATCAAAAATACTCACTATGGGCTGAACGAAAAATTGTTTTTGGTATTCTTACGATCATATTATTTATCTTCATTTCCCCTGTAACAAGCTTTCTTAACCGCATTTTCCCGCATGGTATGTTATTTCAGCTTCTTGAATTTGTTGTAAGCGCGGTATTGCATTTGGGAGCGCCGATAGCGTTTGTGGTATCCGCCATAGCAAAAAGCCGCTACGAAAGGCAGTATCGAGACTATGCAAACATGCTCGACACCCGTTTCAGCGGGAAGGGAAAGAGCTTTGAAAGCAGTTCCCTCGGCTGTTATGAATCAATCGACAAGCTTTATTTGTCCTCACTGGACCCGCTCGAAAGGCAAATGGAGCTTTCGCGCAGGGAGCAGGAGCGGCACAATCAAGAGATGCGGCGAATGCAGGAACAGCACAATCGAGAAATGAAGCAAATGATGGAAAAAATGAATCGCATGAACGAGGAACGCTTGACGGAGCAAAGGCGCACCGCAGAAACCACCCAAAAAATTTTGAACATAGAAGAAGACCGTGAAAGAAGATACAGAGGCTGGTAAACAGGGAGGGCTACACTTTGAGAAAACGTATCATTGCGCTGTTTCTCGCGGGTTGCATGATTCTTTCCCTCGCTTCCTGCAAGGGAAAAGATCCCGCAGAAGAAACGCGCCCCGACAGCACAGCGGGGCAAGCGGGCGAAGCGGTAACACGCGGGCAATGGATAACCATGCTTGCGGACGCTTTTGGACTTGATACCTACGAATCCGCAGAGCCGCATTACACCGATATACAAGCGGGCAATCCGTTATTTGCCGCCGTGCAATCCGCCGCGGAATGGGGCATACTTGACGCCCTTTCCGGCGAGCGGTTTGATGCGGATAAAAACATCACGCGCGAAGAAGTTGCCGCAACCGCCGCCCTTACTGTCGGCTTTGAGCAAAGCGACGGCACAAGCGCCGTTGACTACGCTTTGCAGCGGGGAATCATCACAAGCAAGGGCGATTTATCCGGCGACGTGACGCAAAACGAGTGCGAAAACGCGCTTTCCGCCGCCCGTTCCGTTTACCTTAGCGTACCAGCGGAGGAAATCATCGAGGTTGAGCGCAATCCAAAGTTGGAAATTGTAAAGCTGGATTCTGATATTTCCTCCACGCTCTCCGAAACGGGCAGCTTCACCGCTCCAAACGAGAGGATTATCGAAAAGGAGGGCGACCACATCACCGTCAATATGAATGGGGAAGCCGTGAAAATCGGGCTGCGGTCAATCATTCTAACCGAGCCGAGCGCGCGACATCCGTTTGGCGAGGCGCGCAAGGTGGAGCGCATCGGTTTTTCTAACACCTTTGTTTCATTTGATACGACCGCGCCGGAGCTTGGCGACCTCTATGACAAACTGATCGTTCACGCTGCCGCCGACGCCGATCTAAGCAATATCATATTGGAAAACGGTGTTTCCGTCGCCGCCGCGCAAGCAAGCGGTTTAGCCTTTTCCAATGGCGCGGAATATCATGTCAGCTTGCTTTCTGGCACGGACGAAACGCCGCAGATCGCGCGGTTGAGCGGAACAAATGGAATCGTCAACCAAAGCTATGATTTTTCGCTTGGCGAAGGAGACTTTGAAAAGACTTGGACACGCAAAAACTCCGGCGTACTTGGCGACGGCAAGGGCGCTAAAATCCTTGATGCATCGAATTATGTTTATGACAAGACGCCGAGCAGAGAGGATTTTCACGGCTCCACGGATTCTTGGACGGAAAAGCTCGGAACGGAAAACAAGTTTTCTGCGGGATATAAAATCACCGGAAACATTACAATCAACCGAATTACCGTCACAACGGACGTGGAATATGTTAAAGCCGACTTTTTGGGAATAGAATTTGACACGGACATACCGCAAGCGGCAAGCCTCCAGATTGATTCAGATATTGCTTCCACGCTAAAGCTGGAGGGCAATTTAAGCGACAGGGTAAAAATAGCGGAAATCCCCGTTCCTATTGCCGCTACGGGCTTGACGGTTACAGTCGGCCTGTATCTGTACGCGGACGCCTCCGGCTTCGTACAAGTGCAAGCCGCGATTGAAAACACGGCAAAAGCGGAATGGGAAGCACTTGCAAAGTTAAAGCACACAGCGGACAGCAATGTGGAAACGAAAGCGGAAGCTGCCATTGATATTGCTTTCGGCGCGGATTTATCCGCGTCCCTTGACGCCTTTGGAGCCATTGTCATTATGGACGTCGGCGTAAAGGCGGGCGGCGAATTGGCTGCGGACGCCTACGTTGACGGCAAATGCGAGGTAAAGGAATCGGATGATACCACGACGATGACCTACACGGAATCCATGCACGTCACGACGAACCTTTACGCGCCGATCGCCAGCCTCTATATCGGCGGCGAGGACAGCTTGATTGCGAAGGCCGGAATCAGCGACACTTGGGATATTATCGGCAAAGACGCCGCGAACACTTACCCGCTCATTGATGAAGAATGGGAATTCTGGCGTGAAGTCGTCACGCTCGATAAAAACGGCAATGTCATTGACACCGAGACAACCACGGCGGGAGCGGCACAGAGCGGCGACGATGATCTTTTCGCACAACTGCAAAGAGGCGATTTCTCCGCTTTCGCGGGGACATATATGCCAGCGGGGATTTATCACGATATGTACGGCGGCGGGCAGCAGCTTCCCGACCTCATATTGCATGAAGATGGGACAATCAGCGGCGGACTGGTATATGGAAGCTACTCAACCGAAAAGCCAACGGTAATTAAAAACGAGGACGGCTCCTATTTGTGCCAGCTTTTCTATCAAGACGAGGACTATCAAGAATACTATATCATTTATCCAGAGGGCGTAATCGGTCCGAATCCGTACATATACAACGACCCGTTGCTGACTTCATCGGTATATATTCATTGTTTTTCCTTTGGCGGCGGCGCGCTTGATATTATCTATTACAGGAAATAGCGCCAGAAACCATATCGACCATAGATCGGGGCAGTCAATTTTGGCTGTCCCGACTTTTTATCCGCGAAAAAAACAAGGTGCTGCCCTCCGGCAGCGAAAGCACCGCGTGAAATTTTACTTGTCAAGGCCAAAAACTTTTGACTCTCGCGGGGGAGTAAAAACTTTTTGCGAGTTGGCTGCGCCAAGTCTTGACAAGCAATTTCGCGGCGCGTTGTGGGTGACACACAAGCTCGCGAGCGAGCTTGCTCCGCACAACCTCTCACAATGGGAGCGGGTGCAAATTTGAAAGGAGAGTGTCACAGCATGAAAGAGACCATCAAGACCAGCCGGACGGCGGGCTACCTCGAAAAAATCTTCCGCGCGCTGAACCAAGACTATTTCGACGGCGAGCTGGAAGAAGCCATTATTACCATCCAATCAACACCCCGTGCATACGGTCATGTGACCGTCGCCAAAGCGTGGAGCAGGGCGGACGGCGAGCAGCGCCATGAGTTGAACATCGGAGCGGGAACGCTTGATCGACCCATTGAAAACGTAGTGGCGACGGTGCTGCATGAAATGGTGCACCTCTACAACTTGCAGCACGGGATTCAGGATTGCAGCCGAGGCGGGACATACCACAACAAGCGGTTCCGCGACGCTGCCGAGCAGCGCGATCTGCACATTAGCTATGACGCGCGTATCGGGTGGAGCATCACCGAGCCGACCGACACGCTGATCGAATACATCTTGCGGCAGGGATGGAGCGAGATTCACATGAACCGACAGGACGGGTACACGGCGCGAGGCATCGGGGGCAGAGGCACGGCGGGAGGTATGCCGCCGATCACACCCAAGCCGAGCAGCACCCGCAAGCTGCAATGCCCCTGCTGCGGCAACAGCGTGAGGGCGACCAAGGCGGTCAATATCATTTGCGGCGACTGCATGGAGCGGATGGTCGAGGTTTGAACGTGTAGTTTCAAGCCCCATAAAACAAGCAAAACCCCGACAGCCGTATGACTGTCGGGGTTTGTTGTTGAGCGTGTTCCCTCTGTTTGGTCGTAAATTGGTCGTAAGTTTTGCCCTTGACCCGCCGAAAACCGCATGATTCCGCCGCTTCTCACTCCTGCGGCTTCATTGTCGGGAAGAGGATGACGTCGCGGATGGAGTCGGTACCGCAGAGCATCATCGCGCAGCGGTCGATGCCGAAGCCCAGGCCGCCCGTCGGGGGCAGACCGTATTCGAGGGCCATGACGTAATCCTCGTCCATCATCTCGGCCTCGTCGTCGCCGTTGGCGCGCTTTTCGACCTGCGCCTTGAAGCGCTCGTACTGATCCATCGGGTCGTTGAGCTCAGTGAAAGCGTTGCCCATCTCGCAGCCGCAGACGAACATCTCGTATCGCTCGGTGAGGTACGGGTCAGACGGGCTGCGCTTGGCAAGCGGGCTCACTTCGACGGGGTACATGGTGATGAACGTCGGCTGGACGAGGGTCTCCTCGACCTTCTGGTCGAAGGTCTCGTACAGGGCGTTGCCCCAGGTCTTGTCCACGCCGTCCATGTCGACGCCGACGCTCTTGGCGAGCGCGACGGCGGCCTCGGCGTCGCCCTCGATCGCCATAAAGTCCGCGCCGGTCACTTCCTTGACGGCGTCAGCCATCGTGACGCGCTTCCACGACGGGGTCAGGTCAATGTCCTTGCCGAGCCACTGGATCTGATAGGTGCCGAGGATCTCCTTCGCGGCGCCGGAGAGAATGGCCTCGAGGATGTCCATCATGCCGTCGAGGTTCGTGTAGGCCTGATAGAGCTCGCAGGTGGTGAACTCGGGGTTATGCTTGGTGTCCATACCCTCGTTGCGGAAGATGCGGCCAACCTCGTACACGCGCTCCATGCCGCCGACGATCAGGCGCTTTAAGTGCAGCTCGGTCGCGATGCGCATGTACATGTCGATATCGAGGGTATTGTGGTGCGTGATGAAGGGGCGCGCGTTCGCGCCACCCGCGATGGGGCTCAAAACCGGCGTCTCGACCTCCATAAAGCCGATGGAGTCGAGGTAGCGGCGCAGATACGCGACAAACTTCGAACGAATTTCAAAGTTGCGCTTGGACTCGGGGTTGATGATCAGGTCCACATAGCGCTGGCGATAGCGCAGCTCGGTGCTGGTCAGGCCGTGGAACTTCTCAGGCAGGGGGAGGAGGGACTTGCTCAGCAGGGTGCAGGTGACCACCCGCACGGACATCTCGCCCCGCTGGGTGCGGAACACAACGCCCTTCACGCCCACGATGTCGCCGATGTCGTACTTTTTAAAGCGGGCATACTCCGCCTCGTCCATCTCGTCCTTGCGGGCGTAGAGCTGGATGCGGCCGGACTTGTCCTGCATGTCGCAGAAGGACACCTTGCCCATGCCCCGCTTGCTCATCAGACGGCCGGCTACAGAGACCTCCTGGCCCTCCAGGGCATCGAAGTTCTCCTTGATATTGGCGGCGGTGTTGTCCACGTCGTATTTGGTGATCTGGAAGGGGTCGTTTCCGCTCTGCTGCAGCTCCTTCAGCTTATCCCGGCGGATCTGCAGCAGCTGGGACAGGTTTTCCTGCTTCTCCTGATTCTTTTCGGCCATGTTGCCACTCCTATCTATATCGTGTCTCGGCCATAACGGCCGCATTTGGTGAACTTACCGCTCTACCTTCAGGATCTTATACTTCACCGCACCGCCGGGGGCGTCCACGGTGATGTCCTCGCCCTCGTTATGGCCCAGCAGGGCCTTGCCGAAGGGGGAGTCCTCGGAGATGGTGCCCTTGGCGGGGTCGGCCTCCTGAGAGCCAACCAGCTTATAGGTCTCCTCCTCGTTGAACTCCTTGTCCAGCACGGTGACGGTGGAGCCCAGACGGATGAAGTCGCCGTCCTTCT
>OIWO01002762.1_pt1 | contig 10615 bp, 10 predicted proteins | sample 1587641 | NCBI WGS metagenome assembly OIWO01 (sample SAMEA3888924, study PRJEB22519) | human gut metagenome | biome: human gut; feature: human-associated habitat; material: faeces | place: Denmark | collected 2010
TATCACCGCCGGTCGAAGGTAACTCTTTAGCTGCCAGAATCGCCCCTGTGGGTGGCGTTTCAATAAATGTCACATCGGTATGCCAGTTGTCGTTATCCGGCGGATTATCGTTATGGGTATCCAGCACGATGATCTCGTCAACCCCTTCGGCATGAGGGTAAACAGGGTGAATATGCAGTTCGCCAAAACGCTGGGCCAGCGCGCGTTGCTGCTGCGGCGAAATGCCTTGTTCACGCAGAAACACCACCTGATGGCGCAACACCGCATGGTAAAGCTGTTCAAACTGATTATCGCTTAACGGGCGCGTCAGGTCGGCACCCGAAATTTGTGCGCCGATATACGGCCCCAGCGGGGTAATGCTCAGACGTTCACTCATTGTACTTCTCCATGCCAGGGCGTCAGACGGCGCTGTAACGCGCGCAAACCCAGTTCTAAAAGAAAGGCGATAATCGCAATCACCGCGATTCCCGCCAGCACCACGTCAGTCGCGAGAAATTCACCCGCTGACTGAACCATAAATCCTAAACCGCGCGTCGCGGCAATCAGCTCCGCCGCTACCAGCGTAGACCAGCCCACACCCAGACCAATGCGTAATCCGGTGAGGATTTCCGGCAGCGCGCCGGGCAAAATGACAAACCACAGCACCTGCGCACGGCTGGCACCCAGCGACTGGGCGGCACGAATGCGAACCTGCTGCGCGCTTTTCACCCCCGCCAGCGCCGACATCGCCACCGGTGCAAAAATCGCTAAATAGATCAGTAAGATCTTCGAGGTTTCACCAATACCAAACCAGATCACCATCAGCGGCAAATAAGCCAGCGGCGGCACCGGACGATAAAGTTCGATTACCGGATCCAGAATGCCGCGCACCGTCGGGCTTAGCCCCATGGCGATCCCGACCGGAATACCGATCACCACCGCCGCGAGTAGCGCCAGCACAATGCGCGTCAGGCTGGCTGCCAGATGCTGCCACAGCGTGGCGTCCATAAATCCCTGCGGTCCGGCAATGGTGAGCAGTTTTGCCAGTACTTGTTGCAGCGGCGGCAAAAACAGCGGGCTAATCAGTTGCAGCGCCGCCACCGTCCACCATACAGTGAGTAAAACCGCTAACGTGCCAATGCTTAAGGTCACCTGACGCGAGAGCGGCCAGCGCCATTTCAGCCGCCGCGAATGCAGTTTTTCATTAATGAGCACACTCATGAGAACGCCTCCCGTTGCTCAAATACGCGGCTTAAAACATATTCGCGCATGGCGATGAATTGTGGATCGGACTTGATGCTGCGGCTCGACTCTCCCGCAACAAAGCGGCGAGCAAAGTTGAGCGGCAGCCGCTCCAGCACACGGCCAGGGCCGGATGAAAGCAGAACCAGTTCAGTCGCCATAAACACCGCTTCTTCTATATCGTGGGTAATCAACAGCACCTGCTTGCCCGTCTCCTGCCAGAGTTTCAGCAGCAGAGTTTGCATCTGGTCGCGGGTGAAGGCGTCCAGCGCACCAAACGGTTCGTCGAGTAATAACAGCTGGGGATTCGCCGCCAGCGCGCGGGCAATCCCCACCCGCTGACGTTGACCACCGGAAAGCTGCCAGGTATAGCGTTTTTCTGCGCCTTCCAGCCCCACTTTTTTCAGCATCTGGTGCGCGATTTCCAGTCGCTGCATTTTCTCTATACCTGCCAATTGCAGGCCGAACGCCACGTTGTCCTGTACATTGCGCCACGGTAGTAGCCCTTCATTCTGAAAAACCACCCCGCGCTCTGCTCCCGGTCCCTCAATACGCTTACCCGCCAGTTGAATGCTGCCATGCTGATAAGGCACAAAACCGGCAATCAGATTCAGCAACGTGGTTTTACCGCAGCCGGACGGCCCCAGCACCACCAGTAGCTCGCCGCTTTCCAGCGGCAGGTTGATATCTTCCAGTGCCGGTTTGCCGCCATAATCGGCATAGAGATGAGAGATTTGCAGCATCTGCGCCTCCTTTTATTGCACGAAGCGCGAGGTAACGTACTGGCTGTAATCATTCGCTACAGCCGGGACCTTGCCCTGCTCTTTCAAAAACTGCGCGGTGTCGATGATTGCTTTGTTCACCGGTCCGGTCAGTTCTGCCGTTTGTTGCTGCGGCGTCAGATAGGTATTTCCCTTCACCAGCCCCGGAACGTCACCTTCAGGCACGCCGCTTAAACGCGCCAGTTTGCTGATGTTTTCCGGCTGTTTCAGCCACGCGTCTGGGTTAGCAATGTACGGTTGCTGAGCATCGATGGCGCTTTTAGCGAACGCTTTCACGACCTCAGGATGTTTCTCGGCAAAATCTTTGCGCACCACCCAGACGTCCAGCGTTGGCGCACCCCACTGCCCGACCTGTTCAGAATCGGTCAACACCTTGCCGTCTTTTTCCAGGGCGTTAACCGCCGGTGCCCAGACATAAGCACCATCAATATCTCCCCGCTGCCAGGCAGCGATAATCGCGGGCGGCTGCAGGTTCACAATCTCCACTTGCCCGGGTTTAATGCCCCAGTGTTTCAGCGCCGCCAGCAGGCTGTAGTGGGTGGTAGAGATAAACGGTACGGCTATGCGTTTGCCAATCAGATCTTCCGGTTTGCTGATAGTTTTCTTTACCACCAGCGCTTCGGAGTTACCCAGTTTTGACGCCAGCAAGAAAACTTCAATCGGCACCTGTTGGCTGGCTGCAACCGCTAACGGGCTGGAACCGAGGTTGCCGATTTGCACATCGCCAGAAGCCAGCGCCCGCACGATGCTGGCTCCGCTGTCAAACTTACGCCAGTCCACGGTTGCTCCGCTTTCTTTAGCAAAGGTGTTGTCGGCCTGAGCCACTTTCGCCGGTTCGGCTGAGGTTTGATACGCCACGGTGACGTTCACCGCCTGTGCCTGAAAAGCGATGAATGCCAGTGCGGCAAGAAGTGTGTTACGCGATGAAATTGCCATGATTGTCTGCTCCCCTGTCTTGTTATGGGAGCAGTATTCAGGAATAAAAACATTCATTAAAAGAATTAGTCGTTATCGCACAGATGATTTTATTCTTAGCAAAAAAACGGCAAAGGAAAGATTAAATATGCAATTACTCCGTTCTAACAATTGGGAAAATTACTACACTTCATTTTAGTGATGCATAAACAACCACATTACGAGATTTATTACTTCATTATTTCTATCAATATCAATACATATAATAAAACTATTATATTCGCATTGTATATATCACTGTATCATTCTCAATCACTCGCATATTACATTCACATAATGTATATAAACAATACTTGTTCACAGAACATATTTTTTAAATGCAATTAATTGACAAACTAAATCACATCTAAATACAATGTATAAAACAAAATAACTATACATACCAAACATACAAACACTTAACATATGAATTGCATAAAAACATTACAGTCGAACCTCCGGGTCTGAAAGCCCTTGCTTTTCAGTTATTAGCAACATTTAACATTTATAAATTAACATCTGGCTGCGCCAGAGATTACGTCTCTGAGTGCATCGTTGTGCTTGTAGTATAATAAATAAAATGGAGTGTCATTAAGTGGATAAGGTTTTAGATTCAGCCCTCCTTTCTTCGGCAAATAAAAGAAAGGGTATCCTTGCTATTGGCGCACATCCTGACGATATAGAATTAGGCTGTGGCGCATCGCTTGCTCGTCTTGCGCAAAAAGGAATTTATATCGCAGCCGTGGTGATGACTACCGGCAACTCTGGTACAGATGGAATAATCGATCGCCATGAAGAATCGCGCAACGCCCTAAAGATATTAGGGTGCCACCAAACTATTCATCTTAATTTTGCTGACACCCGCGCTCATTTACAGCTCAATGATATGATTTCCGCTCTGGAAGACATCATTAAAAATCAAATTCCTTCTGATGTTGAAATCATGCGGGTATATACCATGCATGATGCCGACCGCCATCAGGATCATCTCGCTGTTTATCAAGCTTCAATGGTTGCCTGCCGCACTATTCCACAAATTCTCGGCTACGAAACCCCAAGTACCTGGCTTTCATTTATGCCTCAGGTTTTTGAATCCGTTAAAGAAGAATATTTCACAGTCAAACTTGCTGCATTAAAAAAACATAAAAGCCAGGAACGACGTGATTATATGCGTCATGAACGTTTACGTGCTGTTGCACAATTTCGCGGACAACAGGTCAATAGCGAATTGGGTGAAGGCTTTGTAATTCATAAAATGATTCTTTGAGCAAATTGCATGAAAACCTGGATATTTATCTGTATGTCCATAGCAATGTTGCTATGGTTTTTAAGTACGCTAAGACGTAAACCCAGTCAAAAGAAAGGCTGTATTGACGCCATTATACCTGCGTATAACGAAGGCCCGTGTCTGGCGCAGTCACTGGATAATCTACTGCGTAACCCTTATTTTTGCCGGGTAATTTGCGTTAACGACGGCTCCACGGACAATACCGAAGCGGTCATGGCGGAAGTCAAACGCAAATGGGGCGACCGCTTTGTTGCCGTCACGCAAAAAAATACCGGTAAAGGTGGTGCGCTGATGAATGGCCTCAATTATGCCACCTGCGACCAGGTTTTTTTAAGTGATGCCGACACCTATGTTCCGCCCGATCAAGACGGAATGGGCTATATGCTGGCAGAAATTGAGCGCGGTGCTGATGCCGTAGGCGGCATTCCCTCTACTGCGTTGAAAGGCGCGGGGCTGTTACCGCACATCCGCGCGACCGTAAAGTTGCCGATGATTGTTATGAAGCGCACGCTACAGCAGCTCCTGGGCGGCGCACCGTTTATTATCAGCGGTGCCTGCGGGATGTTCCGTACTGATGTATTGCGTAAGTTCGGTTTCTCGGATCGTACTAAAGTCGAAGACCTTGATCTCACCTGGACATTAGTGGCAAACGGCTACCGTATTCGGCAGGCGAATCGCTGCATCGTATACCCACAGGAATGCAACAGCCCGCGTGAGGAGTGGCGTCGCTGGCGGCGTTGGATTGTGGGATACGCGGTCTGTATGCGCCTGCATAAAAGACTTTTATTTAGCCGCTTCGGTATCTTCAGTATATTTCCTATGCTGTTGGTTGTGCTTTATGGCGTTGGGATTTATCTCACTACCTGGTTTAATGAATTCATCACCACCGGGCCGCATGGTGTGGTGTTGGCAATGTTTCCGCTTATCTGGATCGGCGTAGTTTGTGTTATTGGTGCTTTTAGCGCCTGGTTTCATCGTTGCTGGTTGTTGGTGCCTTTAGCGCCGCTTTCCGTTGTGTATGTATTATTAGCTTATGCCATCTGGATTATTTATGGACTTATTGCCTTTTTTACTGCACGCGAACCTCAGCGCGACAAACCCACCCGCTATTCCGCACTGGTGGAAGCGTCAACCGCTTATTCCCAACCTTCTGTCACAGGAACTGAAAAACTATCTGAAGCTTAATGTTAAAGAGAAAAATATTCAGATTGCAGACCAGGTAATTATTGATGAAACTGCAGGTGAAGTTGTTATCGGCGCGAATACCCGTATTTGTCATGGTGCCGTTATTCAGGGTCCGGTAGTGATTGGCGCAAACTGCCTGATAGGTAATTATGCGTTTATTCGTCCTGGCACAATAATCAGCAATGGTGTAAAAATTGGTTTTGCCACCGAAATTAAAAATGCGGTTATTGAAGCGGAAGCAACGATTGGTCCGCAATGTTTTATTGCCGACTCGGTAGTTGCAAACCAGGCATATTTGGGCGCACAAGTACGTACCAGTAATCATCGTCTGGATGAACAGCCTGTGTCTGTTCGAACTCCAGAGGGAATTATCGCTACCGGATGCGATAAATTAGGTTGTTATATCGGGCAGCGTTCACGCCTTGGCGTACAAGTTATAATTTTGCCTGGGCGAATTATTTCCCCGAACACGCAACTTGGCCCGCGCGTGATTGTAGAACGTAATTTACCTGCCGGAACTTATTCACTCCGACAAGAACTTATCCGTACAGGAGATTAAAATGATAAAACGGACGTTATTAGCGGCGGCCATTTTTAGCGCATTGCCCGCTTATGCCGGGTTAACTTCCATTACCGCGGGCTACGATTTTACCGATTATTCTGGCGATCATGGCAACCGTAATTTAGCGTATGCTGAACTGGTGGCGAAAGTTGAAAACGCAACGCTGCTTTTTAATCTTTCCCAGGGGCGTCGTGATTATGAAACTGAACATTTCAATGCCACTCGCGGTCAGGGTGCGGTCTGGTATAAATGGAATAACTGGCTGACAACCCGAACGGGTATTGCCTTTGCGGATAATACGCCGGTCTTTGCCCGCCAGGATTTTCGTCAGGATATTAACCTGGCCCTGTTGCCAAAAACGCTTTTCACGACCGGTTATCGCTACACTAAATATTACGATGATGTCGAAGTCGATGCCTGGCAAGGCGGCGTATCACTCTATACTGGCCCGGTGATCACCAGCTACCGCTATACCCATTATGACTCCAGCGATGCAGGTGGTAGTTATAGCAATATGATTTCCGTGCGTCTGAATGACCCGCGCGGCACTGGTTATACGCAACTATGGCTAAGCCGCGGAACAGGCGCTTACACCTATGACTGGACGCCAGAAACACGCTACGGCAGCATGAAGAGCGTCAGTCTGCAACGTATTCAACCGCTGACTGAGCAACTTAATCTCGGGCTGACGGCAGGTAAAGTGTGGTACGACACCCCAACCGATGATTATAACGGTCTGCAACTTGCAGCCCATCTGACCTGGAAATTCTGATTCCTTCTGCCGCCCGCTATCCGGGGCGGCCTTCCCTGCCGATTAGCCCCCCCCTTTCCTCTTTGTTTTCCGACCACATTCACCGGATAAATTTTATTCTCCAGTGTTATATACTATAGGGGGGTATGCATTGACATATAGCATACCCCCCTATAGTATATTGCGTGCAGATGATGAGGTGCGAAATGCCCAGTACTCCGGAAGAGAAGAAAAAGGTCCTTACTCGAGTTCGTCGTATTCGAGGGCAGATTGATGCTCTGGAACGGTCGCTGGAGGGTGATGCCGAATGCCGTGCCATACTCCAACAGATCGCTGCCGTTCGGGGCGCGGCTAACGGGCTGATGGCAGAAGTGCTTGAAAGCCATATCCGGGAAACGTTTGACCGAAATGACTGCTACAGCCGCGAAGTCAGCCAATCCGTTGACGACACTATTGAACTGGTTCGAGCCTATCTTAAATAGCTGAATCTATTACCATATTGAGGAAGAGCGAGAGATGAAATCACGTGCTGCCGTTGCATTTGCTCCCGGTAAACCGCTGGAAATCGTTGAAATTGACGTTGCACCACCGAAAAAAGGTGAAGTGCTGATTAAAGTCACCCATACCGGCGTTTGCCATACCGACGCATTTACCCTCTCTGGGGATGACCCGGAAGGTGTATTCCCGGTGGTTCTCGGTCACGAAGGGGCCGGCGTTGTGGTTGAAGTCGGTGAAGGCGTAACCAGCGTCAAACCTGGCGACCATGTGATCCCGCTTTACACCGCGGAGTGCGGCGAGTGTGAGTTCTGTCGTTCTGGCAAAACTAACCTCTGTGTTGCGGTTCGCGAAACCCAGGGTAAAGGCTTGATGCCAGACGGCACCACCCGTTTTTCTTACAACGGGCAGCCGCTTTATCACTACATGGGATGCTCAACATTCAGTGAATACACCGTGGTCGCGGAAGTGTCTCTGGCCAAAATTAATCCAGAAGCAAACCATGAACACGTCTGCCTGCTGGGCTGTGGCGTGACCACCGGTATTGGCGCGGTGCACAACACAGCTAAAGTCCAGCCAGGTGATTCTGTTGCCGTGTTTGGTCTTGGCGCGATTGGTCTGGCAGTGGTTCAGGGCGCGCGTCAGGCGAAAGCGGGACGGATTATCGCTATCGATACCAACCCGAAGAAATTCGATCTGGCGCGTCGCTTCGGTGCTACCGACTGCATTAACCCGAATGACTACGACAAACCGATTAAAGATGTCCTGCTGGATATCAACAAATGGGGTATCGACCATACCTTTGAATGCATCGGTAACGTCAACGTGATGCGTGCGGCGCTGGAAAGTGCGCACCGCGGCTGGGGTCAGTCGGTGATCATCGGGGTGGCAGGTTCTGGTCAGGAAATCTCCACCCGTCCATTCCAGTTGGTCACTGGTCGCGTATGGAAAGGTTCCGCGTTTGGCGGCGTGAAAGGTCGTTCCCAGTTGCCGGGTATGGTTGAAGATGCGATGAAAGGTGATATCGATCTGGAACCGTTTGTCACGCATACCATGAGCCTTGATGAAATTAATGACGCCTTCGACCTGATGCATGAAGGCAAATCCATTCGAACCGTAATTCGTTACTGATTTCCCGCAGGTATACCCCGTCCACTTCAGACGGGGTTCTTAATACTCTCCCTGGGCAGCCGTCCGGGGGATTAACCGTGAGATAATGACTGATGGAACTCATTGAAAAACATGCCAGCTTTGGCGGCTGGCAAAATGTGTATCGGCATTATTCCCAATCACTGAAATGTGAAATGAATGTCGGCGTCTATCTCCCACCAAAAGCCGCGAATGAAAAATTGCCGGTGCTGTACTGGCTTTCGGGCCTGACCTGCAACGAGCAGAATTTCATTACTAAATCGGGGATGCAGCGTTACGCGGCTGAACACAACATTATTGTTGTTGCGCCGGACACCAGTCCGCGAGGCAGTCATGTCGCAGATGCCGACCGTTACGATCTCGGGCAAGGTGCCGGGTTTTACCTGAACGCAACGCAAGCGCCGTGGAATGAACATTACAAAATGTATGACTATATCCGCAACGAGCTGCCGGATTTAGTGATGCAACATTTTCCGGCAACGACCAGAAAGTCTATCTCTGGTCATTCTATGGGCGGGCTGGGCGCGCTGGTGCTGGCGTTACGTAACCCAGATGAATATGTCAGCGTCTCGGCGTTTTCGCCCATTGTCTCCCCATCGCAAGTACCGTGGGGACAGCAAGCCTTTGCCGCATATCTTGGTGAAAATAAAGATGCCTGGTTGGATTACGATCCGGTGAGTCTTATTTCACAAGGTCAACGCGTTGCGGAAATCATGGTTGATCAGGGGTTGAGTGATGATTTTTACGCGGAACAGCTGCGGACTCCAAATCTTGAAAAGATCTGCCAGGAGATGAATATCAAGACGTTAATCCGTTATCACGAGGGTTACGACCACAGCTATTATTTTGTCTCCAGTTTTATTGGCGAGCATATTGCCTACCACGCCAATAAACTGAATATGCGTTGATAATAGTGCACGACTGCCGGATGCGGCGTGAACGCCTTATCCGGCCTACACTTCGCCCGTAAACCGTAGGCCTGATAAGACGCGCAAAGCGTCGCATCAGGCATGGCGCACGACTTATCTATGTTTACCACATCAAATCATCAGGCACTTTGAAGTCGGCATACGGATCGTCTTCATCCTGCTCTTCGGCACTGAGCGCGCTGTGCAACACAATACTGCTGGCATCACGCTGAGCAATTTTATCGGCAACACTGGCGGGAATAATGGTGTATTCACCTTCGCTATTGTTATCGACCAACAAGCGGGCAATCGCCAGACGACCATTAATCAACTGCGCCTGTGTGAGCTTATCGACAAAAATCTTCTTAATCAGATTGCCGTCAGTGAAGTTAAAACCAATATCGCCATTGGCAATGGTGATTCGGTTCATTTCAATGAGCTGCTTCACCTGGGCTTTATATTCTTTCGCCAACGCCGCTTGTTTTTGCTGTTCGCTAAGCTGTTTATCACGCTCAAGCTGTGCCTTTTTATTTTCTTCTACCGCAGCCCGAGCTTCACGCGCCTGAACGCGCGATTTTTTCGCCGTTCTCTCGACCTTCGCCGCTTTTTTGCTGGTGACTAATCCTGCTTTGAGCAACTGCTCTTGTAAGGTAAGTTTTGCCATCTTTGTTTCCAAACCCGCTGAATAATTTTTAGCGAGTATACCTGTAAACGCCGTGGGTGTATTGGGGGCAAGTCCCTTTCGCCCCTGCTTAATAAGGCGCGTCAGGCATCGGCACACGGCTGCATTCTTGATCTCCGGCTCATCAAAATAAACACCGCCAACCCAGCAACAAGAATACCCGGTGCAGAAGCGGCCATTACGCCGACCGTGCCAGTGCCTAATGCCAGCATTTTCCCGGCCAGTAACGGACCGCTCATAGCCCCCAGACGCCCTACCGCCACGGCTGTTCCCACACCTGTTGCGCGGATCTGCGAACTGTAAAACAACGGTGCCAGGGCATACAAAACGCTTTGCCCACCTGTCGCAAACAACCCCGCGACAAATCCCGCCAGCAACATACCGTTAAATGACGACACCGTTCCAAGCGCCAGCAGCGAAGCTAACATGCCGCTATAAATCAGTAGCGACATGGTTACTGGACGCAGCTTATCCATCAATGCGCCCAACATTAACGTCCCGCTTGCCGCCCCCATTTGCAGGGCAAACATCACCCCTGCCGCCTGCGATGGCTGGAATCCTTGCTCCACCAAAAGTAGCGGTAGCCAGTTGATCAACATATAAACCACCAGCAGAGTGAAGAAATAACACAACCACAG